>Ga0080013_1003576_pt1 | contig 16186 bp, 11 predicted proteins | sample ETNvirenome_6_85_FD_69236 | JGI IMG/M metagenome (GOLD analysis project Ga0080013, IMG submission 69236) | Marine viral communities from the Pacific Ocean - ETNP_6_85 (SPADES assembly) (version 2) | ecosystem: Environmental > Aquatic > Marine > Oceanic | place: Pacific Ocean | collected 2013-06-19
AGAAGTCGTGGTGGTGGCAGCGTCACCAGAACCAGAAGTCGTGGTGGTAGCTGCAGCACCAAAGCCAGAAGTCGTTTTGCAAGAAGAAAAAGTTGAGGAAGCGCCGAAAGCCGCTCCAAAACGCAAGCGAGCCAAAAAGGCGCCAGCAAAGCGTCGGAGAGCAAAGAAAACAGCTACTCAAGACGTGACAACATAAAATAAGCTCTTCTATATAAAGAACCCCTGCTTGCCGGGGGTTTTGTTTTATGAACTACTAATTACTGCGAGGAGAATATTATAGATGGCAGCTAGCATCATTCCCAAGTCACAAACCAGCACTGTGATCTTGACTAAAACTGGTTCAGTTGGAAGCGTAGCCGCGGCCGTTCCATTTGGGATGTACACTGGCTCGGTTGAGTTTTTAAGCGGGGCATCGACACAGGTTGCCTATGTATATAAAAAGCTCGGTGGAGACGTAGTTGATATTGAATTAACCCCAGCAAACGTTTATGCCGCTTATGAAGAGGCGGTTTTGGAGTATTCTTATATTATCAACCTTCATCAAAGTAAAAATGCGCTGGGAGATGTGCTAGGAGATGCGACAGGAACGTTTGATCACCGGGGCGAAATATTACCCGGCGCACTATCATCGAGTTTAGGGGGCGATAAGATAGCCCTTAAATATCCAAGGTTTCAATTTGATTATGCTCGCAAGGTAGGCGATGGAGTGGCATCAGCAGCCGGCTTCGGAGGGTCTGTTCCGCAATATTCTGCTTCTTTTACGCCGACCTCTGCTGTACAAGATTATGATTTGCAAAATATTATTTCTAGTTCTGCTGAAAGTGGTACAAATGATGCCGGCGGCGCAGTTCCTTTCAAAGACAAAGTTGAAGGCAAGCGCATTGTTGTAACACAAGTGTTTTACAAATCTCCGCGCATTATGTGGCGGTTTTACGGCTATTATGGCGGAATTGGCGTGGTAGGTAATTATTCCACCTATGGGCAGTTTGCTGATGACTCAACTTTTGAAATCATTCCTACATGGCAAAATAAAATGCAAGCTATTATGTACGAGGATTCGCTTTATACCAGAACTTCGCACTATTCTTACGAGATTATAAACAACAAGCTAAGATTGTACCCGGATCCCAGCTATTGGGACTTTGGAGACTTAAATCGAGTATGGGTCAGATTCTATGTCGATTCCAACGCCTGGGATGGGGAGGATAATTACGATACCGTTGTAGATGGCATTAACAATGTCAATACGCTTCCTTTTGACAATATTCCATATGAGAATATCAATTCTATAGGCAAACAATGGATACGTAAATATTGCTTGGCATTGTGTAAGGAAATGTTGGGGCAGATCAGGGGCAAATTCACGACAATACCGATTCCTGGCGATAGCGTGACCTTAAACCATTCAGATTTGTTGAGCCAAGCAAGAGAAGAGCAAACGACGTTGAGAGATAAGCTGGTAGAAATGCTTAGAGAGCTGGAATACACCGAAATAGTCAAGAGAGACGCCGAAAAGACGGAAGCCGCGGCCACAACCTTAAAGGGCTCCCCGTTGCCAATTTTTGTGGGGTAATAGATAATGTCAGACGACTGGAAGAGACCAAAAGCGCCCCCACCACCGCTCTTTTTAGGTGAGAAAGAAAGAGATCTGGTTAAACAGGTTAATGATGAGTTAATTGAAAAAGTAATCGGGCAGCAAATCCTTTATTACCCCATCGACCTAGAAAGGACCAATTTTCATGAATTATACGGAGAAGCGGTAAGGAAGACATTTTTGTCACCCATCAGAATATACGCTTTGGTTGAATTTACAAGATTTGAAACAGATTACATGACCAGCGTCGGCGTCGACAAGGTGTGGGAAATTAACGTTCATTTTCACAAAAGACGCCTAGAAGAAGATCAAGACATGTATGTACGTGAGGGAGATTTTGTCCTGTACGGCGATAGTTATTACGAAATAGTTAAATTATCTTACGATAAGCAACTATTTGGGCAAGTTAATCATATTTTTGAAATATCTGCTATTTGCAAGAGAGCGCGGAAGGGACTGTTCGATGCTGCCTAAAAACTTTGACTTTGCAATGCTTCCGGTGGGCAAAGATGCTGCCACTTTAAAAGAGATAGGGATGCTGGAGTCCAATATTGAAAATATAGATTATGCAATCATGTCTTGGATTAAAGAGGATTTAATAATCGGCACAACAACCAACGAAGGGTTTGTAAAAACCCCTATTATTTGGCAAGTTCCGGAAAGGTCATTTCAAATTAAAAATAAAAAAGAGCTAAGGGATGACGATGGTGCATTGAAGTTACCGATAATCAGCGCTGAGCGCACCGGCATTACCAAAGATCCCACCAGAAAGGGCGCCTTTCAAGCGCATTTATATTCCGATGAAAAAGATGGCCGCAGTGGTCGAATGGTAATTGCTAAAAAGATTGTTCAAGACAAAACAAGGAACTTTGCGGCCGCCTCCGGAGTAAGGGGAGACGTAACAAGCGGCAACAAGCAACTTTATTACCCGAGAGTAAACAAAAAAGTGGTCATTAAGACGCTTTCTATCCCTATTCCTGTGTATGTAAATGTTGATTACAAGCTAACCCTCAAATCAGAATATCAACAGCAAATGAACACAATGCTGGCGCCTTTTATCGGCAGAACAGGGCAAATCAATGCGTTCACAATGACAAGAAATGGTCATTTGTACGAAGGATTTATCGATCAAAGCTTCACTCATTCCAATAACGTTAATGATCTTGCAGAAGATACCAGAATGTATACTTCTGAGATTACAATCAAAGTGTTGGGGTATCTCATTGGCGAAGGCGAAAGTGATGATCGCCCACTAGTTCGAATACATGAGAACGTCGTTGAGATTTCGTTTCCCAACGAAGAAGCAGTTCCTGAGGGCAACGATAGTTTTTTTCTTTAGGTCAGGAACTCCTTTTCAACTTGAAAATACTATTTAATTAACGATTGCACTACATTTATGCACATTTCGATAAGAGGAACACAGTATGTCAGTGAAAAGTTTTAAATTTGTATCTCCTGGGGTGTTTATCAATGAAATTGATAACTCCTTCATCCCCAAATCAGCAGACGTTATCGGGCCCGTTGTAGTTGGCCGCGCCACAAGAGGCTTGGCAATGCAGCCTGTAACTGTTGAATCCTACTCAGATTTTGTTGAAATGTTTGGGGACACAGTCCCTGGTTTTGGTGGTGGCGATATTTACCGCGATGGAAACTATCAGTCTCCAATGTACGGAACATATGCCGCAAAAGCTTTCCTAGACGCGAATGTTGCTCCTCTTACATATGTTCGCCTACTAGGACAAGAGACTACCAATGGAAATTCTAACGGCGCTTCAACCCCAGCCGCGGCCGCTGGTTGGCGCACCGAACAAGCATCAAACAATGCACCGTCCGCAAACGGTGGTGCTTACGGACTCTGGCTGTTTACATCCGGAGGCAATACCGACAAGATTTTACATACTGGAAGCCTTGCGGCTATCTGGTATCTTAACTCTGCAACTAACATTTTTTTAAGTGGTACAGTATATGGAGGCTCTATTAGCGACACGCAAGGGGGTCAAGATATGGCTACGACCGGCGCCAACAACGTGGTTATCGGAACTGATTCAGACAGTCTCTTTACGCTTGTCATTAGCGGCGCCGGAGGATCCGAGAAAGTCCGATTTGGATTTGATGATACTAGCGTAAACTGGATTCGCAATAAGTTTAACACAAATCCACAGCTTGTAAGTGGTGCGACGTTTTATACGGCAGAGTCTGCTAAGTCTTATTGGCTTGGTGAAACGTTCGAACAAGAATTAAGAGATAGAGGTTTCACTAGTGGTTCTCTTGGTTGTATGATGGCGATTTCAAATGCAACTACGACCGGTCCTTGGAAAATGCATCCACAAGCATCTAGAGAGGGAAGAACTGGTTGGTTTATTGGCCAGGACCTGGGTTCGGCAGCAGCCTTTAAGATTAATGAAAAACAAAAGCTTTTCCGCCTCGTTGGTCGTGGTCATGGAGAATGGCTTCACAAGAATTGTAAGGTTTCAATTTCTAATGTTAGGCGGTCAACAACTACTGTAACAGATTACGGTACATTTTCTCTTTTGATTCGTAGCATTCATGATACCGACAACAGTGTGCAAGTGATAGAGAGATTTGATAATCTCAATCTCGATCCTACTTCGCCAAACTATGTTGCGCGTGTGATTGGCGACAAGTATACTTCTTGGGACGAAAACGGAAGACAACTAAAAACATACGGAGAATATGATAACCAATCAAAGTTTGTGTATGTTGAAATGAATAACGATGTTGATGCTGGTGCAACAGACGCAACATTACTTCCGTTTGGTTATTTCGGACCACCGCGGTTTAGAGCTGTTTATGATTTAAACAGTACCGGTGCATGTAACACGGAGCCCATGGGCGCCGCCACTGGATATAACGACGTCTCCCGTGGAAACCAAGGTGTTCTTGGTACAGATTTCTTCGTAACTGGCGGTGCTGGAATTCCAAATTCTGGTTCAATCGTCACCAACATGGTGGCGGGCTTGAATTGCCAATACCTTTCTGCCGGTGTGGGGATCAATAACACCGGCTACCATGGCGTTTGCACAGGCTCATTGGTTTTCCCGTCTGTCAGACTCCGCGTCTCCGCGTCCGATGGCGGCTTGAGCGATGTAACTGACGCATACTATGGCATGCAGACGACAAGAACAACAACCACTACCACTGGAGACAAGAGTATTGCTGATTTTCATAGATTACTTTATTCTGGGTACACTGCCGGTGGTGGTCAAAACGCTACCAATCGATTTGCTACGACGGGTGTAGATGATTACTCATATGTGTTCTCGCTAGATGACATCGTTCTTAAAACTGGTGGCGGAACGGATTATCTTTACATCTCCGGCTCACGTCGGGGCCAAATGAACGGGAACTTAGGTTCCGCCTCGTATACAGAATTGTTGAATGCTAGTATTGATAAGTTTACTGCTCCTTTCTGGGGTGGTTTTGATGGATTCAACATCAAGAAGCCAGATCCACTTTACAACAAGGGAATGGCTAGTACATCAACAGAAGATAACGATCACTCCTATCACACTTGGAAACGTGCGATGGATACAGTGGCAGATCCTGAATTCTTAAATATGAATCTATTAGCCACCCCGGGTCTTACTCTAGATGGCCTGACTACTCATGCGGTCAGAGTTTGTGAGGAGCGCGCCGATGCGTTGGCTCTTATCGACCTGCCAAATGTGTATGTTCCTGCTCATGAGTCATACTACTCCAACAAGGCTAACCGACTTGCGAGCACGCCAACAAATGCTGCCAACTCGCTTCGTGATAGAATAATCGATTCAAGTTATGGCGCCACATTCTATCCTTGGGTACAGACGCGGGATGATGCAACCGGCGCAATGCTTTGGATTCCACCATCTGTCGCAATGATGGGTGTTTTGGCATCGTCCGAGGCTGCATCAGATATCTGGTTTGCTCCCGCTGGTTTCAACCGCGGTGGCCTTTCAGAAGGTGCTGCGGGAATTCCCGTTGTGGGCGTCACACAGCGTCTTACTTCGAAAGAGCGCGACACCCTTTACGAAGCTAACATTAACCCCATTGCTTCTTTCCCCTCCACGGGAATAGTTGTCTTTGGTCAGAAGACGCTTCAAGAGCGTCAGTCTGCGCTTGATAGAATCAACGTGCGAAGGCTTGTGATTTACTTGAAAAAGCAAATCTCCATTCTTTCAACGCAGATTCTTTTTGAGCAGAACGTTCAAGCCACATGGAATCGTTTCATCGCCTTGGTCGAGCCATTCTTGGCCAACGTTAAGATAGGCTACGGTATTACGGATTATAAGCTCATTCTTGATGAGACCACTACCACCGCAGATCTTATCGATCAAAACGTTTTGTATGCAAAGATTATGATTAAACCTGCTCGTGCCATTGAATACATTGCTATCGACTTTGTTATCATGTCCACGGGAGCTTCGTTCGATGATTAAAGATGTGGGGGATTTTTCCCCCACCACACTATTTAAAAATAGACTATAGGAGTTCTTAAATATGCCATTCTGGTCAACAAACTTTGGTGAAGACACCACATTAAAAGATCCAAAGAGACAATTTAGATTTTATGTGGAATTTCAAGGAATTAGTGCTGCACAGGGTGGTGCTACGCTTTGGTATGCAAAAACAGCAGCAAAGCCAAGTTTTACGGTCGAGGCTGTACAACACAATTATTTGAACCATGTGTTCAACTATCCTGGCAAAGTGACTTGGGGTGATGTTGCCATTACTCTTGTCGATCCGGTTAACCCAGATATGGCTGCAACTTTGGCAGATATTCTTGTTCAGTCTGGTTATTCTCCTCCTACTGATGCAACTACTGATAGCATGGGCACCATTTCTAAGGCAAAGGCCGCCGGCGCCCTAGGAACTGTGATCATCACGCAGATTGACGCAGATGGTGGAGAATTGGAAAAGTGGACGCTCTGGAACTCATTCATTACTGAAGCAAAGTTTGGTGAGTTGGCTTATGGTACTGATGATTTAACTGAGATGTCTGTTACCCTTAAATACGATTGGGCACGAATTGAGACCTTTAACGATGGGTCGGTCCTCATCGCCGGCGATGGCGGTTCAGAATTCTTTAGTATATAATAGATAAAAAAGAGGTGTATATTGTCTAGAAACAGAGATCGCCTAGGCGGCGTTCAACAGCACGACACGACTCCTCCACCACAAACAATGCAAAACGAAGGTGGTGGTGGTTTTTCGTTTGTCGTTCCCACAGAGTTCGTGGAATTACCTTCGCAGGGAAGGTTTTATCCCGAAGGACATCCTTTGCATATGCAAAGTAGTATCGAAATTCGTCAAATGACGGCGAAAGAAGAAGATATTCTTACATCGAGAACTCTTCTTAAAAAAGGCGTTGCGCTCGATAGAGTTGTAGAAAACTTAATCGTGAACAAGCGAATAAACCCAGACTCTCTCTTGGTCGGGGATAAAAATGCAATTGTCATTGCAATGAGAGTTTCCGGATATGGGAACGAATATGAAACCCAGGTCACTTGCCCTAGTTGTACAACTGTACAAGAATTTAATTTCGATCTTAACAAAGCAAACATAGAACATGGCTCTGTCGGAACAGAACCTTGGGAGGTAGAATACAATGGCAATGGAACGTTTGATGTTGTTTTGCCAAATACCGAAGTGAGGGTGACGTTCAGATTATTAACAGGAAGAGACGAAAAGTCGCTTTTTAACGGGATGGAGCGAGATCGAAAAACAAAGAAGTATGAACAAGGCGTTACAAGACATTTACATAATATTATAGTGGCCGTTAATGATGATTCTTCTCCAGAAGCTATCGAATTTTTAGTTACGCACATCCCATCCATAGATTCAAGATTCTTAAGGCTTGCCTACCGCGACACAGCTCCAAATGTTGATTTAACTCAAAATTTTGAGTGTGTTGGGTGTGATTACGAGCAAGATATGGGGGTTCCGCTCACCGCGGACTTTTTTTGGCCTGACCGATGAGTACATGGAGAGCGTGTATGAGCAGTTCTTCTTTTTAAAATATTCCGGTGGCTGGTCGTTTTCTGAGGCTTACAATTTACCTGTTGGTTTGCGTAAGTGGTTTAGTGAGCGCTTGGTGAGACAGATAGAAGAAGAAAATGAAGCCGCGAGCAGTTCTTCGACCCGGTCGAGTAAAACGCAGACGTTAAGCGCTCATAACCAACCCTCGGCGCCCCCACAAATGGCGGGTAGAAACAGACGGAGTTCATAGCTCTGTCTTTTTTTATGGCAAACTATTTAAGTGTAAGCGTCTAAAAAGGATTTTTTATGGTTAACGACGACGAAACTAACTCTGCAGACGACTCAGCTGAAGCCAGGCACGCCCTGAGTGAAGAGCGCCGCAAAGTCAGCAAGCTCACGGGCGAAGAACTCAAGAAAGAGCAAGAACAGCTCGATTTGTCGCGAGAAGTCCTGGCCACCGATGAAGCCCGCGTTATTGCTTTAAAAGAGCTTTTCAAACAACGCCAGAAAGATGCCAACCTAGCCGAGACGTCCGCTGCAAATGCCCAGAAGGATTTTAAGGCTGAGAAACTTAATCTCGATGCTCGACTTGACAAGCAATTAGATTATGTCGATGCATTAATGAAAGAATCGGCAGCTCAGGCGGCTCTTGGGAAGAGAAGCCAAGAAGACCATGAAAATTTTGTTCGGCGCCAAAATAAGAGGAAAAAAGGGCTGCGAGATTCTAAAGCCGCCGCCGACGAGCTGGGCAAGTCCCTCGGACAAGCATTCAGGACGGACAAAGCTGTTAACTTCAGCGCTGGCTTGAATAAGGTCACTAAAGGCATGGCATCCATGGGCAGCTACACGAACATTGCTTCCGCCGCTTCGAAGGGGTTTACGGGCATTTTAGATTCGTTAATTGATAATATGGTAGGTGTGGCTATTGCAGTGATAGACGCTGAAAACAGCTTTAAAAAGGTTACCGGCGCCTCGGATAAATTTGCCCGCGGACTGACGGAGACCTGGGAAGTAACAAGGCAGTATGGCGCCACCATTGAAGACGTAACTGCTGCCCACACAGACTTATTCAAAACTTACACTGACTTCACCATGATGAACGAGCAGGTGCGCAAAGATTTAGCAAAGACCGTCACCATCTTGAGCAAGTTCGGTATTTCTACTCAAGACTCCGCTAAGAGCGTACAACTTATGACCAAAGCAATGGGCGTTGTGCCTGAACAAGCAGATGAGGCATTATTAAGATTAAGAGATTTGGCTGTGAACATTGGCGTGGCTCCTGCCGAGATGAATGCTCAATTTGCGGCTGCCAGCGGACAGCTTGCAAAATTTGGTGCTTCTGGCGAGAAAGCGTTCAAAGGAGTGGCGCTTCAAGCCAAGCTTACCGGCTTGGAGATACCAAAGATCCTCGCGCTAGTTGAAAAGTTTGATACATTTGAAGGTGCGGCAGAACAAGCCGGAATGTTGAACGCTGCATTGGGCGGAAATTTTGTAAACGCAATGGATCTTTTGATGGAAGAAGATCCCGCCGCAAGATTTGATATGATTCGTGACGCGATAAGACACACTGGTTTATCTTTCACAGATATGAGCTACCAACAGAGGTTGTTTTATACGGAAGCTCTGAAGTTGAGTGATGTTGGCGAACTAGCGCTTGTAATGAGCGGTAATCAGGACTTGTTGAATAATAGTATGCAACAATCCCAACAAGATTATATTGCCGCCGCCGAGAAGGCCCGAGAGTATCAGACAGTTCAAGAACAACTTAAGGCTGCGATGATTACGTTGGTGCCTGTGATACTGCCTCTTGTTGAAACCCTCAAGGACCTGCTGGATTGGATCGGAAAAAATACAGAACGGGTTGGAAGCATAATCAAAAGCCTCTGGTACTTCGTCGTCGTTTTAAAAGTAGTATCTATAGGGCTCTCTATAGTTACAGGACTCGTCGCCGCCGGCGCGTCACCGGCGTTGGCGCTCGCCGCCGCCTTCGCCGCTGTCGTCTGGGTCCTCGTCCGGCTTCATCGTATCATGACCAAAAAGAGAGAATCTCCGACGTTCTTGGAAACATTGACAATGCTTCCTGAAAAGTTCGGCGCCATAGGAAAATGGGTTTCGGATGCGACTAAAAGAATGTTTGGTTTCGGAGACGCCACGGCGTATGCAAACAAGAAACTAAATGAGAAACATTCGCCTTCTTTTATGGAGTCTCTTGGTATAATGATGAAGGCTGGAATCGTGACTGGCGCCACACGATCCGGAGAAATCGGTGGCGCTGGGGCTGTCGCCGGCGCGGTAGGAGGCTCAATTGTGGGTCCTGCTGGCACCATGGTCGGCGGAGTGTCCGCCGGCACAGTAGGCGCCGTCGCCGGCGGCGTTACCGGTATCGTAGAAGGTATTTTCGATAGCATGCAAGTTATGCGAGAAGAGAAGATGCGAGAAGAAGCTCGCGCAAAAACATATGTCGGTCGTGCGCCAGAGGGCTTCGTTGCCAGCGCTAGCGCCCCTGGCTATGGTGCCACCCCCGGAGTTGCCGCACCCGCGCGCTTCATACCACCAGAAGTTATTCCGATGAGAGCCGGCACAACCGCTTTAGCCGCTGCCGAAGACGCGCCCATAGGTCGGACCGAGTTAGCTCTAGAATTGGAGAAGAGCACTCAGCGCACAGCTCAGCGCCCTATGCAGGTCAGGCTTCAATTGGATGGAACTGCCACTACTGACCTGTTAGAGGGGCGTGTCGCAATTGCGATGGCTCAGGTGGGAACAGCTGCCATGACGGGTACAGGATAAATTTAGGAGGAAATATAAATGTTTAATTCATTAAAGGAAAAAAGAGAGGCGAGAGCTGCGTCGAGAACCGAAGCGTATAAAGAACAACAGCGCCTGGACCAGGCTGCAGCCGCGGGGGCAAAGGCTGAGAGAATCGCTGCCGAAAAAGCACACAGAGCGAACCTTCGCAAAGGGATAACGCCGATGATCAGAGCAACTGATGCATATGCCAATAATACCGGTGCCAATATCTCGTTTGAACACGTACCAAGCGGCAATAAAGTTGCGTTTAAGGCATTTATAACAGCGTTTAACGAAACTTACAGTTCAGATTGGTCAAACGAAATTGTGTTCGGGCGCATTGACCCGATTTACTTATACAAAAACACAATGAGAAAGATTTCGTTAGCTTTTAAAATACCAGCAGAGTCTGCGATTGAGGCGTCTAATAATTTATCAAATGTACAAGCGTTAATTCAATATTTATATCCGAATTACACCACGCTTCTCGATTCCTCCGGCACACAAGCGGCACAAACAATTTCGCAGTCTCCGATGATAAGACTAAAAGTTATGAATCTATTGCAAGACACTAGCACTGCTGGGACCTTCTATGCCGGAGAACCGGTTCAAGGCAGAGGTCAATTAGGAATAATTAGTAGTTTTACCGTAAATCACAATCTTGAAGGGCCAGATGGTGTTTTACATTCCGGACATGGGGTTATTCTACCAAAGTTGATAGAGGTTAACGTTGATTTTTCACCGATTCACGAGCACCCAATTGGCTGGAATGAGAAAAAACGGCCGTTTAATTCACATTTTCCTTATGCTCAGCCTGATCTGTCGTTTCCGGATGCACTCGCCGGCGCCGGCACTGAGCCCCTGGGCGCGGACCCTGGGCTTCCTGCTTGGATGACGGCTGACGTTACGCCAGCCTTTGATTTAGAAGGAAATTTGATGCATGGTAAAGAGGTCGGTGGGGCGCCTGGAACAACCTCTGTTTCCACGACTCCGCCGAAGTCCGAGGCGCAGCTAGCACAAGAACGTGCGATTCTTGCGCAGTATCATACTCCGCTCCCACTCGGTGGAGCGACCGCCACGGCTGCATTTGAGACAGCCGGCCCCCGGCGAGCCGGCCGAACAAGTGGGCAAGGTTGGCGTCGAATTTCAAGTACTCCCGGATACGATCCGGGGTATGTGGCTGCGTCTAAAAGATCAACAGGGGTCGAGTAAATCATGGGAAGATACGATAAATATAGAATTTTAAGAAACTCAAGCGAATATTATAAATCGCTAAGAGAATCACGAGGTGTCAGCACCATAGAGCATTATGAGACGCCGGTATTTTTTAATCCCACAGTAGCCCAACGCGCCAGTCTTTTAACTGACTCGCATATTTGGAAATATGGAGATCGTCTGTATAAGTTGGCTGATCAATATTATGGTGACAGTCGCTATTGGTGGGTAATAGCGTGGTATAATGGTTTACCAGCAGAAGCAGAAATAGTAAATGGCAGCGTGATATATATTCCTGTCGATATTGCTAGTGCACTACAGGTATTGGGGGCTGTATAGAATGGCTGACATGACCCAGGAGTTCAGCCCCGCTGCGCAGGAGGCCCTCAGGTCCCTCGACCTGTTCGGTGTCGCCAGTCAGGGAGGACGCCGCGCTGCGCAGGAGGCCCTCAGGTCCCAGCACCAGCAGCAGCAAGAAAAGGCAAAATCCGCCAAGGAGGAGAAGGAGCGCCAGCAGAAGCGCTCGGACAGCGACGACCCAACTCAGCCGGCCGAACCCTGGGGTGACTGGCGGCCTCCGACGGAGCCAAGATATTTTGGAAGGAGAGGGTTTAGTGAGCAATGTTATCTATTGGGCAAAATAATTGATTTATCCGCTTATAAAGCTTCCGGTGCTACGCCCACAGAACTTGGCGGTACAAAAAAGTTACCTTACGTTAGAGGCGCCGGGAACGCAAGCCTATTAGTAGATGGAAATGCTTACGGATTTATTAACGCCCTCACACAGCATCCAGCCCAGGGCGCGTTTTTTGATATGAAAACAAAAGAAATTTCTTCTTTACAGCCGATGATAAGGCTTTACAAAGTTATTGAAGGCGATAATCCTTCAAAGAGTCGGCAGCAAGAATTTATGTTTGATTCGCATGCATCCAAAACAGATGTGGAAAGCCTTTTCAGCAACACAGCAAAACGTGGTTTCGGCGTTGGAATCCAAGATTTTTCTTTTTCATATGAAGGTACTACGCCTTTTGCAGCCAAGAAGAGTATCAAAGCTACCTTGAAAATATTTGCCAGTAGTTTTGAGGAATTATTGACTATGCGCCCCGATGGATATAGATATATAGAATTGGCTTTAAAAACCGGAAAAATGAATATATCTTCGGATAAGCTGGAAGAACAGGCTCGGCAACAATGTCGAAACGTAGAAGATCTACAAGAAAACTTAAATGATCACGATTTCAGATTAAAAGCGGTAGTGGGTTGGGCCCGACCGCCGAGAAAGAATAACATAGCCAAAACCGAAGCCGAAAAACGCACAGTTAGTGGGGCTATTAATGAATCTTACACTACTTTGAATTTAACCCCCACCACTCATGAATTTAATCTTGATGAAAAAGGTGCAGTTGTTTTTACAATTAATTATCTGGCGTATATCGATGATCTTTTTAGTCAAGCAGAATTTGATATTTTTTATGACGAGGAAGTCACAGCAAATCAGCTTGCCAGGGATGCTATTAATGCGGTTTTGGACGAAGTGGGCGAACCGTGTGGTGATGAAAAAAAGAGCGAATTTAAACAACACCTAATGGATGAAAATGCCATCGAGAAAAATAAAATGCTCAATATGCAATCGCTAATGCAACGAATGGGTGCCACCACCGATCCGAAAGACCCCAAGGCTCCAAGCAAAATAAAATATATTAGTGTTTCGGGAGTAGAGGGCACCAGGCTCCGGATGAACCGGGTTTCAGTAACAGACTTGTGGGAAAAAACGGGTACCCTTTCAGTAAAGAGTGCAATGACTGCCGTCACATATGACGAAAAGGCTGTACAAAAAAAGATAACAGATGGGTTTATGGATCATAGCATCAAGGCGTCGGAGTCAAGGGTCACCACCGCGGCCAAGACCAATTTAACAAGCACCGCGTACTATGAAATATCAGCCGGCTCCACATCAGATAGAATTATAAGTTTTTTCTATGTAAGTGACTTGGTTGATGTAATCTTAGAAGGGATTGAGAGCCGGCTGAAATACGTCCAAGGCGGAGCAACCTGGGGCGACGTTGGCGTAACCATGAAAGGCTATTTGAAGGCCCTGGAAGAAGGGGATCCCGGGGCCGGTGAAGGATCTCCATACAAACTTTATAAAGAAAAACAAATAAGAAGGTTCAAGCGATTTCACGCCGATTATCGAAAATTTAGACTTGTATTGGGCCCGCTTGAGCTTGTACACCCCACGGGTGGAGAAAGCAAAAGTGTCAATTTTGGAGACATTCCGGTCTCGGTTAAATATTTTATGGGCTGGATGAATAATAGGCTGATCGAAAGAGATGTTACTCAATGGGGGTTAACTCAATTTTTAAGGGAGTTTTTTAATCATATTACTCGCGATTTTTTAAACAATAAAACATGCTTCACGGGAGGTCCTAGTATAAAACAAAAGACGGCTTTAAATAGTACAGTTATTACATCTTATAAAAGTTCCACCAGCAAATTTGATGAGTTCACTGACTGGATCGAAAATAGCGGTGGTACCCGAGCCAATGTTTTGAACATGAATAAACCTGTTTTAAATATTTCTGGACCCCGCGGGAGAAACGATACGAGTCCCATAATCGATGGTGGAATTAATAATGAAATAAATTATTTTATATTTTCAGCAGCGCGTTCACAACCAAAAGAGCTTCAACGTGGTCGTCGCGCAGAGGACGAAGAGAGAGGAATTTTTCATTATTCAATTGGTAGAGATCGCGGAATTACAAAAACCATCAATCTTACCAGGCATGATTCAAAATATTTGAAGGTGGTGAGGTTTCAAGAGAGCGGATATGATGGCTTAAAACAATTACGAGAGGTATATAATACGCAAATCGAATGTTTTGCAAACGTTAAAGCCTTTCCGGGCACTTATATTTTTGTAGACCCCCGCGGCTGGGCGCCAAATACGCTTTCTTATGAGGGAGGTGACACAGATTTAACACAATATGGCATAGGAGGCTATTGTATGATTATTAAATCAGAGCATAAATTTGGCCCTGGACGCGCCGATAGCAAAATATTAGCACACTGGGTCGCCGGCATAGATCCCCTAAATGAGAAGTGCACACCACCACAACAATCTAGCGCTGGAGATGGTGGCACAAAGAAAAATTGCAAAGGACAGATTTTTACAGATGCACATGTTGATTATGGGAAAAAGTATGAGGATCGTGAAGTAGATACTGTGGGCGCGCCACCCACTAGCCTTTCGCCCTGGTGAGACGCCCCAAAGCTGTGGTATTCGTTAACATTTATAGGGATTAAAACATGTCAATCAATTATGTAGAATCGGAAGATGAATCAGTTATTGGACTTTATATCAAAAGAACAACTTATCGACTTGATGCGGCAAATCTTACTGGTTATGAAAATTTAGTTGATTTTAATTTTGGTGAAAAACACTTATATGGAAGAGTTAGTAGGTATTTTGTCCCTATTATGCCGGAAAACGCTTCATTGGATTTAAAACAATTTAAGGCGACCAACGCACCCGAAAAAAGCATATCTGCAATTGGTTTTGTGGTAGATGCTTTTAACGATCTTGCATTAGAATTTAAAAGATGTGCAGCATCGGGTCAAATTAAGAGCGATGATTCCTTTTTAAGCAATTTAACAGTTTATAAGGCATACGAAGATCCAGAAAGACTTTATGGCGGGCAGTTAACGGCTTACGAAAATTCCATAACAAATGAGTTTGCGCGCAAAAAGGTACAAGTTAAAAATTTTGATGAGTTTATTGCTGAATTTAAGCGCTTACTGGAAGGCACCATTAAGAGGATTCCTTTTACAAAGCCGGCATACATTAAAAGTCGCTATTGCCCAATCAATTGTTCCGGTCTAGCTGTAGAAGTGGCGAATTTGGATTGTAGCAATGATGAGGAAAAAATAAGTAAATTTATCAATAGTCCCAACTGGGAGTTTTATGTTAATGCTTGTCGATCCTACGGCTTCATGGTAGACCAGTTTATACCCTGGAGATTAGTGGCAGATATTGGTTCATCTCCGATGCTGGGTTACGCTGTTGAATATGGCTACAACACTACTGATGAAATTTTGTCAGGTTACGAATATGCACATACTTCTTTTTATGATCAATTTAAATATTTTCTTCTTAACCTATATAATAAAGTTAAGCCAACAAATATTATAGAAATTAAATATTGTGTCGATGGGATCAAGAGATTTGTCACATATCCACAGTCATATACAATAGACCAGTTAACCAATAAATATTCAGAGGAGTACTTTCTCAGGCTATACTTCGATCTTCGTTTTATAGAAGAAGAATCACAATTTAAAGATTTTGAAAAGGAAATGTTGATAGATGATTGCATCGAGCTTTATCAAAATAATGATATTTCAACGGCATTAGAAGTTTTCGAAAGAATTCTCAATAAAACATTTGACTATCGCGGCTCTTTGAGTTATATTAAAGAACAGTTAGATGCCGCGCGCACTACAACTGCCACCAGTGCGATTACCACGACCGGTGGCGGCTATTAAGTAACGGAGCTAAATTGATATTTCAAACGCTTGACGACAAGACGGAATGTGTCGGAGTGTATGTAGATGGTC
>Ga0080013_1003577_pt1 | contig 16185 bp, 30 predicted proteins | sample ETNvirenome_6_85_FD_69236 | JGI IMG/M metagenome (GOLD analysis project Ga0080013, IMG submission 69236) | Marine viral communities from the Pacific Ocean - ETNP_6_85 (SPADES assembly) (version 2) | ecosystem: Environmental > Aquatic > Marine > Oceanic | place: Pacific Ocean | collected 2013-06-19
TCTTTCAAGTCGGCGCTGTCTGTAGCCAGGGCCCGCTGCAGCGCGGGCTCATCTATGTTGGAGTCCAGCCATCTAATGACGTATTCTATTATTGCTTTATCTTTCATACATTTTTCTTCTAACTCTGCTATTTGTTTCAAGTTTTCCATTCCTTCATTCATAATTTTTTCCTTTCTTGGTTATTGTTTTAATGTAAAGTCAGCTAAATCAATCTCTCTTTTAATCCATTCAATAAAAGTTTCTTTCATTGGATAACCTTTGGATTTGTAGTATTTTCTGTAATCTAGCCAATCTTTATGTAAATATTTTATGGCTTTCTCTTTACTCTTGGGACAATTTATTTTCATACTTTTTTATCCTACTTTTTAATTGTGTCTTTTTTAAGGCGCTTGCGGCTTGGAGCTTGCGGCTTGTTGCTTGCGGCTTAATCATTATTTTTTATAAACGTGTAGGTTGCACTGTCATCATCGGCTTTTTCTCTGTGCCATTGCACTGGGCACTTGTCCAGCCAATCATGAAACTCTTCGCTCATTTTACTTTCTTCCATTTTTTTCCTTCCATTTCTTGAATTCTTCCTGCTCAGCGTGCTCGAAGCTTGCTTCTTTGACCTCGGCTTCAATAACATAACTTTGGATTCCCATTATTGCGGACCAGCTTTTAATTTTAATCAAACGAGAAATAATTCTCATTTTTAGGTGGTCGTTGTAATAGCGGTCTAGGTCTTCTTTTCGGTCAGTTCTCATAATATTCCTTTCATTAAAGTTAAAATCTTATCCTACTTTTTAATGCTCTTTATAACTTACTTGTCTAACTAAACGATACCAACAGGAACGGCATGCCTTGCATTGTCTGTCTTGTAGATATGCAGGACACACATAACCTATTGGGTTTTTGGTATGGACTGTTGATGTCCACTTCCAAAACTTGGGTGGTTGTCCGTCTATTTTAATTCCACTAGCACGGATAACTAAATTCTTTGGTATGTCTTTGTATTTAATTTGATTTATAATTTGGTATTCCCTAGTGGGTAGCCAATGTTTTAAAAATTTTGTGTTCTCACACACTTCAAATATCTGTGCAAGATGCCATATACTTTGCAAATCTCCTGAACAAAACCATCTATGGTAGTGCTTGTCTTTAGGTAATTTTTTATATTTTAAAGTTAAAAGTTCTGTCATATAATCCACCCATTCTGGCATGGAAATTGCATTAAGCCTAGTTTTCTGCGACATTTTTGTATTCTTCATTACAAAAAAATGCTTTAAAGCATAGCACTTATAACAAACTGTGCCTTTTATTTTAACAAACTTACTTCCAACATTACATTTATGTGCTGATATACCCCATGAATAGGCAGGCATTTTACTTGTGTTGGATAATGTTCCTATCTTTTTTTCAAGTTGTTTGATGTTCATATTTTTAAATGTAATTTATGTATTGCTGTTCGAATTAAACTCTTATCTATACTACCATCATTGTGCTTGTTTGTCAAGCGTTGGTGTATCTTCCTTATATATCCAGCTTCTGTTCCAGCAGAGTCTGCCCAATAATTTAAAGCTGAAGATTTAATCCAGTTGTTTGCCCTATCTATTAATAATTGTTTTGTTTGGTTAGTATAACCATAATCACTTGTTGGAAATAATCCAAAAGAATCCAATAGCATACGCTGTATCTTGGCTAATGATAACTCTTCTTCGGGTGTTTTATCTTTTAAATTATAAATATTATTATTTAATATGCTCATATTTCCCTTGACAAATTGTTAAAAATGTGATATACTGAATTGCACTCTGGGGGAGGCTATATATACATATAGCCACTTCCACCCCCACAGTAATTTAGTTTGATCTCAATTGATTACTAACACCTTGATGTACAAAGACTAAGAAGTTATTACTTTGAATAAAGTCCTGTACTTCTTCATTCCTTTTATCATTACTTCTTATTTTATCCATACTTGATTCTCTAACATCATATTCTTTATTGATACGTTTACCAACAGGTATAGCCCGTTGATTATGTTCACTATAATTTGTTAGTGCATTGTAAACGTCCCAAAGAGTATGCTCATTACGTTTTTCAAGAACTTGATTAAGTAAATAAACTTTACTTTCAACACCCTTGGCAAACTTTTTAAGTAGCCCATCAACTTCAGGTCTAGTTAGTTTAACACTTTGGTAGGTTTCAAATCTACTTGTTAAATTTTTAAATGAATCATTCAAGTATTTTAATTTTTCAAATGCATCATTAACATTAAACTCAAGTGTATGTTTTCTTAAAGATGCATTGATTGGCTCCAATGATTTCATACCATTATCACAAATCAATCTTAAGAACATTGTTTGAAGTTTAAATATAACTGATGCATCATAACTTGATACAATTTCAATACCAAACTTTAGTCTATCATTTGGATCATATTGCATGAGATGAGAACCAAATTCAGTATCATCACCAAATAAAACTCTTAATCTCATACGACTTAAACTACCTGTTACATCAAACTTAACTGATGCACCATTTAAATCTATACCATATTCATCTAATGAATCAGATACTCCAGATAAAATAGTTTCATATGGAATCAATTGATAACTGTCACCATGTAGATGTATTGCCTTGTCTTTTTCTTTAGCAAACACACCACGCAATGGCTTCTCTAACATACACCCATTAACTGATGTTACATTTTCAATTACAACAGGTGTAAGTGCATGGTTGTAATCACCACTATGCTCGGCTTCTAATCTACTAATTAATGTACTCATTTGTTACTCCTTTGAGTTAATGTTATTAGTATCTTTATACTATCAGGTTATATTGGATATGTCAAGGGATTTGTTAGGTGTTGTAGGGGATTTCTCCCCTACCCATATTATTTATTTATATACTTTGTGCTTGCTTTTCGTATTGTACTCTTGCAAGTAGTTTATCTTCCAAGCTAACATTTTTATTCTTCATAGACTTAAGCATTTGGGCAGCATTTGCAGGATTATATATAGACAATCCTGTGCTATTAGTTCTTATGATTTCAGCTTCATCAATAGTAAGGTCGCTTTCTTTAGCAAACTCTAATGCTTCATCAAGATACTTATAGCCCTTGACTACTTCTTTAACAAACTTCATTTGCTTAAGAACACTCTCAATCCACTTATGATGTGCCACAATCAACTGACCTTTAGCTTGTTGCCAAATAAGAAAGACTTGAAATTCTTCCTTACTAACATTGATTTGTCTATCACGACAATACTCACGACCAATCAAATCCAACTCATATTCACTATTCCATTTAGCAGAATAGGAAGTTAAATTATCACGACCATGACCTACACCTAATGCCCTATCATTTGCTTCTTGGTATTTAGATAAGTGTGGGTTATTATCATTTTTATGTTGTTCAATGTTGATATCTGGATTGCAGTTATCCTTTGCTTTAAGTTCATCTCTGAAATAAGCATAAGCAAAATCACGATAATCTTTTCTGCCCCAATTATCGCTTTCATCTTGATTTGATTGCCTATCTATTCCATCAATGTCGCCACCTAATTTGAAGTCAAAATGTTTTTCAACATATTTGTCATCTTGATTAAGTTCTTCGCCTGTCTTATCATCAACTTTTTGTTTCATATAACCAAAATGAAAACAACTATCTTTTGCAATAGTATTTACATTTGGATATTTGTCTTGAAGATAATGACAAGTGTCAACATCTTTTTGTGGATATGCCCTACGAACACAGGTTTCTGCAAGTTTCCAAGTCTTATCTTGCAAGTCTTTAAAGTTTGCTTTTAAATCTTCATACTTGGATTTCTCTTGCGTATCTTCTGCTTCTATATGCACTTTAAATCGAACATTAACTTTATTTCTAAAGTCGGTGTTCAATCTTATTCGCTTTATTTTTTCCATTGAGTACTCCTTTCTTGTTGGAAATTAAAAGACACCACCTAGATAACTAGATGATGTCTATATAATACTATATTATTTTTGATATGTCAACTAGCTAGACCTAGTTGAATAGCTAGTGGTTTAGCCTCTGAATCTGGTCGTGTGTGCCAACCATAATCTTCTCGTATTTGTTCTGGTGTTTGTGCTTGTTGCCTTGATATCTCCTGCCTAATACCCATTAATTTATTTTCTAAAAAATAAATATGACGGCTATTAGAATTTATCCCACCATAATTATAGTCATGCCCAATTCTCCAAGCGTCATCAACACCAATGGTTTGCTTTGGTATCTCTCCTATTGTATCTAGTATTCTTCTTGAGTGTTCTTTAAAATAATTATGAAAGCAACCTTGTGAACAGAACATATCAAAGTAATAATCATGTGCTTTATTAGATTGATAATACTTATGACCTTTAGTACCACGCATTTGATTTTGATTTTTCTTATAACAACAGTCTTTATTCTGACACCATTCAGTCATTTTATATATCCTTCTAGTTTCATCAAATCTTTTAACATAGCTTTGTGTTTTTTTGGATTTGATTTTTTTATACTCATACATATACCCCAACACAATAAACTAATTGGATTAGTTTTGTGATATGAATGTATGCTTTTTGGTTTAATCATTGATATCTCCTTTCTTCATTAATAATTTAAGATGATTGAATTTTACCTTCTCAAACATAACGATTGTAATTGTATCATTTAGCTCTAAACGATTGATTTTATAGACTTTTTTGCCTACACTAAACCACTTTAATCTAGCAACAGAAATATTTCTGGGTGCTTTTTTTTCTAGGTCATGTGCAAGTATGTACTCATCAGCTTTGGTAGTTCGTTTCTTACCTTTGCGTTTGTACATTGTGTTATCAGTTTGCTTCCAAGTTTTTCTATTTAATAAATCAAACTTGCCTACTCTATACACATACTTACCAGACTTTTTAAAGTCGTCAGATTTTTTCATAAAACCTGCACGAAATTTTTTAGCTTTGGTTTGTGTCATCAATGCATAAAGATAGTCAGAAACTTTACCGACTTTTACTTGTGCTTGTTGCATATTACTCCTTTGTTATTAATTGATTTAACTTCGGGGTTATAAGTTGCGATATCCTGGATTGCCCACAGCTGTATCTTATAACCCCCCTTGATTGTTTATGTTTTGCTACTGTATCTCGACAGGGAACAAAAAAGGACAACCACCGTCTCCGTTGATTGCCCTTATAATATACTATAATTATTCTGATGTGTCAACAGGTCTACAATAAGTTAGACCTATAATTTGATTTGTTGGTATAAAGATTTGCCCCATACCATCTGGGTTATCTAATCTATTCTTTTCTACATACTCAACGCAATACTCGTATGTATCAAACTTTTGTTTAAGTGTATGGAAATTACCCATACGATTATCAAAGTCAGTAAATAAAAATAAAAATAATTCAAACATATTATTTTATATTTAATAATTTATCTTGTTCATCTACTATTTCTCGGAGTTTAACTAGGTCGTTATATATTTTTTTATCATTAATATATTTTTTAAGATAATCATTTAGTCTTTTGTGTATCTTAAGTTGCTTTAATTGAACTGCTAGTTTAAGTTTCATCTTTAGTGCATAGCTTTGTATGTTCTTCGCAATAAGAATAGCCACCCCACCTAGTTTTACCACAGAAATATTTAGGTGGTTCTTCTACCTTACCTAAAGGATAGCGACATTGGTGGGGTTGTAAATCTTCTAGTGTTAATTGTTTTTGATTCATTGGTACATAATAACAAAAAACCCTGCGTATGTCAAGGACACACACAGGGTTATACTTTAGGGGAACTAAAATTTTGTTTTATTTATTACTAAAAAATTTAGATATCATACTCTTTATATCTGGTGTTGATTTATATTTCTTTAAAGCAATCAAACAATCTTGTGTTTCTGGATTAAGCACAGAATTATCACGAACTTCTTGTTCTATTTTCTTCAGTCGTTCATGTTCTTTATGCTTGTTGCTATCAATTAAATGAAAGTGTTCTTCAGTTAGTTGTGGCATAATGTTCTCCTTTTGTTTGTTTATTTATATTCCTTGTAATGAGGTAAGAAGTTAATCATAGATACAACTCCTGCGAACATTACTAATACACCTACTACCGTATGTTCGGAGTGTACTCCAAGAATTAAACCTAACATTAATAATATAAAGCCAGTTAATATTCCAATTAAACTTGCAATCATGTGTGTTCTCCTTTTGTTTGTTTATTCTTATACTCTATCAAATCTGTGGGGTTGTGTCAAGGCAGGCAATAAAAAACCCCTGCCAATATTTCTACTGACAGGGGTTATTTCTTCTCGTTTTATGAGGTGTCGTTTATCATATAAATATACCTAGTACAAAGACAAATGCACAAAGTATCATTATACTAACGAGTGTAATTCGTTCACCTTTTGCCATATAACTCATAGTATTTTCCTTTCATTTATTAACTATGGAACTAGCTTACTAGCTTACAATATATGTGTCAAGTGATAACACCCATCTTTTTTATAGGATATTACCCATCTTTTACATAGGATATGTGGATTACTTTGCGATAATTCGCAGTAGTTCTTGGGTTATTTGGTGGGTTTGGTGGGTTTGTATTATGATTGTTATTAATAACAATATTATTGTTATCTTTATAAAATTAAAATTCATAGTTTAATTATTTCAATTATTAAATGGCTATAAATAATTATATTAATAATGAATAAACTTGTTAATAATTTATTGTTTTTTATGTCCATTTTTTTTAATTGTATTCATAATGTTGTTATTTATTTCTTTATCGGTTAATGATTTATTATTTAAAGAATAAACCCTGAAGTGTTGGTTATTAAAGTGGAACAGTTCTATTCTGCAATAGGTAGGTGTTCTATTAAATATTTTTATATCGTAGCCACGCCAGTTTTTAAGTATCATTTTTTATCTTTGGTTTAACTTTATTGATAGCCCTTAAATATTCTTTATTTTTATAATCAATAAAATCTTGAGTTGATTTCATTAAATAAAGACTTGTTATAATAATAAAAACTATTCCAATTATAAAAATTAAATTAATCATTTTATTTTTATCAATCGTAAAAACTTGCACATTTTACAGCTACAAGAAAAATTATATTCATAAGTGTTTATTATTTCTTTTATTTTTTTAAACATATTTTTTATATCCTTTTATTTTTTGATTATGTTTAAATTTAACATAAAAATTAAGGTGTGTCAAATATATCACAGGTGTTGCACATATATCACAATACAATCAAGGGTTGATGTTCTTATAATGTTCTTAAAGTTGACAGCTGTCAAGGTGTGTATTCTGTCAATATTTAAGATTGATTGACAGTAGATTAGTAATAGTTTAAAACTATTATATAAGTTGATAGTTAGGTATTTTTAAAAAAACTTATTAAAAATAAAGCATAATAAAAAATACTAGATTCCAAAAAGTAGGAAGTGAAATTTCTAACTCGTGTTGATTCTGGTGGAATTGAATAGCTTTGTAATTGTTTTGTGTTTTCTAACAAAAAGGAAACTATGACTAAAAAAGATAAAAAATCATCAAAACAAATTGATGAAAAACAAAAAAGTGACGCTGTAAAAATTAGTCACTTTCAAGAAAACATTAAGGCTAATGACCAATTAAAAGAAATTTTAACATTAGCCCTAAAACAAACTACTACAACTGTTAGAGAAGTTTTGCCGAAACTTTCAATAGCAACAGTTAAATATATCAATGAGTTTAAAGAAAACTTAAAAGATAAAACTGTTACTGATGATATGGTTAAACTACTTTCAAAAAAAGAATTAACAACTCATTGTTATAATCTTGTAGGTTATGATCGTAAAGATGAAGTTAATGACTTATTTGAAAAAGTTGTTAGTAGAGCAATAAGACTTTCAATAATGTGTGTTGATTATCCAAGTGAGTTTTCAATAGACGCTGATACAAACGAAGTCTTTATTATGTCTAAAGTATTAGAACCTAAAATTCCAGTTAAAATTAAAGGATCTAAAATTACTAAACTAATAAATAATAAAGATGAAAGTCTTGAACCAGTCACTACTTACGCTGTTGACCAAGTTTATAAGCGTAAATATCCAACAGGTAGTAGAAAACCAAAACAAAAAGATGAAAAAGCAGATGAAGTTTTTAAAAATATCACTCATGATTTTTTAGTTGGTATTCAAAAACTAATTGCCTACTCATCTAAAAACAATGTTAAGTTTTTTGATATGGTTGACGAAAAAACATTTGAAAAACTTGAAGAAATAAAACACTTGTTAAATTCTCAAGACTATCAAGCAGTAAGAAGTTTTAGTGTTGAATATAGACCTGACTTCAATGGCAATCTTGAAAAAGTTGAGCAAGTAAATCAATAAATAAAATACAAAACATACAAAGCTATTAAAACTATAAACCCAATGATTATTAATTTAGTCATTGGGTTTTTTTTTGGAAACTCTAAAAATATTCTCAAGTGATTTACTAAAGCATATTAGTTAGAAAAAATTGATGTCCTTAAAGTTCTCCCAAGTGAAAACCAAATAAAACCCTAGAGTATTTCAGGGCGTTATTTGTGGGATAATCTTTTTTTTTTGTGCGATTGACTTGATTTGATACGAGGGAGTGCCAGCGACCACCCCCCCACGCCCCCTAGGATATATACGGTTATGCTAAAATTCCCAAATCCCCTGTAAACCATACAGCGGGCTATATCTCGGGGACCATATTCTAGGGTAAATACCCTAAAATCTCCCGCCTATATCCCTAGGGGGTCCCTAGTGTATTCTATATCTAGCTATATTATAGGTATAAAACCCCCCGTATAACCTATAGTTATATTATACACCTGTTTTACGATTTTGTCAAGGATATTATTATGCCAAATTGTCGCACCTACTAAAATACTTGAAATAAAGCTTGACAAAATGCTAAATCGTGTGTATAATAGAATCAATGCACTTTAAAAGGACACACGTACACATTCGCATGCACGCATGCCACAGGGGTCATCACTAAACTGCATTAATTTATTAGGGGATTCCTAGGATTCCCATTAAATTTAACAATATATCAAGGAGATAACGTTATGTCATACAGAAATGTAGACACAGAAGCATATAAAAAAGCATATGCTAATAAAAAAAAGTCTAAATCTTCAGATTCTTCAGGAAAAAAACAATGGGTAAAAAGATCTGGAACAAGAACTGGTCCAGGTACTGTTAAAGCTGCCCAAGATAAAGCTGAAAAAGCTGTTGTGGCTAAAGCTAAAGCTAATAGAGATACTACGCAAAAAATATACGATGCAGAAAGTATGTTCACAAGAGAGGCTGCTAGAAAAAATATAGCTAAACCAAGACCTTTCAAAACTGCGTTTGAAGATGCAACTAAAAAAGGTAAATCTAAGTTTTTATGGAAAGGAAAAGGTTTCTTAACTACTAAAGGTAAGAGAGAAAAAAGATTTGGAAGTTCTAAAGACATCAAAAAGGTACCAGATCTAGAAGAAAGAAGAATGAAGAAAAGAGTTAAGTGGATGGAAAAAAGAAAAGAAGAAGGTAAAGGCTATTCTGCTAAAAATCTAGCTGAACTTACAGCTAAATTAAAAAAATCAAACGTTATCTAGTTTGATACAACCAGCAAAAGACATTCCGTTTAAATTACTAATGGAACTTATAAATGCAAAACATGGATTCTACTATTCTAAAGACTCACGAAAAAAGCTTAACCAATACACAGGAAAAGTTTCTAGACGCATTGTTCGGGGAAGCAAGAGGCAACCCCAAAAAAGCGGGAGAGTTAGCAGGATATTCAGAGCATTCCTACCCAAAAGTCCTACGATCTCTTAAAAGTGAGATTGTGGCAAGGGCTGAGAATTACCTAGCGACACATTCAGCCAAAGCTGCTACCAAAATGGTAGATATGTTAGACGAGGACGGTACGACTCCTCATGCTAGTATTAGAATGGAAGCAGCCAAACAAATCCTTGATAGAATTGGTATTGTTAAAAAAGAACAAATGGATATAAATATGAAAGCAATGCATGGATTATTTATACTACCCCCTAAAGAAGAACCTAAAGAATCAATTGTAACCCCAGTGGAAGAATAATTATGGGACTATTTAGTAAAAATAAAAAAGAACCTAAAGATGCACAGGATCTATTAAAAAAACTTAAGGTAGAACGTAATGCTGCAGCTTTAGTTCTTCATCCAGGAAAGAAAGGGAGTAGACGATTAGACCGTCAGGCTCTTAAAGATAGTATATGGATAACTAAAGAAAAGAAAAAAGAAATTAAAACAGAATTTAATAAGTATAAAATTGACCCCGATAAACCAGCAGAGGATAAATCAAAGCCAATAAGTGACCCTGCCAGATTTAAGAATTTAAAGTTTGGAAAAGTTTATAGTGGAAAAACAAGAAAAGCCAAATACACAGTATAGAGGAATAATATGCCCGCTAGTAAAATAAAATATATAGATTCAGAAGGAAATGTACAAACTTACATAGGTAATCCTAGATATTTTAAAAAGTCAAAAAAAAAGGTAGAGCCAAAAGAAATAAAAAAGCCATATACAAATAAATATAAGAAAAAGAAAACATAATTGTTAGAGAAGATTAAAAGAAAAGCCAGAACAATTCCCTTTGGCTATAAGATTGACGATACAGGGAATTATTTGATTCCAATAGAATCAGAACTAGAAGCATTAGAAGAAGCAAAGAATTATTTAAAAACGTGTTCACTAAGAGAAGTGGCAATATGGCTAACAAGGAAAACAGGAAGGTACATCTCATATGTCGGACTTAACAAAAGAGTTAAACGAGATACCACCTCCAAAGCCAAAGAAGATAGTCAAGAGAAAAGCCAAACGATCAGCTAAAGCTATACTAGCAAGAACACGCAAGAAAGTTGCAAAAGCAGAACAATCACTACGTTCAGCCAAAGCTCACGCAGAAAATACCAAAAAGAAACTGTTAACTATTAACAAAGCTTTAGATGGTAAAGAGCAGCAACTTATAACCCAAGACGTAATAGATGAAGTTCCTAAAAGTATACAGGAGCATATTTCTCAGCACAAGGTAATTTTTAAACCTAATAGAGGTCCACAAACAAATTTCCTAGCTGCATCAGAACGAGAAGTATTCTATGGTGGAGCAAGAGGTGGTGGTAAGTCATATGCAATGTTAATTGATCCACTACGATATTGTCATAAAGAAAACCACAGAGCATTATTATTACGGAGAACAATGCCTGAGTTGAGAGATTTGATTAATCACTCTCAAAGATTATACTCAAGAGCATTTCCAGGAGCAAAATGGAGAGAGCAAGAAAAAGAGTGGAGGTTCCCATCAGGAGCAAAGATAGAGTTCGGATACGCAGAGAACATGACAGACGCTTTACGTTACCAAGGTCAATCTTACACATGGATAGGAATAGACGAACTTCCACAATATCCTTCGCCAGATATATATAATTTTTTAAGATCGTCACTTAGATCAGTTGATCCTAATATACCAGTTTATATGAGAGCTACAGGTAATCCAGGTAATGTAGGTTCACAATGGGTTAAAGAGATGTTTGTAGATCCTATAGATCCAAATACAGCTTTTAACGTAGAGGTAACTACGCCCAAAGGAATAAAATATATTACTAGAAGATTTATTCCTGCTAAGTTACAAGATAATCCGTACCTTATGCAAACAGAAGATTACTATGCAATGTTATCTTCTTTACCAGAAGTACAAAGAAAACAATTTTTAGATGGAAATTGGGATGCATTTTCAAATGCAGCTTTTCCAGAATTTAACAGGGATATTCATGTTGTTGAACCTTTTGAAGTACCTAAAGGCTGGCAGAGATTTCGTGCTGCAGACTGGGGCTACAGTTCTCCTGCTTGTGTTCTTTGGTTTGCTATTGATTATGATAATAATTTATGGCTGTATCGAGAACTATATACCCAAAAGATTACGGCAGATGTATTTGCACGAAAAGTCTTAATGTTAGAACGTGATGAATACATACGCTACGGGGTCTTAGACGCTAGTACATGGGCAAAACGAGGTGATATTGGTCCAAGTATCGCAGAAACAATGATTCAAACAGGGTGTCGCTGGAGACCTTCCGATAGAACTCCTAAGAGCAGAATTAGTGGAAAATTAGAGATTCATAAACGATTAAAGTTAAATGATGATAAGAAAAAGGAACCAGGACTTAGAATTTTTGCAAACTGTAGAAATTTATTAAGAACATTTCCTACACTTCCATTGGATGATAATAATCCAGAAGATATAAATACACATGTAGAAGATCATGCTTATGATGCATTAAGATATGGTTGCATGAGTAGACCAATGCATACAAGTTATGCAAACAGATTTAATAAAACTCCTAGACCACAATTTCAACCAGTTGATAGAATATTTGGATATTAATTAATATTACATAGGGGTGAATGAAGAAAAGTAAGTTACCTGTTATAGATAAAAAGAATTTTCCTTATACATTAGCAATGGTATATTGGGAAGATATAGTTGGTGATGTATCTTGGGCTGATATCCATGATATTAAAAAATCTAAAACAGCAGTATGTTGTAGTGTAGGATGGATAGTACACAATAATAAAACAACTGTTGTTATGGCTGATTTTATATTTGAAGACAGTGGTAAAATAAAACAAGGTGGTGGATATACCACTATACCAACTAAAAACATATTGTCAATTAAAAAAATAAAACTATAGGAGAAACCCCGTGGCAAGAAAAAAGAAAACAAGAACAGTCTCAGATGTTATTGAGGATATCAGAGAGTTACATGAAAAGGAAGAAGACTTATTAATGGAACTTGAAGATTTAACTGAAGAGTCTGATATTGATGAAGGAGATGAATAATGGAAAATAAATTTGATCCAAAAACTAAAGTGAAACAAGGAGATCTTGGTTCAGCACCTGATGGCAAACAGCCAAATCAGGAAGCTACTAATATTGACTTTGAGAAACATGCACCTGGTAAAGGTAATTCTAAAAATTATTTAGATTTAGAAAAGAGTGGTGAGTATTTAACTAAATCAGGTAAAGAGCATGTACAAGATTCACTGTTTAAATTAGCCGATCAAAAAGATTACTAAAGATTAATAATTAATAAATAACAAGGAGATAAAAATGCCAGAAGGAATAGGATATCCAAAAGGTGATGCAATTTTAGGAAAAATTAAGCAAGGTGAATTTGGTGCTGATGTTGCTAAAAGACCTAATGAAAAACTAAACATGAACCCTAATCAAAAAATTAAACAAGGTGATTTAGGATCAGAATCAGGTTCAATAGGAAAAAAAGAAAAGGTAGATAAATCTATTTTTACGAAAGCTGAACAAAGAGACTATTAGTTATGGCTCTAACAGAATCAGATGGTAAAAAAAATAAAAGCTATGGTAATGATAAAGCAGCTTTAAAAGCAAAAGCTGAACGAGTACTTGTTGCTGATTTATCTGCTAATGATATTAAATTAATTAACTATGGAAAAAAGCATGGTTTAAATGTATCAGAAATTAGAGAAACAGTTGGTTCGGGATTTAATAAAAAAGCACCACCTACAGATGCAGAAATTAAAGGTGTGTTAGATGGTACAATAAAAAAACCTACAGGTATATTTAAAAAATAATGGCTATAAAAAAATATATTAATGAGCATGGTAAATTTAATCAATTTAATAAATACTCTAATATATTTAAAAAAGAAAAAGAAGAAAAGCCTGTATTCAAAGTTACTAATTTACCTGGGCAAGAAGTTATGCCTGGAGAAAAAAAATCTTCAACACTTGATTTAGAAACAGCAAAAACACTAAGTGGTAATCCTTCTTTGACAAGAGAAGAATTAAAATCTTTTAAGCAAACTACTAAAGATAAACAAGAAATAAAATCAAATATATAAAATGGATACAAAAGACGAAAATCTAGATCCATTTGTTGGATTTATAAGAGAGAAGTTCCAACAATCGGAAACATCAAGAATCTATGATGAGAAGAGATGGCTTAAAGCTTATCGAAATTATAGAGGATTGTATGGTCCTGATATGGCTTTTCGTGAAAGTGAAAAATCTAAAGTATTTGTTAAGATTACTAAAACAAAAGTACTAGCTGCTTTTGGGCAAATTATAGAAGTATTATTTTCTAGTGGTAAGTTTCCAATTGGAATACAACCAACAGCAGTCCCTGAAGGTACTGATGAATACGCACATATTTCAAAATTAAATCAACCAGGACAACCACCACAACAACCACAACCTAATGGGCAAGCACAACCTAATGGGCAGGATATGGAAAGTCCATATGGTTTTGCAGGTGATGGGGGTGATTTACCTAAAGGAGCTACTGCTGAGTCTTTAATGAAAGATTTAGCACAAAATTATAAAGATTTAGGATTTGAGGAAGGACCAGCAGCAGATTTAAAATCTATGCCTCAAATAGAACCTGCAAGTATGGCAGCAGGTAAAATGCAAAAATTAATTCATGATCAGTTAGAAGAAAGTGAAGCAATTAAAGTTTTACGTCATGTCTTTTTTGAAATGGCATTACTTGGTACAGGAATTTTAAAAGGACCATTTACAACAAGTAAGACTCAACATGTATATGATTCTGATCCTGAAACAGGTACATTAGCTGCAATGGAAAAATCTAAAATTTTCCCAGCTATTGAAGCAGTTTCGTGTTGGAATTTTTATTCAGATCCGAATGCAACTAATATGAATGATGCCGAATATGTTATTCAAAGACATTCATTTAATAGAGAACAGTTTGCAGAATTAGCTAAAAAACCTTTATTTAAAGTTGGGGCTATTCGTGAATGTATGGAAATGGGTCCTAATTATCAAACAAGAGGATATGAATCTTCTTTATATGATAAAGAAAATGTTACACAAATTTATAAAAATAGATTTGAAGTTTTAGAATACTGGGGACTTATTACAAAAGATTTAGCTAAACAATTAGATTTTGAATTTGATGATGAATTAGATGTGATCTCAGTAAATGCATGGATATGTGGTAATAAAGTTTTAAGATTAGTTGAAAATCCTTTTACACCAAAAAGAATTCCTTATATGGTATGCCCATATGAATTAAATCCATATCAATTTTTTGGAGTAGGTATTCCAGAAAATATGCAAGACTCACAACAAGTTATGAATGGTCATGCAAGAATGGCAATTGATAACTTGGCATTATCAGGTAATTTAGTATTTGATGTAGATGAAACTTTATTAGTTCCAGGTCAGGATATGAAAGTATTTCCTGGTAAAATATTTAGAAGACAAAGTGGACAGCCAGGTCAAGCTATTCATGGAGTTAAGTTTCCAAATACATCACAAGAGAATTTAATGTTGTTTGATCGGTTTAGACAATTAGCTGATGAGGCAACAGGTATTCCTTCATACTCACATGGTACGACAGGAGTACAATCAACTACAAGAACTGCAGCAGGTATGTCAATGCTTATGGGTGCTGCAGCACTTAGTATTAAGACAGTTATTAAAAATATTGATGACTATTTACTTAAACCCCTAGGACAAGCTTTATTTCATTGGAATATGCAATTTAATATTGATAGACCAGAAGTAAAAGGTGATTTAGATATTAAAGCACAAGGGACATCGTCTCTAATGCAGAAAGAAGTTAGATCACAAAGATTAATGACATTTATGCAAACAGCATCTAATCCTTCATTAGCACCGTTTGTTAAATGGCATACATGTTTAAAAGAAGTTGCAAAATCTTTGGATATAGATCCAGATCAATTAATTAATGATCCAGAGAATGCAGCAATATACGCACATATAATGGGGATGGCAAATGGAAATAAACAAGATACAGGCAATAGTGGACAACAAAGCCCAATGGCAAATATGGGAGGAGTACCTGCAGGAGCTTCGCCAACAGACAGTACAGGAGCTGGAGGTGGCAACATCGGAACGGGTTCTGTTCCGCTGCCAGGGGAAGCTGGCTTTAGTTCGCAAACTACTCAGCCTACCAGAGGCAATAAAACGCAGTAAGGAAAATAAATAATGGCAAATAAAACTTGGAATACAAATAGAACAGGTGGTGGAACTTACGAGTTTTCACAAGATGCCCAAGGTAAGTATGTACTTAATTCAGTTGGATTTCAAAAATTTGGTAAATTAAATTTACCAGAATTAAAAACAGAAGCTACTAAAACTACTAC
>Ga0080013_1003578_pt1 | contig 16183 bp, 15 predicted proteins | sample ETNvirenome_6_85_FD_69236 | JGI IMG/M metagenome (GOLD analysis project Ga0080013, IMG submission 69236) | Marine viral communities from the Pacific Ocean - ETNP_6_85 (SPADES assembly) (version 2) | ecosystem: Environmental > Aquatic > Marine > Oceanic | place: Pacific Ocean | collected 2013-06-19
CTGTCTTTTTGAATTTGGTCAGAGGAGAAAGAGAACACGAAAATTATGGAGTAACCCACACCATTCCTTATGAATTGGTAGATGATGAGTTGAGGGATAGACTTTTGTCGGCATACAAACTTTCTTGTCGTTCTTGTGGTAATGTTCATCTAGAAAGATGTGTTTCTTTAGCAACACAACCTCTCGCAAACAATCTTGTTGATTCTGTAGATGCAAATGCCGTTGCATATCCTTTGGAAATGAATTATTGTCCACAATGCCACAACTGTCAATTGTCTGTTGTTGTCCCTCCAGAAGATTTGTTTGACAATTATCTGTACGTTTCTTCCACATCTTCGAAGTTTGTGAAACATTTTGAAGAAGCCGCTGAAAAATATATCGAAGAATTCAATCTGAATGAAGATAGTTTTGTTATTGATATCGGTAGCAATGATGGTGTAGCACTAAAGCCTCTCAAGGAGAAGGGAATTAAAATTCTGGGTATAGATCCTGCTATAAACATTTCCAAGGCGGCAAATGAGAATGGGATTCCTACTTACAATGGATATTTTGATGGGGAGGTTTTGGAAGATTTAGAACAAGCGGATTTGATAACCGCATCCAATGTCTTTGCTCATTCTGATAAACTATATGAGATGGCACACAACGCTTTTAGTATACTAAAAGAAGATGGTGTTTTTATAGTAGAGGTTCAGTATTTGTTGTCAACCATAAAGGATATGACATTCGATAACATTTACCATGAGCATACCAACTACTGGTCTGTAACATCCATCAACAACTTTTTTGATATGATGGGACTTTGTGTTTATAAAGTTGAATATGTAGAAACCCACGGGGGTTCTATTCGGGTGTATGTCAGAAAAGAGAATTCAGAATTGCCCATATATACAAGTGTTCAAGAATTTTTATCAGAAGAAAAGGAGTATGGTTTGACACAACTCTCCACATATAAAGATTTTGGCAAACGGGTTCGTGGAATGAAGATGAACGTGAGGAAGAACATCGATAAGTTAAAAGAACAATATGGTAGAATTGTTGGTTATGCCGCCCCAGCAAAAGCAACTACTGCCCTCAACTTTTGTGAAATAAATAATAATGATATTGAATATGTTGTAGAAGACAATCCTATGAAGCACGATAAGTTCATCCCCTGTGTCAACATTCCCATTAAAGACAAAAAGTATTTCATGGAAAATTTACCAGATGTAGTTGTGGTGTTGGCTTGGAATTTCTTTGATTATATCAAAGAACAAAATCAAGATCTGATCGATGCAGGTTGTAAATTCGTAAACATGAATGAGTTACTAGAGAGATAATTGGAGATCGAAAATGGCTAATCATAGTGGTAAGATCAGAGTCTTGTATAGAATGAATTCTAGGTGCGGAAGAATCAGCCCGGAATGGTTTACCAACCGATCCTGTTTTCTCAATTTCAAAGAGAACTTTCCTAATGCAGACATTTACGCGGTTCTAGACAACGCAGATGAATCCTGCATTCAGATTATGGAAGACACAGGTACTCCCTACGAATCAAATTCGTTGGGAAATCCGGGTGCATACAATAGACTTTTGGATATCGTAACAGAGAGGGTATCGTCGGGGGAGTATGGTATTGATGACATCATTTACTTCGTAGAGAATGACTATTGCCATCGTCGAGGTGCGGAGTTTGCTCTGTTGGATGGAATTTCATTGTCGGATTATGTCACCCTCTATGATCACCCAGACAAATATCCCGATGTGTATGGAGAGCAGAACCACATGGGAGTTTTATATTCCGATATCCGCTCCAAGATTTGGTTAGGGAGAACAGGTCATTGGAGATCAACAACCAGCACATGCATGACATTTGCTACGACAGCAGGTACTTTATTGGATGATATGGATATACACAGAAAATATACAAGAATCGAAGATTCTCCTACAGAGAAACCAAGAAATGAAATTGAAGAAACTTATGAAGGTCCGGGTTCGTGGAAGGCAGGAATGCACGATTGTCCTATCTTCCACAAACTAACCCTAGTTAGGAATCGTTCATTGATTTCATCTATTCCCGGATATTCAACCCACGGCGATTGGTTTTCGCCCTATGTAAATTGGGAAGAAGAGATGCGAGTATCTATCAACAACGAGAGGGTGACTACTAATGTATAATATAACATTGTGTATGATTGTAAAGAATGAAACGAAGATGCTCAAAGAGTGTTTAGATTCTGTCTATAAGTATATCGACTATTGGGTGATCAATGACAATGGATCCACCGATGGAACGCAGCAGTTCGTCAAGGACTACTTCGCAGAGAAGGGAATTCCCGGTGAACTCAACGAGGTTGAGTGGAAGGGTTTTGGTAAGACTCGCACGGAGGCACTACGCGCGTGCGATGGAAAAACCAAGTGGATCTTGATGATTGATGCGGATGACTTCATCAACGGTGAACTCCCCATTGAACAACTGAACGATGAGATGGACGGATACTCATTGTTCATTCGTCGGGGAGACTTCCAGTGGTGGAGAAACCAAATCTTCAAGGCAACTTCGGGATGGAAATACACCGGAGTTCTCCACGAATACGCCGAGTGTCCTTCCAAGCAGGAGACAAACACACTGCGTACAGATCGTCTGATGGGTGGGTATTATCTCGATGCTCGTACTCTTGGCGCACGGAATATGAATGAGGATGGAACTCCCCTTGATGGCAAGATAAAGTATAGTCGGGATGCAGAAGTCCTAGAAGCAGAAATCAAAAAGGAACCCGATAATGTACGTTATCATTTCTACCTCGCACAGAGTTATTTTGATTCCCACCAATGGGAAAAGGCAGAAAAAGCGTACAGTAAGAGAGCGTCGATGGGTGGGTGGATCGAAGAAGTGTTCTACTCCATCTTCCGGGTAGGTGTTACCAAAATGCTTCAGAACAAGCCTTGGATGGAGGCACAGGATTCCTTCCTACAGGCATGGAATGTAAAACCAGACAGAGCAGAACCGCTGTACGAACTCGCAAGGATTCATAGACTCAACGAGAATCCCCGATTGGGATATCTCTTTTCCAAGGCAGCGATGGAGATCCCATTCCCAGAGAAGGACATTTTGTTCTTGGCTAGAGATATTTATGAATGGAAGATACTCGATGAATTTTCTTCTGTTGCATTTTATATGGGGGACATGGAAAATGGTTACATCGCTACTAAAAAACTGATGGAACTTTTAGACAAAAAAATTATTCCAGCGGAACACCATGAGCGGATCCGAGCGAACCTTGGTCACTATGAAGGCGCCCTAAATAAGTACAAGCAGCACAAGATGGAAGAGGCTCAAAAAAAGTTTGAATCAAGGAGGATTCAGCAGGAAGAGCAAAAAAAGACTGTTGCAAAGAAGAAGAAGCAAAAGTCTCGTAAAAAGAAACAGCGAGCATAAATAATAGTAGAGTATACACATACCCTATCCCGGAGGAACCTAAAGAATGGCAGCAGGCGAATACGACATCATAACAGAGCAAGGCGCCTCATTCTTGCTCTATCTAAAATATCAATATAACAACGAGACAGGCATCACCCTAGATGCATATACCTCCTCTATGCAAGTGAGGAGATCCATTGAGGATACTGATCTCGTTCTTCATATCACCGGATCTACAATGGATATGGCAACAGGTCTTGTCCACAGTGGTTCGGTTACTGGTGGTGGTGGGACAGGCGAATTTGTTGCTGGTTCTGGTGTTGCTGGGACTGGTCAGATCAAACTGGGGTCATCTGCTGCTGGAGCAACAGGAACTACCGGAGGCATTCTCGTCACGATAGACGCGGATACGATGGCAAATGTTCCTCGGGGCAAGCATTTCTATGATCTAGAGATCCAATCAGGAAATTCAGTGAACAAGATCGTTCGTGGTAGGTTCGAGGTCATTCCAGAAGTAACCAGATGAGCATACGGGTAGTAGTAAATGATTCACAGGACAATGTTGTAAAGGTAGTCTCTACCAATAACATTCGGGTTGTTGTACAGGGTGATCAAGAGAAGGTCACTATCAGTCAACCTTCAGGAATCGGACCACAAGGACCAGTGGGATCGCAAGGAACCACTGGTACTACAGGCACAACAGGCACAACAGGCACAACAGGAACCACTGGTACTACAGGAACCACTGGTACTACAGGAACCACTGGTACAACAGGAACCACTGGACCCACAGGAACCACTGGTACTACAGGAACCACTGGTCCAACTGGTGCTGGTTACACAGGCGCCAAAGGAACTACAGGTACTACAGGAACCACTGGACCCACTGGTACTACAGGAACCACAGGTACTACAGGAAACACTGGTTCAGGAACCACTGGTACTACAGGAACAACTGGTACAACAGGAACCACTGGACCCACAGGAACCACTGGACCCACTGGTACAACTGGTACTACGGGTACAACCGGAACAACCGGAACTACGGGTACAACTGGTACAACTGGTACAACAGGAACAACTGGACCCACTGGAACTACAGGTACAACAGGAACAACTGGAACTACAGGTACAACAGGAACAACTGGAACTACAGGTACAACAGGAACAACTGGTGATTATGGTGGTTTTTCTCAGAGATTCAGATATGATGGAGTGGGAATCCAGTGTGACCCCACTACAACTATCACTGGTTTGGGTTATGGAGAATTTAGAGGGAATACGGCATCATCCGGTAATGTAGCCGGTATAACATCTTTCTTCTATAGTAATAAGTTTGATGAACCATATCCCACCGGAACAACACCAGTTGGAAGAATCTTTGAAGATATCATAAGTAATGGTTATACCGCAGACGGCAGACCAATTTACATGATTAGGCAGTGGGAATCAGGCAGCCCACAAAATCATGCTTTGTATAATGTTTATAGTGGCATTTCCTCTGGTCATCTGGTAGATGGAACGACTTCGGGGTACATGCTGAATGTTGTCCATTATTCATCCAATTTCGCATCAGGAAACAACTTTGGTGATGCATCTTCCATCGTCACTTCTTTCATACCCCTCCCTCTGAGAGATGATTTAGATGTTCCAGACGGTGGCGGAGACAACACCGGCAGTGCCGTATTCAATTATAGATGGCTCTATAATATAGACGCGGATATGAATGCCGCCAATGATGCTGCCTTCCCCGACCCCACCGAAGACTACTTTGCTGTGGGTCAAGGGCCCAATAGACGAGAAAGAGGATTGGCATGGGGGCTAAACGCTAACACAAATCAATCGGGACTTACTGGTGGGGGTACTGCTCAAAATGGCGACCCGCCTGCGGTGCATGATCCCGTATCCAATTCAACTTATTGTATGTCTCCTTGGAATGGTAGTTACGCACATTACGGGTATTTCAGAATTCATCGTTACGATATGGACGGAAACGACCTAGCCGCAATATTGACTGGTGATTGGTCTACAGCGAATCCTGATTTATCTGCTGTTTCTTCAGATGCTACGATGCGAATTTCTCATTATAGTGATGCAGTCGTACAACCAGAAGGTCAAAACATGACCACGCCGATGCAGGACACCTCGATTGATTCTTATGTTCAGTTCCAAGGGATCACTGTTGACTATGCCGGTCTGCCCAGTGCAGTCGGCGGTGGTACGGGAGAGTTAGGCATCACCGTTGGATCGATGACATCAACATATTATCCAATCGGAAAAGACCAACATGGTTATACCATAGACCGCACTGGCGGCGATTGCAACGGCACAGTCGCAGATGGTCTAACCTTTGTCAATGTAAACGAATGGTGGTCACATATGTTCTCAGCGGCCGCGAATCCCTCCGATCCGACGAATCCACCGCCGCCTCCGCCCAGATCTCTTGAACTACCAGTGAAAATAATTTTCACTGGTGCGTCCATGTGGACCACAAGATCAGCAAGAACGATGGGTTCTGGTGTGATCAAAAGTGATGGCACAATAACATCCGCAGATGCCAAACTAGAGAACCTCGCGGATGTTTCGGGTTCTATCACATCTCAAATCTCTAGTGAAGGAAGTAAATCATGGACTAATTATGCCCAATCACCAAATCGGCAAGATGCGGTATCTTTAAAGTATGATCCAGACGCAGCCGTGTTCGTAGCACAAGAAGTTGGAATTAATGATTACACCGTTATTCCATTCAGAATTGAGTCAGATGTTCCAATTGTAACAGGAGACGAAAAAATCCTCAGAACAATTCCATTTGAGTCAGAAATTGACTCTTGTACATTGTTTGTTCCTGAAGGTGTTGCATCTGGTAAGGTCCAGATGGGTTTAGAAAAATGGGAGCCTGGTTCTAGTTATCCGGCAGCGGCTCAGAAGATTGATATAATTGGGAGTTCACCGACTAACGCATTCCATATTGAAGCGGGCAACACTTTTTATACTGGTTTGACTTATGGGGATATCTGGAATGCCGGAAATAGTTGGGACCAACCATCATTAGCCGCTGGGTCAATTTTATCTATCAATGTAAATATGAATTCAGCCAATGTCAATACAATTATTGGTGATATTGTTTTGAAAAGAATATCTTGACGAACCCCCAGTTGTCTGGTATAGTTCTATTATGTTATGGAGAAGATCATTATGACACCGACGCTGTTGTTCTATCGAACACATCCCAATGCAATTCCACCCAAGATCAGTACATCGCTTTCCGCCTGCTATGATCTGTCAGCACATCTGGTCGGGGAAGACATAACAGGATCAAGACCTTTACGAGAAGTCACGATCTTCGATTCGCACAACAATCAGACTACAACTACAGCACACCAGAAAGCGATTGGTGGTTGTGAGTTTTCTCCCTTGCGTGTGGTGATTCCACCGTTCCATCGTGCTATCATTCCGACAGGGATCATCTTCGACATCCCAGCAGGTTACTCGGTTCGTATTCATCCCCGGTCTGGTCTTGCGATCAAGAAGGGACTCGTACTTGCGAACTGTGAAGGTGTGGTGGACGAGGACTACATCAACGAAATCAAACTACTGATGATCAATCTGAGCAACGAGGACATCCTCATCGAACATGGTGACCGACTTGCACAGGCAGAACTGGTAGAAACTATAGATCACGCTTTACTCGAAACCAATATACAACCCATTCAAAAGACAGACCGGATTGGCGGTCTTGGAAGTACAGGGGTGGGCAATGCTTAAAATTGTTTGTAATATTTGCGGCAAAGCAAAAGTACAATTCAGAGAAACATTCGAAAATCATATGTTGTTCTGCTCTAGAATAGTTGGGTGGGATAATACCGTCTATAGCGAGGGGAAACCCAATAGTATGCCATCCCATATTGTCGAAAGAGAAAAACACGAAGGATTTTCATATCTTTCAAAATTTTATGCTCTAAAAGACTGCGTTGATAGAGGAGAAACCAGACTATTGTGGGTTGATGCATGCGTTCACTTACATGAACCTCTTTTGAAAAATGTCAACAGTCATCTAGATGAACACGGTTGTCTTTTAATACAAGCAAACAGTTTATTAAAAGAATGGTGTACAGATCGATTTTGTCGTATTATTAATAAAGACAGGAAAGACTTGGACTATAATTTAATTGTTGGGGGTGTTTTCGGATTTGACTTAAATCACCCAGCAGGAAAAGATTTCTATGATAATCTAGAGAAGTTGACAAAAGAGGAATCATTATGGTTTGGTCCTTGTGGGGTTCCATGGAAAAAGGAAGACGTTGGGACAGAACGGTTGTCGATGGATACCAGTGTAAAAGGTCATAGACATGACCAAGCAGTAATAGCATTCATAGTTAATGAATTAATGAAAGAAAAACCGTCGATGTTTCAAAGTGGGGAAGTAGGACCACATTTTTATACTCAGGAATACACTATTCGAGAATATGAAAAAGATCCTAGTAAAGATTCATATTATTTTCCGGCAGAAGCATCATTTACACATCATCCAACCAAACATCACCTTGAAAACACCTTACTTAGATAATAAAAGGAGTCCCAAAAATGAACAACACCAAAGACCTACTCAAGCACCACAACGATCTCTGTCAATCAGCACGAGATCTGATGGCAATCAAGAATCACGACTATGCTGGGAGCAAGGGGGATACTCCTTGGATGAACTTCCAGCGATCAGAGCAAATGGGTATCTGCTCTACAGAGCAGGCGTTCTTGGTACGGATCACAGACAAGATTTCTCGACTCGTCACGTTCACCAACAATGGCGTTCTGCTTGTGAAGGACGAAGGAGTAGAGGACTCCATTATCGACCTCATCAATTATCTGGTCCTTTTCTCCGCCTTCCTGAATAACAAGAAATCGAAAGCATCAACAGCCGACACTGATGATGATTATGAGGTTCACAATACCGAAGAGCCAGGGTATAATGAACACAATGATCGTATCGAACAAATGGAACTATTCCCCGCCGGAAATATCTGATCAATGACACAACGGTTCTACACCAACATATGCGTGAGAGGCAACAAGATCCTCTATCGTGGATATGAAAACAATGGAAAACGAAAACAGTTCCGGGTGGACTATAACCCGACTCTGTTCGTCCCATCTAAGGGTAGAAGCGAATGGAGATCGCTCGACGGTGTATACCTAGACAAGATCAAACCGGGATCGATCCATGACACTCGGGAGTTCATTCAAGACTATAAGGGTGTGTCGGGGTTCCGTATCTACGGGGACATTGATGCTGAGTACCAATTCCTTGCGGAAGCATTTCCGGGTGAGGTAGAGTACGACAGCAAGCACATCAAGGTAGCAACCATCGATATCGAGACAACCTCCGAGAGAGGGTTCCCCAACTCAGACAACCCTACTGAGAAGATTGTTGCCATTACGATCCGAGTGAATGATGATGTCTGGTCTTTTGGAATTGGGGAATTCTCTATCGACGGGCAGGAGTGTTACTCCTATGAGAATGAGGAAGACCTACTCAACTCCTTCCTAGACTTCTGGCACGAACTAGACCCAGACATTGTGACCGGGTGGAACGTGAGATTCTTCGACATCCCGTACTTACACAACCGCATCGTATACCTGTTGGGTGAGAAGGATGCCAAGCGTCTGAGTCCGTGGAAGGTCACGAAGAATCGCAAGGTCAAGAAGATGAACCGGGATTATGTGACCGTCCTTCTGTACGGCATAGAGGTGTTGGACTATCTGGACTTATACCAGACGTTCACCTATGAGAACCAAGAGAGTTACCGACTGGACCACATTGCTTACGTTGAACTGGGTGAGCGGAAGATGTCGTATGACGAATACGAGAACATCAACGAGTTTCATAAAAATGACTTCCAGAAGTTTATGGAGTACAACGTCAAGGACGTAGAGTTGGTGCATCGTCTGGAGGAGAAGATGCGTCTGGTTGAACTGGCGATCTCGCTTGCCTACTCTGCAAAGGTCAACTTCCTCGATGTGTTCGGACAAGTCAAGATGTGGGACGCGATCATTTACAACTACCTCACCGAACACAACATCGCAATCCCACCTCGCAAGGGTGGACGAAAGATGGAACGGTACGAGGGTGCTTTCGTGAAGGAACCACAGACCGGGATGCATGACTGGGTAGTGTCGTTCGATCTAAACAGTCTATACCCACATCTCATTATGCAATATAACATCTCACCCGAAACCAAGATCGAGACAAGTGAGGATTCCCGTTTTGGTGTGGGTGTGTATAGGATATTGAGTGGAGAGTGCGAGGACAAGATCGAAGCACTAACAGGGATGGACTACTCTGTCTGCGCCAATGGCATCTGCTTCACACGAAAGCATATGGGATTCCTTCCATCGCTGATGGAGAAATTATACGTCGAGCGAAGTGCTGCCAAGAAGAAGATGCTTGAGTGTCAGCAGAGACAACAAGACGAGGGGACCGGGAAGTTCATCGAGAATGAGATTGCCAAGTATAAGAACCAACAACTCGTTCGTAAGGTACAACTCAACTCAGCCTACGGTGCAATCGGGAACCAGTACTTCCGCTACTACGATGTGGATATGGCAGAGGCAATTACAATGTCCGGGCAACTTAGCATCCGGTGGATCGAGAAAGAACTGAACGGGTTCTTTGGTAAGATACTAGGAACAGAGGATTATGATTATGTTGTCGCTATTGATACAGATTCTGTATATCTTCGCCTTGGGACTCTTGTGGACAAGATGGTTCCCGATGCTTCCAAGCAGGAGGTGGTGGACTTCCTCGACAAATCCTGCGAAGAGATCGTCCAACCGATCATCGACAAGTCATACACAAAACTCGCGGGGTTTATGAATGCTTACCAACAGAAGATGCAAATGGGTCGGGAGGTCATCGCGGACAAGGGCATCTGGACTGCCAAGAAGAGGTACATCCTCAACGTCCTAGACAGCGAGGGTGTCCGGTTCTCAGAACCTTACATCAAGGTGATGGGTATCGAGACTGTTCGGTCCAGCACACCAGAGGTAGTACGCAAGGAACTCAAGGAGGCGATCCGACTCATCATCAACACCGACGAGGATACGATCATCCAATTTATCGACGCAGCAAAGGAAAGATTCTACGCTCTCCCACCAGAGGCAGTGTCGTTTCCTCGTAGCGTTCGTAACCTAGACAAGTATAGCGACCCAACCACCACATATGGATCGGGTTGCCCAATCGCCGTCAAAGGATCCCTGATCTACAATAGACAGATCAAGGACCGAGGACTAAATAAGAAGTACACCAAGATCGTGAGTGGCGACAAGGTAAAGTTCGCATATCTAAAGATGCCCAACCCGCTCAAGGAGAAGGTCATCGCATTCCCCAACACACTCCCACGGGAACTGGAACTGGACGAATACGTTGACTACGACTTGCAGTTCGAGAAGGCATTCGTTGACCCCCTCAAGACAATCTTAGATTCCATCGGTTGGAACCATGAAGAGGTCAGCACACTGGAAGGGTTGTTTGGGTAAAAACAACAGAGGTACAAATAATGAGTTTTCTCAATTCAATCATCAAAGATTCGGGGAATGAATACGCCAGCATCGTGTCAGATGGAGTCGAGGGCAGCGATGTCACTGGGTTCGTAGACACTGGCAGTCTCATCCTCAACGGTCTTTTGTCTGGTTCTCTCTACGGGGGCATTGCAGACAACAAGATCATCGCACTTGCAGGAGAGTCAGCCACAGGTAAGACTTACTTCGCGTTGGGCATCTGCTCAGAGTTCCTACAACAGAACGACGAAGGAGTGGTTCTCTACTTCGACTCAGAGGCAGCGGTCACTTCCGATATGATCCGAGAACGTGGCATCGATCCTGCACGGGTAGCAGTGTTCCCCCTCTCGACTGTCGAGGAGTTTCGGCATCAATGCATCCAGATCGTAGACAAGGTTCTGGAAATGCCTGAGAAGGATCGTAAGCCTATGATCATCGTCCTCGACTCACTGGGAATGCTCAGTACCACGAAGGAGATGACCGACACCGCAGAGGGTAAGCAGGTTAGAGATATGACTCGCGCCCAAGCGGTGAAGTCAACATTCCGAGTTCTCACTCTCAAGTTAGGAAAGGCTCACATTCCCCTAATTATGACAAACCACACATACGCAGTCGTGGGTGCTTACGTTCCAATGAAAGAAATGGGTGGGGGAAGCGGACTCAAGTACGCAGCGTCCACCATTGTCTACTTGTCGAAGAAGAAGGACAAAGAAGGAACTGACATCGTGGGCAACATCATCAAGTGTAATTTGTTCAAAGGAAGACTCACGCGAGAGAACAAGCAGGTCGAAGTCAAACTCCACTACGACAAGGGACTCGATAAGTACTACGGTCTGGTCGATCTTGGAATCCGACAGGGTGTGTTCGAGAAGGCAGGCCCGCGCGTACAACTCCCTGATGGTCGTAAGGTATATGAGAAGCATGTGTACGATCACCCAGAGAAATATTTTACAGAAGAGATTCTAACTAAACTAGAAGAGGCAGCATCACATGAATTCAAGTACGGAAGCACAAGCACCGAAGTACCAGTACACACAGAACCCGAACAATGAACATGGAGCGATTCATATCACCGAGGGACACTATAAGGATCTAGTGTACTCCTATGGGATGATCTCGTTCTCGAAGGACACCGACAACCCATCGGTCAATTTCACTTACGACATTATCGACAACCCCAATTCAGTCGCCCAAGATCAGACCCTCACGGACTTGATGGGACGAGTGCTTACGGATATCATTGAGAAGAACGCAGAAGAGGTACGGAATCTTGGAACGAATCGAACAAACAATACTAGCCAATCTGGTGAGGGATGATGAGTACACCCGCCGTGTCCTACCATTCCTAAAGGATGATTATTTCTCGGATCGTTCCGAGCGACGAGTGTTCTCACAGATCGAATCATTCGTAGGGAAGTATAACAACCTACCAACCAAAGAAGCATTGATGGTTGGATTGGAGGAGATGGGATCTCTCACCGAATCCGAGTACAAGGAATGCAAGGACACCATCGTGGGGATAATGGACGAGGAAGAATCGTCTGATCCAAAATGGTTGTTGGACACGACTGAACAGTGGTGCAAGGATCGCTCGATCTATAATGCCATCCTTGAGAGCATCTCGATCATCGATGGCAAGTCGAAGACGAGCAAGAACCATCTACCGAAACTCTTGCAGGATGCCCTGTCAGTTTCGTTTGATGTCAGCGTAGGTCACGACTACATCGAGGATGCCGACGAACGCTATGAGTTCTACCACAGGAAGGAAGCGAAGATCGCATTTGATCTCGATTTCTTCAACAAGATCACCAATGGCGGGATCCCCGCCAAGACACTCTCGATTGTGATGGCAGGGACGGGGGTTGGCAAGTCTCTGTTTATGTGTCACCACGCAGCGAACTGCTTGTCTCAAAGCAAGAACGTCCTGTACATCACCTGCGAAATGGCGGAAGAGAGAATCGCAGAACGTATTGACGCGAACCTGATGGACATCACAATGGATGACCTGAAGTTATTACCGAAGGATGTCTACGACAAGAAGATCGCACGGGTGTCCAATGGGATCGCAGGGAAGTTGATCGTCAAAGAATACCCAACGGCAACAGCGAACGTCAACCACTTCCGTGCATTGATGGAGGAACTGAAACTCAAGAAGAACTTCGTTCCCGATATCATCTTCGTGGACTATCTCAACATCTGTGCAGCAGCAAGGTACAAGAACGGTGCCAACGTGAACTCCTATATGTATGTGAAGGCAATCGCAGAAGAACTGCGAGGGTTTGCGGTGGAGTACAACGTCCCTATCTTCTCTGCGACACAGACCAACCGTACAGGATTCACCAGCACGGACGTAGGACTAGAGGACACATCCGAATCGTTCGGACTTCCTGCAACCGCCGACTTTATGTTCGCGGTGATAGCGACAGAAGAACTAGATACTATGAATCAGGTGCTTGTGAAGCAACTGAAGAACAGGTACAACGATCCCGCAATCAACCGCAAGTTTGTGGTAGGGATCAATAGATCAAAGATGAAGTTGTATGATGTAGGACCAAAGGAGCAGCAAGATTTGGTTTGCTCTGGTCAAGTCTCCGGTGACGTAACCGAAGTCAAATATAACGAAGAGAAGTTTTCTGACTGGAAGATTTAGGAGAAAGACAATGAAGAACGATCCCAAAAGAAACCTAGACGAAAAATTTAGCGAAGAGTTCGATTCAGAAATTGAAGAGATGGCGAATCGAGAGGAGCCTGTTGTCATCGATGACGATGACGATAACGAGGAACTCCGTGAGTGGCGAGAGTGGGCATTGTCCTACGAAAACGACAAGGGTGATGTGATCGACTGATCCCTCGTCTTCCTTTACTATGAGCATATTGACTGACAAGAAGTACATCAACCTCCTATCTTCCAAACTCAGAAACTTCAAGTGGAAGAAGGAAGATAGTGCCAACTGTTCCTGTCCTGTCTGCGGAGACAGCAAGAAGGACAAGAAGAAGGCGCGGGGGTATTTCTACACCCGTCACGGGAGGTTCTTCTACAAGTGTCACAACTGCAACCATTGGTGCAACCTGTACAGTCTCCTCGTGGAACTGGACAACCAACTGAGCAAAGAGTACCTGATGGAATCGTTAGGTCAGGAGCGGAAAGAGAAACCGGGAGAGAAGGCAGAGATGTTATTCAAGAACACCACGCCAAAATTCAAGAGTGACGATACAATCCTCGATGGGTTGGTTCGACTGAAGGATCTCCCTAGCGATCATCCTGCGGCGCAGTTTGCCAACCACAGAATTATCCCGAAGCAACACTGGAGACTGCTGTACTACACAGACGACTTCGGTTCGTTTATGCATCGACTAGATCCCGACATACTTGGGGTTGGAGCAGAACAACGACTGGTGATTCCATTCTTCAATCGTGACGGGAAGGTCGTGGGTGCGCAGGGGCGTGCGTTGAATATGCGGGACGAATCAAACGCACGAACCACGCTCAAGTACATCACGGTCAAGGGCGACAAGTCCATAGATCGCTTGTGGTATGGGATGTGGAGGACGAATCCGAAGAAGCGGGTGTACGTCGTAGAGGGTCCAATTGATTCTCTGTTCCTCGACAACGGGGTAGCAATCGTCGGCGCGGGTGCATTGAGGAACATCCCTGCACGGTTCGCAGACTCGGAGATGACTTGGATTATGGACAACGAACCTCGCAACCGACAGGTGTGTTCGTACATCGAGAAGTTGATAGAGTTGGGGAGGGATGTCTGCATCTGGCCCAGCAACCTGCAAGAGAAGGACATCAACGATATGGCGTACAATATGTCTACGCGAGAGATCAGGAAACTGATTGACGAAAACACATTTGGTGGCTTACAGGCAACTGCACGATTTCGGGACTGGAGGAAAGAGTGAACGACCTTCGGAATGTGGACTGTCTAGAATTTCTAGAAACATTAGAAGCATCTTCAGTTGATATGGTTCTGGTTGATCCTCCTTACTTCGGTGTGATCAAGGACAAGTGGGACAACCAGTGGAGCGACGAAAACGAATACCTCGACTGGTGCGCCAACTGGACTGCACAATGTATCCGCGTTCTGAAACCAAACCGAATGATGGTGGTATGGGGAACAATGAAGACAGACACATTCCTCAAATATAAGTTGCAGTGCTTGAACGGTTCTGGGATGTCACCACAAACCGAAATCATCTGGCACTATAATTGGGGTGGACGAACCAAGAAGAACTTCGCACGGAAGTCCGAGTTGGCGTGGTGCTATTCTAAGGGGGACGAACACCTCTTCAATGCTGATGACGTTCGAGTAGAGAGGAAGTTGAAGAAGAACATCCGAACTGGTGAGGACTACACACAAGGAACCATCCCAACCAATGTGTGGAACTTCCAGAACCATACCGGAAGCAAAGAACATTGTGGATGGCATCCTACCGTGAAGAATTTGGATTGCATCAGGAGAATGATTCTTGCATACACCAACGAAGGCGATACAGTACTAGATTGTTTCAGTGGTGCAGGGACTACCATGATTGCATGTGAGCAACTGGGACGAAACTTTGTTGGTTGTGAACTAGACAAAGACTACTACGACAAAAGTTTAATTAGGTGTAAGGAATTGGTGGAGCAAAAATGATAAATGAAAATAAGTTGAAGGAAGCGTTGGGTGCAGTTTTGCAGTATGGTTGGATGTGGGGAAACCCCAAGCACATCAGTAGAGAGAATTGGGTAGTGATTGCGGACGCATACAAGGACTTGAATGGTGGTAAAGAGTTCAAACCAAACAAGAACAAGAGAGCGACATGAAAGTATTAGATCATGGACACGTTGAACTCGTTGACCACATGGGCAGTGACATGACCGTTGCAAATGCTGCCCGCGTATCCTTCAACCAACACAAAGAAGAGTTTGATGAGAAGGACGAGAAACTCATCAGGTATCTTGCAACCCATAACCACTGGACACCGTTCGCACATCCGCAGATTACGTTGAGAGTCAAAGCACCCGTTAGCATTAGGACTCAACTTTATAAGTCTAAACAAGGACTTGTAGAGAATGAAGTGAGTCGCAGATATGTCTCATCCGAACCAGAGTTCTATGACCCACAATGGCGAACGAAACCCACTAATGGTGCAAAGCAAGGTTCGGAAGATTTCATGGAACAACCATCTGCACAGATAGCAACAATGCAATACGGAAGGGTTATGGATCATGCACTCAAGGCA
>Ga0080013_1003579_pt1 | contig 16176 bp, 7 predicted proteins | sample ETNvirenome_6_85_FD_69236 | JGI IMG/M metagenome (GOLD analysis project Ga0080013, IMG submission 69236) | Marine viral communities from the Pacific Ocean - ETNP_6_85 (SPADES assembly) (version 2) | ecosystem: Environmental > Aquatic > Marine > Oceanic | place: Pacific Ocean | collected 2013-06-19
TTGTTTAGCAGTTATTACATCTCCTAACTTGATTGGCTTACCTTTTTTATCTAGAATCTTTTTTCCATTGTGTTCTAATTTAGTATGAACTATAGGTGTTGCAAAACTTAAATTTTTATTTGATCCTACGAGTTTTTCTCCTGGAACATTAAATAATAATTCCGCTACTTGTGCTACCTCTTCTTTTGGAGTTCCTGCTATACCTTTCTTAGATCGTTTTTCTAATTCTGCTTTAGTTAACTTGCTTTTAACATTTGTTATTTTACCAGTTTCTTTATCAATCTTAACTTTATTAAATATGTCTAATATTTCTTGTTCTTTAGCTTTAGCTTCTTTACCTTCAAAAGTACTAATTTGTCTATCGACTTTTTCTTTTGATGCAGGTTTTTTAGATGTTGATCTATCAACTTGTTTTTCTGCAACATATTTAACGCCTGGTTGTTCTAAACTAATATCATCAATTTGCTTTTCTGTTCCTTTAGCTGCTGTACCAGTTTTAAGTTTGAGAAATCTTCCTATATAGCCGGCTAATCCAAATTTACCTTGATATTGTTTTACTTCAGGATTAAAAGCTGGTATATGTTGTTCATATAGATATAATACCGTATCACTCGCTACATCTTCAGGACTTTCATCTCCTCGTCTTTTAGAAATATTTACTATATCTTTTCTAAAACTTTCAGCTATTGACCATATTTCCATCCTTCCTTTGTCAGTCTTAACCCACTTATCCCACTCTGCTTTTGTTTTACCTTCAGCATGTTCTTTATATATTTTTTCTATTTTTTCATTTCTATCATCTTGCCTTAAAGTATTATCATATAAATCTTTAGAAGACATAACTTCTCCTTCAACTTTTTGTTTAGTACCTTCAGCTTTTTCTTTAGCTAAAATATTTTGTGATCCAAGAATATCAACACCTAGCAATTCAGCATATGCTTTACCTTTTCTTTTAATAGAAGTTCCAGTTCTATAACTTTTACCTAATAATCCCAATAATTCAACAGCATCAGCTGCGTTTTTAGGAGCCCAACTTTTAAATCCAAGTTCTCCCAATATATCTTTAACTTCTAATCTTATTTCTTTTAATAAACTACCAGCTAAATTTGGATTACTATAATAAACTTCAGGATTACCTAACACTTCTGCTATAAAAGCAATAAATTCTTCTGTTCTTTTTTCTTCATTTAATTCACTATATACTTCATCAATACGTTTTTTAAGATCTTCACCTGTTGTACCTTCAAACACAGGATTTTCTCCAAACTTATAATTTTTAAACATGTCTGCAAGTTTCCTACCAAAATTAGCTTTAGCAATTGGATTAGCTTCCATGTATGCATTTGCAATAGCATGTGTAATTTCGTGAAATGGTTTACCTGCAGTATATTCAGACATATCTACAACTACTCTACCTACTTTTTCTCCCTTATTATTAACCCAATCTGGCTGAAATTCTGCTGTTGAATTTTTACCGTTTTTAATATTTTGCTTTCTCCACACACTTCCTTTACCAAAAGAAATTTCAATATTTTTAGCATTAGGATCAATACTTTTAATTACTTGATTCATTGGTTCCATGAATTGCTTTTTGAAATTAGTTTCAAATTTAGGATTATCAGGATTTAATTCCCACGCATAAACATCATTAAGAAATAATTGATTCATAGTATTTCTCGTGTTATAATAAGATTTTAAATCACTTTTTTCTTTGTCGGTATATATTATTTCTTTATCTTTAGGATATTTTTTATTATAATCTTCTATTGTAGGACCTATCTCTTTGGTAGGTTTCTTACCATCTATTGACACATATCTATCTCCATATGATACACCATCTCTAGTATACCCTTTTACTAATTTATAACCTTCGGGAACTTTTTCTTTAACAGGTTTTTCTACTTTTTCTTCAGTACGAGTTTTTTCAACTTGTTCTGTCACTGATGGAGCTTCAAATTCATAAGTGCCTTTTATAGTTCTACCTTCAGTATCTACTACTCTCTCTTCAATTTTTTCTTTTACATATTCTGTTTGTTCTTCTGATTTTTTCTTTTTGTTTTGAGTTCTTACAAATGCTTTGTTTTCAATATCAGCTATTTTATAATCAACTTTTTGACGAGCTTTATACTTAGCACTAGTAGACATAAAATCTGATCTTTTAACATGATGAATTCCAGTTAACCCAAATACAATACTATTAACCACCACTCTCTTCGTTGTCTCATCTACATCTCCATATAATTCATCCATCTTAGCTGAAAAATCTGCATGCCCCATTAACTCGTCATATGCAGATTCAGCAATACTAGCTAACTCCATAGATGTCGCACCTACTGGACCGTTTTTTATTACTTTATCAAATAATGGTTTTAAAAATTTAAATCTTTTATTAAATACTAAGTTATTTGTAGCTGTACCAAAAGCATAAAATGTAGCTCCACCACCCGCTGGCATATCCATGATAGTCTCCATTTTAACTTCTTCTACAATTGCTCCAATAGCGTGTTGTAATAATTTAGGAGCATCTTTAAACCATTTATATTGTCTTAATAATGATAGTCCTCCCATTCCCCCAGTAGCCCAACTAACAACTCCTAATTTAACTAATTCTGGAACAAATTCTGCAGTCCCTACCGCAATATCTTCTGCTAAAGTGGCTTCTAAAGCTTCAAGTTGTCCTTTGCTTAAGGTTATTGGAGCTACTTCACCTTCTAATACTTGAGTACTTTGATTATATTCATGTATAGTTTCTTTAAAGCTTTCAAAATCTTCAAGATGAGTGGTTAAACCAGCAGCTTTTTTCCTTTCATCGCTTAAGTCAGGAGTGACAGCAGCCACTAATTCTTTCCCAAAAACAGTAATAGCACTTTCTCTCTCTCTTAAACTGACATCAGTATTTAAAAAAGCAAGATTATAATTACCTTCAACTCGAGCTTTACTCTCATTATGTTCTTCAAACCAACTTGCAAAATCTCTTACATTACTCTCTCCAGTTAAAGTGCGACCAAGCCCTTTCTCATCTAAAAAACCTTCAAAATCTTCTATTTCTAATCCTGCGTTAGCTAAATCTGTATATGATATTTTTAACACTTGAGGAGTTGCTTTGCCACCAATAGTTGGTCCTTCACTTATTTGATCTCCGGTTAATAATCCAGTACTTTTTAATTTAGATTCTATTTTTTTACTTTGTAGTAGTGTTCCCCACGCTTCTGACCAAGTCATTTTTCCAGTAGGGTTGATAACAATTTCTAAATAATTTTCACTACCAACTTTTGTGTTATATTGCAGATGTCTCACTGATTCCTCATATAAATGCATTGCAAGATCTGTATTTGACATGGCTGGAGTTCCATTTTTACTATTTTCCTCTAAAGCCTTTACTCCATCATTTTCAACACTTGTAATGATTTCTTGCAATTTAACATTAGTCTCCCAAGATAATGACTTTTCTGTTCTTTGTAACAATCTGCTTTGTAATTCCTTGTCAACTATTGTTTGACCATCTATAACTGTTTTAGCATTATCATCAATAGCTTGTAATAATCGTCTACGCTCTTCTATCTTATCATCATACTGCGCCTTTAATTCAATATATTGATTACTTTTGGTATCTACACCTCTTCCTTTCTCAAGTAGAACATCTATTTGATTTACAACATTCTTTAATTCAACTTCAAGTTTAGATTTTTCTTTTTGTTTTTCATTTAAATTTTCAAAGTTTAAGTTGGTTGTAGCATTTAAATAATCTTCATCTAATTCAAAACCTTTTGTTTTACTTGCATATCTATCAGCTTGTATTTGATTTCCATTTATTATACTTAATTGTTTTAAATTTCCTCTATCATATATATCACGAAAACTTGCAGGATCTAAACCAGTGTATTTATTTTTATTTATACCTACTGCAACAATTTCATTTTTCGCAGGATTATATTCGTTTATAACTTCTTTATATGTTATTCCTTGTATTTTATTATATACATAGTCAGCAACTTTTTGATGCTGTTCAGGTGAAAGCCCCTCTCTAACGTTGTAGTCGTCCTTAGTAAAACCCGAACCAAAAACTTTATTAAGATTTCCGTATGCGTCTGTAGTAATTCTTTCTATTTCTTTAAATAACTCTAAAGTATTTTTAGGATTAAGTTGATTATAAGTCTTTTCATGTACTAACGTCTCTGGATTAAAAAATGAATCTCCTTCAACATAAATGTCATAATTCCCTTCTTTATTCGGATGCAATGTACCTTGACTAAGTTTTGCAATTTCGCCAATAATAGGGTTTTTAGATATAATAGTATTATTCTTATTAATAACATTTATTATCTCATTATAAGATTCTACAGCAGTTTTTCCTTCTAAACTAATAACTTGAGGACCATTAGCAGTTTCTATTTCAATAACATCATCGTTATCAAACCAAGCAACACTTACTTTTAAATTAGGATATTTTTCTTTAACAATTTTAGCAACAGCATCTTCATCTCCATTTGTTTTTGCAAATTCTACATAAGACATTTCATTATCCTCACCATATGTACTTAATTCGTGAACTCCTCCTAATTCATCTTTATATGTTCCTAAATCTTCCTTAAAAATATTTTTATGTTTATATGCGTATATTTCTTTCTCTTGAGCTTTAATTAACTTCTGATTTTCAATAAATTGCTGCTCTACTGTTAATTGTGGATTAGGATCTTGAGATTTTATTTGATCATCTTTTAATCTTTTTAACTCTTTATAATCACTATACATTGCTGATCGCTTATCCATCATTGGTAATTGATCATAATTAATAGTATTATCTGGCTCCCAACCTTTTACCTTACTTTCAAGTTGAGATATTCTTTTACTTTTCTTATCATTAACCTCTGTTTCAGTAACTTTTGTTTCTTTTAATTTTAAACTAGGATTTTTACCTAAAAACTCTTCAAACGTAATAGTTGTTTTAGTTTTTGAATCTTCATTATACTTATTAAGATTCTCAATTAACTCAGTTTCAGTCCACTCATTACCATTGGCGTCTATGTATATTTTTTCATCCATATTGAAGATCTTATTTAATATTTAAAAGTAGAACTATAGCTGGTAGTATTATCTCTTTTTTCAACGTAATTCTCTTGTTTTTTAACTTCTTCTTCATTACCAGTCTTAAGCTTAATATCTTTATCTTTAACAACTTTTTCTTTTGGTATAACTAAATTAGCAGGAGTATATAAGCTTAATGCATCAATATATAATTCTTTCAAAAAATTATCTTCAGAGTAACCATGATGGCGACTTTCGTCTTTCCATGCTTTTTCCCAATCACCAGCTTTCGCACTTGTATTTTTTGCTATATAATCTTTTTTAAACGCTTCTTTTGACGTTGCATCATAAGGAGAAATTGTTTTTTTATCTTGTATATTCATAGAAGACCACATATTTGCAGAATTAGTTAATGCACTTTCTCTCCAACCTAATATATTTTCTTTACCAAGTAAATCTTCATACATTAATTCTTTTTTAAATTCCCCTGTTGTTTGATCAAAATATTTCTTTTTTCCTTGTGGTGTAGCAACCATATCTCTCATAAGCTCTCTTATACCTTTAGTTTCCTCAGCAGCATTATAAGCTATATTTTTTTGGAAAAAACCTCCATTTTCTTCCATGCTTTTTATAGCGTCATCTATATTAATAACCTCAGTCATTTCACCATCTTTTGAAGACTTAGCGTAATAAGTTCCTTTTTTAGGAGCACTAAATAAACTAAATGTTCCTTTTACATTTCCTTCTACATCATCATTAATTTGTCTAAGATAATTATATAAAGAAACATTTGTTTGAGAATCACCTACTGTTAGAGCCGACTCAGGTGTTCCAGGTTCATGTTGATTCATTTCTATAACTTCTGTATTAGCAGTGGAAACCTTAACCATTTTATTATAAAAATCTCCTTGCCACGTAATACTTTCTTGTATTTCATCCCTTATTTGCCTTAATCCATCACCTCTTTCTATCATTATTTCTACTTCAGCATTTTTCTTATAATATTCGTTTTCCAATAAACCCAACAACTGTTTATTAAAACTTTTAGCATCCTCCGTTTGAGGATTCATTTTATTTACTTCATTAACAGCTTTATTATATGCTCTACGTAAATCTTGTTCAGCGCTATAAATATTCTTTCTAATATTTTTCTCGTATTCTTCTTTTTGAGCTGCTCTATTAGCAGCAAAAGTCTGTATATCTTTAGTAGTTTTTCTTAAGAAATTAGTAATTCCTTGGGATACAATACCGATAGTATTGTCTATAGTTTGTTTTGGATCTCTATAACTCATATTTTTTAATTTTATTTTGTAGGATCATACCACATTCCACCTTTTTGAGTTTCTGCAGCCATTCCTGAAGCCATAGCCCCCGCGCCTTCACTTGCCCCACTAATTAAAGCAGCATTTCCTTGCATAGCATATGCATTACCTTGAGCTTGAGCATTTGATACTAAACCTGATAATCTATCTAAAGAAGCTAAATCTCTACCTTCTTGTCTACCCCATGCTGCAGTTTCTTCAGCTAAAGCTGCTTGTTCTAGTTGTATTTTCTGTTGATCAGCTGCCGCTTGACCTTGAGCACGCATTTGATCATTTCTTACTTCTTGATTTTCTAACGATGCTCCGACTTGAGCTTTAGATGCAGCAGCCATTCTAGCCATTGCCGTTGCTGCTCCAGCACCTGTACCGCTTTGATTTATTTGATCTAAAGTATTAGCTAAAGCTTGATCTGTTTGTTCTATCTTTAACTCAGCGGCTTGAGTAGCTACAGCTAAATTAGCATATGGATTGCTTACTTGATCTTTAAGATCTCTTATAGCTCCAGACTGATCAATAACCTGTTGCCTAGTTCTTTCTAAAGCATCTAATTTTCTTTGAGCAGCTTGTTCTTTTAGTAATTCTGCTTTTGCTTTTTTATCAGCAGCAACCTTAGAAGCAACTCCTGAAGCTACTCCTATAACCAAACCTGCTATACCCGTTATTAATCCTGACATAATTCTTTATTATTATTAATGTATTCGTTATATTCTTCTATATTTAAAGAGCATATATATGGTTCTATTTCTTTTAAATCTCTAGTATTTGTAGGATTTTTATGAACATTTATAAAAACAGAATCTTCATGTGCAGTTATAACTCTTTGAGCACCAGGTAATGATCTAACATAACATGGAGCAATATAATCTTGATCTCCATGCTTATCTGATACAGTAATATGTCCTTCTAAAAGAAAACAAAAATGTTCATGTTTCCATATAGCTCCAACTATTAAAGCTCCGGCATGTAAATCCATTCTACGCATATATATACCGTCTGTAAATTCATGAGTTATTTTAGCAAATTCTGCATCTGTTACAAGATGTTTACCATCTCCTACTATATCTTCACCATCGGCTATACTGATTAAATAATTAGTTAATTCATTAATTTTCCTTTGTCTGTCTATTGCTAATCCATTTTCTTTCATTTTATTATATTTAATTTAGTAAGATGACATTACATAATTTGATCCAGCTAGAAATAATTCTTTCATACCACCTACATTAGTTGAGCTGTCTACTTTAAATTTCACTGTAGTAAAATATCCTTTTACACCACTCATGCCGGGGCCAAATATAACTTCTCCGGGCCTAACACCACTTGCGTTAATAATATCTGAAACATATCTATTTTCTTTCCTATCAAATCCGCCGCGTAAAGTAACACCATTTTCCAAATACGCTCCTTCAGCATAACTTTTTATTGGATTTGAAACATCGTGATATTCTAAATTATCATCAAATCCTTGAAAACTAGATTCTATTGATTCTACTTCCCAACCATTAGATCCTTCATAAGAAATTGTATTAAAATTCTTCTTAACAGATGGATTAGGATTAAATATTAATTTAACACTAGCTTCATCAGGAGTAGTATTTCCATAAAACATACAATGATTATTACCTTGAGCCACGTAATGTTGATATATCTCATCATCAATAAAAGTATAGAATTTATTTTTTAAACTATCTATAAATGTAGGTTTATAACTATAAAAACTAGTCCACCCATTTATATTTTCATCAAAACTTAAAGTATCGAAAGAAATATCTGCTGTAGAAACAAATCTTGGAGATGTTTGCATAGATAAAGTATAATTTTTATTATGTGCATCATATCCAGCATAAATTTTATCTCTTCTCCACATTCTAAACTTAAATCCTTGAATTTCACCTTCAGTGGGATTAACTGCATAAGGAAGTGTGGTTTGATTAAGGTCTTGTATTGCTATACTAGTAGGTGATGATATTCCAACAACAACATATGGCGTTACTATATCCTTTTTATCACTATTATTTATATATTGAGCTACGACTTGACTACCTACTTCAATTCCATCAACATTTGGTAATATTAATGTAGAATAATTACCTGAAGTTAAATTTGGTGTTATAGGTACATATACTTCTCTTAAAATTCTATCGTCATTTATGGCTGCTAATTTACTTCTAAAATATTTTCTCATACCATAAGCTGATATCTCTGTTATACCGTCTCTAGATAGCCTTAAAATTGCAGATCGATCTTTGTCTGCGAAATATTTTCTATACCCATGTATTGCAAATGATTCTGGATTTCTACTAATACCATATTCACCTAAATAAGGTACTAATTGTCCTATAACCTTAGATACACCAGTGACTTCTTCTGCTCCTTGATCACCAGTATATATGGTGTTTTTATTTATTAAAGCATAATGAACTTTATTTTCTTGAAAGACTATTAAATTAGTATCTTCTGCGTATATTTTTTGAATACTTCCATGCTTAGGATTAGCATCTTTTATTATGTTTTCACTAATAGAAAATACATTAGTATTATTTACACCTGTTCTATTATTAAATATTCCAGAAAATATTAAACTACTTTTTCTACTTACTTGATCAACATTACTACTGACAGTATAAGCTCTAACACCTAAATCTACAATGCTATTATTAAATCCACCTTTTATTCTAGCTTCCTCTACGTACCAATTAGTAGATTCTTCAGCATCTTTATTTGGACTATTCCATGGAAAAGTAGGATATGTTTTTTTAATACCAGTAGATGTTATAAAACTAGGATTCCAGGGTAAACCAGGCCACGAACCCTCTTGATTAGGAGTTGGAGTAGATTTTTCCACTAGTTTCTTTAAAGTGAAAGAATTAAAATATTTAATTTCTAAAATATGTGCCATAATTAATATTATTACTTACTTAATAATGATTTTACTATAATAACAAAACTTCTGAAGTAATACTCGTACTTGCCAGTGCTCCATCTTTTGCAATAATTTCAAACCCAAGACTATCTCCACTACTACCTCCTGGACTATTCCATAATTCAACCCTTCCATTTGAAAGCGGAACTAAATACAATAAAGTAGAAGCAACACCTGTTGCGGGGTCTATTAAAGTCCATGTTATACTTTGATGTTCTAAACCGCTACCTATAAATGCACCATTATTAGCCGTGAATTCAAAAATTTTACCACCAGTTATATTACCTGCTAAACCATTTGCGTAAAATTTCCCCGTATCATTGTGCACGGTTGCTGTTCCTGTATAAAAATTTATTGGTTCCCATCCTCCATTTAATATCCGGCCTGCAAGACTGCCAGTTGGATAGACGTTATTCCCAAACTTGTTGTTAGCATATAAACTTTTCCCTAAACTAAGCCTACCACCACTAGCTCCACCAACACCAGCAAAAACTTTATTATATCTTGGATCTGTCTGATAAGGATTAATATTGGTGGCGATTGGAAGGTACGTGAGACCAGTCCCGGCTATTGGTGTTATGCCACCATACCATCTAGGAAAAAGTTCCCTATGTTTATATATACTAGAATAAATACCTTTAAATGAGATTCGTATTTCATCGTTTGGATTTAAAGATATTCTTTTGCTCAAGTATTTGGTGGTACTACCAACAGCCGCATTATCATTATTCAAAAAACCCTTAGTCCCATTTGAGGAGCTATCAAGTTCAATACCACTCCAGCAGTTACGATAAACATTATTATTATTGTCAGTTGAGCTAGTTGGCACGCCCAAAAGGTTCCAATTAGCAGTATCTAAGTCAAAATCACATTCTACAGATTCAATCTCATTCCAACTCGAACTGCCGGCATTTTTTTGTTCCATAGATAAATAACCTTTAATTGCGCCCATAGACCTCACAGGTTCTGATGAGTTTCCACCAAAGTCACATGCTGCACTAGCCGACCATTTTCCTTCGTAAAATATATTATAAACCCCAGCTACATTACATTTAAATATCCCGGTAGCAGGCTCATAAACATTTTGATAATCAGATACTTCATTTTTATGACGGACTGTTTTTGGTCCTGTATAAGAAGTAGTACCGTTTATGATAGACCAATTTCTTGTCTGTGGTAAAGAGGCTTTGTAGGATTGGCTGGTCAACGACGTATTTGCCGGCGTGTTTGCTAGGAAATTACCTGCTGTAGGAAAAATGATGATATTTGGCTGTTTATTAGTTATAGTATAAGGTCCTAAGGTAAATTGTCGAGTTATAGTAGTTCCTGGTGTTGTTCCAGGTACTACTATTTCAACAACAAAAGTAAATGTCCTGAACCCGGTTATAACGGAACCGCACATAAAAAAGTTGTTTGTCTTAATCATAAATCCATCAGCAATTCCTTGAGCCCCTATCTCTACATCAAACTCTGAGGCGTGATCCATTCCAAATCTATTTTTTGCACTAACTATATCAACACTAATTAATCCTGGTACTAAATAACCTTGAAAATTGTATGGATATATTCCTCCGCTAACATACGTGCCGATATTCATGCTTTCATCTTGAGCATACCATACTTGATTTCCGCCTTCACCCGCTATTCTAATAGGTGTGGAAATATTATCATCTAATATTAATTGATTTAAATCTTCTATTAAACCATTTGTAGAAGTTTCCCAATATATGTTTAATTTACTTTTCAAAGGTTGCGTTTCATATACAGCTAATGATGGCGCCATAGTACCTTCAAAAAGTGTTTTAGTCCATCCCAGTGAAAATTTTCCTGAAGTAGTACCTCCTCCAGTTATTAAACAATTCTGGATATCCCCCACACTCTGATCCATTAATGTATTCCAACCTTGCCCCGGATCAGCTATAGAAATATATTTAGCTTTTCCTGGTCCTCCAGGAATATCTGTATCATCAATATTAACTCTAAAACCTTGACCAACACTTCCGTAAGAGCTAATTGGTATTGTGCATAATAAATTTTTACTTCCAGGCATATATCCAGCCCCCGAGTTATTGGAGGTAATTTTAAAATTAAGCTTTCCAGAAAGTGGATGTGGACCCGTTAATCCTGTAGTAGTAGGAGCGGATACGATTGTTTTTGCAATATATGGATTATCTTTGTATCCATAAAAACTATGACAAGTATTATATGGACTAGGAGCCCCAGGATCCCATAATCCTAACTCAGTTCCAGTTCCTATAGTACTAACTAAATCTAAACTAGTACCTGGATAAGCTTGATGTGTTGTAGTATCTACAGCATCTAAACCCGCATCAGGCGCAGCATTATTTAATCTTAATGACAACTTAACACTAGAATTTGTTATTTGACTGCCAGAATCTAAATCTTTCTCTCTATCTCTTTCTTTTAATAATCTTTCTCCTTCTTCAGAAAATGGATCAACAGTAAATTGATCTCCACTAGCATCAACAAATTGATAATAACTAGGATCTTCTTGTGCGCTTGGTCTACCTGTTCTAAATGTAGTCTGGGTTGGCCCAACTAAAGACAAATCTCTAGGTATTTTGTTTATATTGTCTCCGTGTAAAGCAAAATGACATATAGGTTCATCAGCTGTAGCCGCGGTAGAAAACCCATCACCGTCAGCATAACCATTTAATATACCAGGAACATATACGTTATAATAATCTTGTTCAACCTGTTTAACCACTATTTTATAAGAGTACCAACCAAGAGGATTTGTTATAGCATCATATAATCCAGGTTCTCCATTCTCGTGATTAGGATGCCATAATGAATTGACATTAACTCCTGACGTAATTCCATCCCAAAAAGTTACATTACAAGCGTCTCCATCCCACACATTTGTGCTATCAAACAATCCCTGACCATTATTAGAAAAAGGCGATATTTTAAAGTCATGAAATATACTAGACCCTTTAATTCCTTCACCAACATTGTTATCATCTAAACTAGATAATATAACAGTTGATTGTCTACCATATCTATCGGATAAAACAACGCCAACTTGATAAGATCTATTTTGTTTTAAGGTGGAATTTTGATATTCTTTTTGAGTGTTTTCGGACTTAACAGAGGTACTTAAAGAATAATTTATTGATGCAGGAGGAGTTGGTTTATCTATATAATTTCCATAAATTAATCTATCACCAATTACTTCTTGAGTAAAAGCCCTCACTGGAACTTGATCATGAACTCTTAGTATATCACTACTTGGGAGTGTTTTCCATGGTTGAGTTGATTTATAATTATATCTTAAAATACTAGATTCAATTAAATTTATTTCGTTACTGAGTATAGTATCAACTACTTTCACGGTATTTTGTCCAGCTTCTTTATATATTATATCAACCTCTACTATCTTCATAGTATTTGTAATATCACTCCAATTACCTATTGGAGAATTAATCAATAATGTAATGTCATTAATTTTATTTTGCATAAAATCAACTTCCGTACTTTTAAATGTTTTTGCATCATCATTGCCAATAAAGTAACCATCTTGCTTAGGCACAAAACATGTTTGAGTAAATGGCGCTATTAAAGAATATTCACCATCATCAAATTTAAATCTATAACTAAATCTAACAAATTTATCTTTTAAATATTCAGGATCTCCTTTCCATGTTATAGCACCAGAACCATACGGTTGTCTATAAGGATTATAAGTAGTACCATCAGGTAGTTTTTCACTAGTAACATCCCTCATAGTACCCATTATTTCAGTGGTTAAAGTTATTTCAGCATTACCTCCATATCCACCAAGACTACTTCTATTTACTTTAACAACATCTCCATCTTTATATCCATGACCAGTATTACTAATTGTAAATGTATCTATCTCACTAAAAGGCCACCCAGAAGTTAAGCTAGTTACATTAACAGTTAATCCAACACCTACACTAGGAGCAATCGCTCTTGTTGGTAGATCATTAGTAGATACAGTATACCCAATCCCTCCATTGGTCAAAACTCCACTAATGACTTCTTCTTCTAGTAGTTCCATAGTTTGATAAGGATAATATTTTGATACTGAGATTGTATCTTCTGTAGTATAATATGGAGTACTAGCTAAAGCTCCAGCATAAGCACTCTCTAAATTAATTTTCCTTGGTTGATTTCTATTGTCTGTCCAATACAATAAATTTTCAATCATATCAATATTATATATTTCATGCGTTTTGGAAAAATTTAAAAATCTTCCATTTACAACAATAGAACTAGTGTTATTAAGTATATTGTAAATACCTATACCATGATAAGCACCCGCTGGAGAAAAATTATCTAAATTACTTGCTGATGTATCTACATAATTAGTCATAAAAACTATAATGCGATCATTTTTAACATCCATAAAATGCCCGATAATTTCTACATTAAACTTTTCGTCTGCTCCAGTTTCTGTTAAAAAATCAGCTATCGAAATATTACCTAAAATATTTTCAATAGCACCAACGTCACTACCTTCAGATTTAGCAACGGAAATATTTTGTGCATGTCTATATTCTCCTTTTGGTACTAATCTGTCGTCTAAATCTTTATTCATTTTAGACTTTAGAAAATCATTTTTTACTTCTGCCATTGAATTCTAATTTTTAATTATTTTAGATTTTCCCCTCATTATCTGAGTAATTTCTTCTAATTTAATATTTGATAATCTAATTTTAGCATTTCTAAGTGCTGCTCTTCTCTCTATCTTATATCTTCTAACCACATATTCTTGAATTCCAGATCTACTAGCTAATATAGCATGAGCAATATGCATATACATAGCTTCTTCTGCCATTTTAGGAACTTTAGTATCTAAGTCACTTGATAAACCATCAGATATATATTCTAACAAAATCAATTGATTCGCTAGATTGCTACTAAAAGAAAACTTACCTTCTCTTTCATCTATAGTAAACCATCCGTTAGTTTGAGCAGTTTCTGGATCTAATCCATATCTCCTACCATATGCATAATCATACCATCTACCATTAGAATAATATAAACCATTTTGAGAATTAACGGCAGTATTAGATAAGTTATTATTCTCCCATCTACTATTAGTTAAAGAACTACCTTCAATATTTTCGCCAGTAGAAGGTGATTGCATAGGAACTCCGTTAGAATCTTGATCTAAAACATTATATGGATTACTAGTTAATGTTGTAGGATATATAATATGTTTAACACCACCCGCGTCTATATATGATAGTTTAACATAATTTACATAATCTTGAGGAATTATTAAAGATAAACTAGGTGGTATAGTTAACTCTTGAGATTTAATACTTTTTAAAGTATCATAACTAAATTCTTGTAAACCTCTTTTAGCGTGGAATATGACATCAGTTCTTTTAGCACTAGGTATTAATTTACCATCACCTACGTATGCTAATAAAAAGTTATTTACTATATCTTCTATAGTTACATAAGCATATCCTCCATAATTATTCCATCTAGCACCTTGTACAAGTTCTATTACTATAATATCGTTAGGTGCAATGGCTATTGAATTTCCATTTGCATCTTCTACGGTAGCATTAATAGTTATTTGAGTGGAACTTACAAACATATAACCATCACTAGAAGCTAAGGTAACTAAAGGTTGACGCACATTATTTACCGTTACAAAAAAGTTAGTATTTGTTGTTGGTGTAGTATTAATTAATGCGGTATTTAAAGTACATGTAAAAGTTTCAGGTGCGTTGGTAGCTGTTCCGACAAACGCCTGTTGACCTCCGTAATACTGTTCGTTAGTTTCTGTTAATAATGCCATATCTTATTATTGTTTTTCTAATACTTCATCTTGTTGTACCATTCTAGCAGCTGTTTGTACTACTTGTGGATCTCTTATTATAACACCAGAATACATTAAAATATTCAGTATTATATTAGTTTGTTCAGAAGGATGTAATTCAAAATTAGTGGAATATGTAATTCCTGCTTCCATATTTGAAGCAATTAATTGTATGGATAATGTAACTGTACCAGTTCCACCACTACTTGGAAGCTGTATATCTATTGTATCACCTATTTGAAAGCCATTGCCTGAGTTTGAAGGATTTACTACTATAGATGTTACAATATTAGTACCAGAAATGTCTGGCTCAACAGTAATTTCTAATTCAGCTTGAACACCTTGACCATCAGTAATAGCGCTAAAAGTCCCTACTGTCCTTGTATATACACCCGCGTCAAGAGCATTAGTAGGATAAGGTAAGCTTGGGTATTGTTGCCATAAATCTCCACTTAATCCATATTGTTTCTCTTTGGAATTATATTCATATGCGCCAACACCATTTACTTTATAACCCCATTGAGGAGGCGTAGGTGCTTTAATATAATAAGCATCTACTAGAGCTATAATTGAATCTGGATATATATAAACTTGACTAGGAGCAGCGGAAGGTGATCCTGTACCTTCTAATACATATAATGGATTTGATTCTGTTGGTTTTGTTAAAGGAGATTTATTTATAAGGAAGTATTCATTCCTATTTACGCCTTGAATTTCTTTTTCATTGTATATTAATGTACCCAAACGATGAAGTTTTTCTGGGAGTTCAAAATAAGGTGTACTTGGAGTAGTTGTATTATTATACGTAATGTTATTTGAAAATGTTTTAAATACATCTATTTTCTCTTCTAAATTCTTTATACGGTTAGCATATTCATTATCAGTTTGAGGTATACGCAATTGTTGATTCAATTCTTCAAAGTACTGCTCAAATATTTCTAGTTGAACTTGTGTTCCTAATTTGTTAAATTCATCTGGTGTTATATAACCTCTTTGCTCTTTATTTAAGATATATAAAACCGTTTTATAAACAGTATCTACATTAACCATATTAATATTTTTTTAAAAAAAAAGGTGGCGAC
>Ga0080013_1003581_pt1 | contig 16172 bp, 28 predicted proteins | sample ETNvirenome_6_85_FD_69236 | JGI IMG/M metagenome (GOLD analysis project Ga0080013, IMG submission 69236) | Marine viral communities from the Pacific Ocean - ETNP_6_85 (SPADES assembly) (version 2) | ecosystem: Environmental > Aquatic > Marine > Oceanic | place: Pacific Ocean | collected 2013-06-19
GCTTTATAGAAAATGTTGACCCGAGGGCTCATCTATTAGAATTAGACTTGGTTATAGATAGAAAAATATGGACTAATCAGGTAAAAAACGTAGATGTAATCTACCATTTAGCTGCCCAACCCCGGATCCAGCCTTCTCTCCGTCTCCCCGTTCACGTTTTAGAAAACAATCTTTTATCTACCCTATATATTTTAGAGTTTACCAGAGATAAGGACATACCAGTAATCTATGCTGGCTCTAGTTCTTTTTATGGGGGATATTTTAATAGTCCCTATGCTTTCTCTAAACACAAAGGAGAGGAATTGTGTATACTTTATAATAATGTATATGGATCTAATAATACTGTTGTAAGATTTTTTAATGTTTATGGGCCTGGCCAAGTAGAAAAAGGTCAATATGCTACTCTATTAGGCATCTGGGAAAATCAATATAGAAAGGGTCAGCCTTTGACTATTACTGGCGATGGTACTCAACGCAGAGATTTTACGCACATAGCGGATACTGTAGCGGGCTTAAAACTAATGCTAGGGCAAGAACTAAGAGCTGATTTATTTGAGCTTGGAACGGGTGAGAATTATTCTCTAAATGAATTACTTGAACAATTTACAGACGATGAGGGTTATATATGGCCCCATCAGTATATTCCAGGGAGAAAAGGGGAATACTCTAATTCTATTTGTAAAGATAAGACGGCCTATAAAGAACTGGGGTGGCAACCTCATTATAATATCAAAGACTACATTAAAAACTTGATATGAAATTATATGCCTTTATTATGTCCCCTGGCTCTGGAAAAACCTATAACTCAAAATTTTCTAATTATTTTATAGATGTAGATGAGGCCATTAAGTATTATAGTGGTGATGGCGGGTCACAATTTCGTGAGTTACTCAAGAATTTTAGACTGGGGTCATACAAACCCCAGGACTGGTATGCACTTAAAAAATATAAAATAAGGGCATTAAATAAATATATTAACGACCATTACAAGGAGGGAGAAACTCTAATAATTTTTACCCATTCCAAATCAGAGGCTAAGGCTGCGGGTGCTGAAGTGTTAGGCCATTTTAAAATAACAAAAGAAGAAATGGAAGAGTTAAAAGAAAAAACTAAGTCTAAAATAATGGAGCATGCTTGGTATTCAGCTAAATCAGCTGAAATTTTAACTAAAGAGGAAATACATAAACGGGTAATTGATGAAGCTACAAGGCTCCATTTAGTAAGGGATTAGTTAACCATGAAAATAAGTTTTATTACAGTATGTATGGGTCGTTTACATCATTTAAAACAAACTCTACCTAGAAATATTGAAGATACGGCAGATATAGATAGAGAATTTATTATTCTGAATTATAATTCCAAAGATAGAATGAATGAATATCTCTGGAACCACTTTCAAAAAGAAATAAAAGAGGGTTTAATCAAGTTGTACCATACATCTACTCCACGGTATTTCCGGACTTCTCATTCGAGGAATATGGCATCAAAACAAGCAACGGGTGATATACTATTAATTCTTGATTGTGATAATTTTTTAGTTGAAGGATTTAGTGAATGGGTTATAGAGGCTTTTACAGAAAATATAGATTCGGTGTGTAGCCACAGAAGTGACAGAATTAATAGTGTAGGCGGGAAGATTGCTATTTCAAGCGATAATTTTATAAAAATGAGGGGCTACAATGAAAAATTTAAGGGTTGGGGGTTTGAAGATGTAGATTTAATTATTAGAGCAATTGAGTTTGATGGGCTTACTCCTAAACGTATTCCCGTAGAATTTATGGAGGCTATTTTACATACTAATGAAGAAAGGTTTACTAATTATGAGGATGATAGTGTAACCGATGAGATAAAGTATGAAGAAGGGTGTGAGGTAATACGCTACCACGGAATAACCCAAAGGGAATTCCAAGCAAAATATGATGGTAGTAAATATTTTGAGAAGCCAGGGTTTGATTATTGGGCTATGGAATGGAAAAACGATCCTGAGGCGGTAGAATATTTTGGATATGCTGAATGGCGGGAACATATCCCTTTTTGGGATTTACACTATGTTCCAGCCTCTGCTCTTGAAAAGTTTGATAAATATAAGCCCCATGAAATAGAGCCTAAAAAATTAGTAAATCCGAATGGTTGGGGACGTGGCCGTGTTAAAAGATTGTTTATATGAATAGAGTTAATTTCTTAAACTTTTTTAAGAAAGCTCATATTGCAGAGTGGGATAAGTTTTACCTTTATTTACATGGTTCTATATTGACCGATTTTGACGCAGCTAAAGATGTCGATATAAAACTGGTCCCACGTCAAAAGGTTTCTTTAAAAGAAATAGAAAAGGTTTTAAAGCATACGCAGCAATCAGCAATTAGTTCTAATATCGATATAGATATTATTTTTTTGAGAAGGGTTAATCACTATACGCCTAGCAATAAGCCATCTATAGACCAGATTAAAGCCCATGATATACCTACATTATGGGCTGTTAATGAAAATACTGCTTCTGAATTACAAGATAAACAAATTAGGGAGGAGAAAAAATATGGGAGGGCGCATTTTTACCCCAAAGTTAGATATAAACAAATAGGGGGATTATGTTTTTTTAATACGGCTGAATGGGCTCCGGGTGGATACTACTTTAATCGTGAATACCATTATCATACTGTAAAAGGTAAGAAAGATTTAGATGTTACTAACATAGTCAATCCCCCTAACACTGATATACGTGATTTTGTTTTAAAAACCTTTGGACCAACCAGGGTTACCTTCTGCATCCATACTAATTGTCCTATCGACTGTTTTTATTGTCCTCAAGAGGTTCATCGTTCGGTGTATAAGGGCGACAGAAAGATGTCTTTAGAAACCTTTAAAATTTTATTAGATAAAATCCCCCCACATACTATTCTATCATTTTCTGGTGTTTCTGAGATATGGTTTAATTCACAATGCCTAGATATGCTAGAATATTCAGAAACTAAAGGTTTTAAGGTTGATTTATCTCACACCTCTATAGGCTTAACTCTTCCATTGATAAAGAGGCTTTCTAAACTCAGTAATATCAATAAACATTTAATTCATTTAGTTCCCGAGGGAGCTAATAAGGAAAAAAAATACCTTTATTACATGGAGGAGTTATTTAAACAGGTAAAAGACATAGGTTGGGTGGATCATGGGGTTCCCATATCCCCTGATGTTTATAGATTAGTACACCTATATAATTTAGATAAGATAGAGAGGACTTTAGATGATAGGGCGGGAAACCTAGAAGCGGAGGAGATTGATGAGTATAAAAGCCCTATCGGGGAGATATACTGTAGTTGGAATTTAACTGCTATGCCTTTTATATATCCGAATGGGGATGTTTATCTTTGTTGTGAAGATTGGGCATTAGAAAATAAACTGGGTAACTTAATGTCAAGCGATTTCCCACAGGTTTACTCTGATAATAGTTATTATGATATAAAAAATAAACGGGAAAAGGATGGGGATGTTATTTGCAGGCACTGTATTCATGGTAAGAGGGTTTACTCTTAACTATGGCCCCACTTTACGTATAATGTTGTGGACATATGAGTAATATATGTTTTATTACGGGCTATTATAAAAGGCTAGAACATTTAAAAATTACTTTACCTAAGAATTTAGAAAATAATTCTAAGGCTGATTTTCTTATTCTGGATTATGGTTCATGTGAGGATTTATATGCCTGGATTTCACAATATAAAGATAATCCGCGCATATTATACTATAGATTTACTCTATCAACCCCTTTTTATCATAAATGTCATGCTAAGAATATTGCCCATAGGCTATCAACTCACCCTTTACAGGTAGACGTAGATGCTGATAATTTTACAGGTGAAGATTTTGATTTATGGGTAATGGATAATTTAACGGCGGAGAGGGTTATTTCCCCCGGCTATGATATGAAAAAGCGAAAATTAGTTATGGGGTGCGGGGGTCGAATTGGTATAAATCGGGATAATTTCATGCTACTTACAGGGTACGATGAGAGAATGACGGGTTGGGGGTTTGAAGACAGTGACTTTATTAATAGATCTAGGTTTTTGGGCTTAGAAGAAGTAATAATTCCTACCAGATTTTTAACTAATTTGACCCACTCTGATAGTATAAGATATAAATATTTAAAAGATCCATATTATTATAGAAATAGGGGGATTAGAAATGAAAACAAGAGGAATAAGACTACAATGGTAAATGATGATTTTGGTTATTACGAGAGTAGGTTTATAACTTCTTTTACTTCCTCCTCTATTTCTGCATAAGACTTTATTAACCATCCATCCTTTTCCTTACAGTCTTTCCAATTATCTAGCATCTTTTTCTTTATCCAGGTGAAGTTGGGTTCTGATTTTCTGGCTTGAATTGCCTGTTCTACAGAATCTTTATCTACCTTGAATTTACCCATTAATTTAGCGTTTAGTGCCTTAGCTTCCCATTCGGTGTGTACTAATAAAATTAGGTCGGGTTCGGGATTATAAGCATGTTGTATATATTCCTCTAGCCTATCTACTTTAAAAGTAGAAAGTGCTTGGGCTTCAAGGTGTTTTATTTCAGCATATTTAACGTCTTTGAAATACATCCCTTTTTCTATGTCTATAACTCTATCATATTTAAAGTACAAGGTTGTTTTCCCTGAACCACTAGTTAGTGCAAAGGCATATCTCATCAAATTTTTTCTACTTTTCCTTCACCCCATTTATCATTGGTTATTCTAATTCTTTTTTTAAGAACCTCTTCGGCTCTCCTTTGATTTTCTTTTCCATTAGGATAGTAGCCACTAACATCTTCATCTTTCATAAATTCTTTAGAAGTAAATGGATGATTCTCTTTTCTTAATTTTTCTAATATATTCCTATCAATTAGACCAGGGTCTATATTTATTAATCTCTCATAATTAGTATGATTAATGAATTTAGAATATTCTACAGGCAAAGTAATTTTTCTGAAACCTACCACTTTCTCCAACCGCTGCCACAATTCTTCTTCATCAAAATAGTGGCCCTTCAATTTTTCATTGAACCCCCTATACTTAAAGAAGTCCTTTCTTCTTGTAGCTATTTTTCCGCTTGCAGAATAATACTTATGAGAGTCCGTGTGCCAAGCTTCTTCTCTGTGTTCCCATCCTGCCGCTCTTACAAAGATATTAGTCCCTATCCAGTGGTTGAAGATTTCATTTAATTGTACGGCAAGCCCTACTCCCTCCTTGTCTGTAGCTGTATAATTATCACTATCTATGCTGCAAATGATTTCTGCATCTTCGGGGGTACATTTAGCTGCCATATTTTTAGCGTGATTATGCCAAAAGAATTCCGGTTCTAGAGTTCGATAGTAGATTACCTGTCCACTTTCTATCTGTTCTCCCATATTGTCTAACATCCATTTATGTAAATCATCTTGACTATTATAGTTGAGGACTACAAATACACAATTCTCATAATCCTCATTGTCTTTTATGTTCTGTGGAAGAGTACGTTTTAAGTGTTTCAACCTGTTCATGCAGGTTGTAAAAAAAGCTATTTTATTATCCATATAAAGGGGTAGACATCCTCGTGGGAAAGATTGGGAGTTACTTGTTTTATGTTGTCCGGAGAGCAAACTTTAACTTCATGTTGTGCATTGATTAATATATTACCTGGTGAGAAATTATCATAATAATAACCACTATCCCATAACTCTAGCAAGCCATAAGCTATAGAATTAAGTAATGGTAATTTGTCTGGCCAGCTTAACGTCCTCCAACTAATTGGATTATCTACCTGGTCCATCGTATATGCACCCTCATTCCAGAATTTTTTATAAGGAATTTTCTTACGCTCATACATTCTAGTAAATAAGGATATTGAGTTTACTATTTTTCTTATTTCATGAAAGTCTTTTAAAAATGATTTTCTATCTCTTTCTGGGACTGGTAAAAATAATTTTAACCTTTTCATTTCTTCCGCATTAAGGTAAGAATAGCAGTTATTAGTTCTATCTAGAACAGTATTTAGCCTTACATACGCTTCCTTGTAAAAAATAATTTCTGCGGGCGGATACTCCATAAGAAATAATTTATGCTGGGCCTTTCAAACAAGTAAACGAAGAAAAAAAGAATTATATATTCAATCAATAATAAAAAAGGAGTTAATTATGATAACCACATCAGAGTACGATCAGCTATTCCGATTTTTTAGACAAGTTGAAGAACGATTTTACTTCGTTGATAAAATTGCTGAGAAATTAGGATTTGAAGGAGCTGCTTCACTGGATGCTATTGAGAATACATTAATCGAAAAACTAAATGAGTTGGATGAATTCAAAAACAGCAATAAATTCCAGTGGAATGGAGAAATTAAAGAGTTGAACAACCTTATTGACAGATTATCAGATGAAGCAGCTGCAATAGAAAGCTATGGAACTGAGATTAAGCAATCAGGAATGGAAGTAGAATCTTCTTGTTCTGATTTTGAGTACACCATCGGTGATATTAATGCTGTCATAAAAGGTATTGAAAACTCAATAGACAAAACGCAAGATCATTGATAATAAATGGAGGCACGGGATATATTATATTATAGATAAAATAGAATGGAGACTTGATGCTAGAAATTGCGTTTTGGATTGTTGTAATATTACTTATCAACTTGTGGAGAGATTGGTCTATTGATGAATGATATTACTTAACCCACATACCGGAGAAAACCATGCTACTAATACTAATCCTATCAATTACAGTAGGCTTGCTTTCAGTTTTAGTCTTTGTTGAATCTAAGAGGTTCAATAAAGAGATTAATTATTGGAGACAAGCTGCTTTGGATTTGAATGCAGAAATACGACAAAATTCTTGACTGGAATAATTATACCATAACCTGGCGAGGGGGTATATGGGAGATGGATCCCGACCCCAATGATTATGGAGGTCAAGACGTAAGGAAATTTTTCCTTGAACAATTTGAGTTTATGCTTACTACTCGTCAATATGATCTTATTGACCAACGATTAGTATTAGGCTCAAAAGTTGGTGGAGCTAAGCCCGTAAAAATGATTAAAGAGCCCACTGAATTAAAGGGAGTAAAATTCCCTAAGTCTAAAAAAAGGCGACGTAAAAAGAACCGCCAATAATCTATAATAACCTTCCAAAAGCCCAACTAGAACGAGCGAAAGTAGGATCTCGAAATAAAAGTACTAGAGATTCTTATATTCAATCAATATTAATAACACACAAAAATCAATTGGGATTAATGATATGACAAATGAATCAAAAGATGCTGTACTAGATAAAATAGAAAAGCTATTGGCTATGGCTGATAGGGGTACATTACATGAGGCCGAAACTGCGGCCGCTATGGCTTCCAAATTGTTATTAAAATTTAATTTGTCTATGGACGATGTAGATACTCGTATTGATGATAAAGAACGGGCTGTTACAGATGAATTATTTGAGATGGGTAAGATTTGGAAAAAAGCTGAAGGCAACTGGATCCAAAATTTATACAGTGCAGTAGCCCGTAATAATTTATGTAAGATAATATTGAAACCCCGATATGGTGGTCCCAGATGGTCTGTAATTGGTAAAGATATATGGGTTATAGGAAAAAGGGCCAATGTAGATATGGTAAATTTTATGTGTCAGCAACTGATCCCCCGAATAAGATCTTTAGAGGGGAGATCTTGGAAGGAATATCAAGGCTGGGACAAGCGAGGAAAATTTCGTAGAGGCTTTTTAATTGGTGCAACGGTTGGAATCAGCCAACAATTAGCTGAACAATTAAGAAGTTTGAAAAAAGAGGAGCCCAAGTTGGATGCTCTTATCATTTACAACGATAAGGCCGTCGAAACATATGTCAGTCAAAAATGGCCTAACCTTAGCAAAGGGAGAGGAAGTAGTACTTCTTCAAATGATGGATTCAGCCAAGGTAAATCAGCTGGCAAGAACATGCAAATCCGCAAAGGAGTAGGAGGAACCAAATCTTCTTATGGCGGATTGCTAAAATCATAGGGAGTTGAACATGGATTTGACTGCATTAAGGAAACTGGAGACTGACTTAGAAAATGAAGTCGGTGCTACCCAACGGAAGCTAGAGGCTATGGAAAAGACCTTAGACTCTATACGGACTACAATTATGTATGTTGGTCAGTTGGGTATGGAAACAATACCTCATACTAAGGGCTTCACAAAACCAAACCGTAAATCACGTTTTGGTAGGGGTGTAGTAAAAGGAGCGGTACTTGAGGTTTTGGCCAAAAGAACCAGGCCGACCAAATTGATGGCAATATTAAAATTGGCCAGCAAGGCTATGGGTACCAGGAAATTGACCCCGGAAAATCTTTCAGGTCATCTAACACGGATGACAAGAAACGGAGAGGTTAAGCGCTCCGGACAATATAAGTCATACGCTTATGAAATACCTAATAATCAGTAGGAGGCAAGATGTATAGTCATCTTCAATTTGCTGATGTTAATAAACACAGCACAACAAACTACGATGAGCTGATAGATTACTCTAAGGGTGAGTTTACTTACGCTAGAGAATATGTTGACTTTTCGCATTTTGGGGTGACGGATGAGGGTATTCTTACTTATGACGGTAAAGAAAAACAAATGATTAAACATGCATTTGTTAGGCTTTGCCGGCAATTAAAGATACCAGATCCCTTTGCCAAGCATATTCCTTGGGAACTGTTGAAATACAACATACACGAGCTCTGTTCAAATAGTGAAGAACAGGCTCAGGTATTCATCAGACAATCTGACGGAGTGATAGTAAATGTTGCCCGTGATGATTTCGTTCCCGTGGAACATGAGGTTTTTATTAACAGCATTCGTGAACACAGCCCACAAGTAAAACGTGGGTCCATATCGGACATTAATATGCAAATAGATATTACTAATCCGATATTCAACGAAGAGGCTGGATTTGATAAACCTCTGGAAATTGCTAAAGGTGATGCTATTGAGGCAGGGTTGAGTTTTTTAAATTCAACTACCGGCCACAATTTCGCCCAAGCAAAAATATTCTTGTGGAGACTTGTTTGTACCAATGGTATGACAATGCCTACCAAGATTGGTTTTGCTAAATTACGCTCCAGGGTGGGCCGAAAAATAGACGTTTCGGTTGCTAGGTTTTTAACCCACGTTCGAGATATGGTAGTTGATACTAAAGAGATTGAACAAGGGTTACGGAGCCTGAATCGCCCATTGAATGTCATGGAATTTTCTAAGTATTGGAAAGGCCTATCTAAGGTTGTCAGAGATGATGAACTGTTAGATGATGATATATTCCAGGTCAAAGAAGAAGATAGGAAATTGTTCATGGCACAGGAAAGAGCCTTGAAAAAGGGATCGCTTGAGAAAGCGGACCCAACTAAAGTCAATGGCTATAGAATGGTAAACAATCTGACGGATAAGGCTAAGGAATTTGAACAAAGCATCCAAAATAAACTGGAAGCTTTTGGTGGAAAGATAGTTGCCGATCAGATAGGAGAGGCATAATAACCTGGAGGGCTTGATATCCACAGCTACACATGCTACCGAACATGACGAGACTCCGCGGTCTCACTTATCAAGCCCCCCTTTAAAATTGCAGGCTTCATATAAAACCAGGCGAAGGGGGATTATTACTTTTGCACGACAAAATGTAGTCGTCCCTTGGGAATGCTACGGTATTGAAGTCTGCATTAATAGGAGAAGAAATGGATCCAGATAGAAGACCTCAAATGTATTGGTTAGAAGAATGGGAAGGGAAAGCCCGAGGTGGATATTATGTCCGCTCTGATGTAGTGCAGTCAATTAAGAAATTAGAAAAGACTGGGCTAAAGGTTGTGGGAATAGAATTTGATGGAACGTTTAATCTGCATCTGATAACAGAGGTTCCAGAAAGTAACTGAAGTAATTTAGTGTTGTATATTTAACTAATTGAAAAACAGGAAACGCTATGAAAAAGAAAAAAATTAATTGGGAACCCGCCCTTGTTAAAAATGAGGATGATGGGGAATTTTATTGGGGTGATACCGATACCCCAGTGGTAAGGTTCTTAACCTTAGATGACTGTAATAATTTGATCTTAGAGGAATTGAAATATGCAGGTGAGGAAGAATTATTAGGATTCATGAAACACCTGGGACATGATGCTGTACTCCACGATGGGGAAGTATTAATCCTGGAAAGGGTAAAACCCTCTAAACCAGTCGCTAAAGCATCGCCTGGAGGTATGATTTCATCAATAGGATACAGAGGAGAAAACTAATGAAATTCTTAACTGGAAGTGATTACCCAGATCTATGCCGTAAATGTCGTATGACAATAGATCAGGTAGTAGACATTGTTTCAATGGGAGCTGACACTGATGATGAAGAAGCACCCTGTAATTTTGTTTATGATCATGGGATGTTTTGTGGAGGTCATGAATGTACCACAGATGAGCCTACAGCTGGTAAACAATATGCATTAACTGGGGGGCCTGGAGAATCCTGTATTGCTAATGGGAATACTTGGGCAGAATCGGAGGTAGAATACAATGGATAATCAATTCGAACAATTAGTAGTTTGGACGGGTACTACACTAGGAAAAAGTGATCCCGAGGATTTTGAAGAATTTTTCAAAGAGGAAGGATTCCGAATACAGTTTGCTAAACAATTTATGACATTACCTGACCCTGGAAAAGATCCAAGTAAATCAGGCGGTCGTAGTGATATATTGTTTTACATTCATAATCATGATATCCCAAAGTTTTCAATGTGGAGACTTCAACATGGTATGCGGTGGTGGGAAGATTATTTAGATAATGGTGCAAAAGATATAGTGCCTGTAGAAATTTTAGAAGAATTTAAATATGGTTGGAATAATGCCTAATAAAAAGTTAAAAAAGATTTGGGATTATTTGAAGGAAAACGGTATGAGCGATACCGTTAGAGACTGTACTAAAGAAGGATTTGCCATAGGTCATTACGAGGCGCCGGGATAATGAAACATTGCTATAAAAATATAGAGGGATGGTGGGGAGATGCTGATGCAGGACTCTATGCGGAAATGGTACGCCTTTTCGATAGTGGTTCTCATTTTGTGGAAATAGGTTCCTTTAAGGGTCGAAGCTCTTCGTCTATGGCTGTTGAAATTATTAATAGCAAAAAAGATATAAGATTTGACTGTGTGGACACGTGGGCTGGGTCTGAAGAGCATCAGAAAGATAGTGACGGCTATATTCGAGAATTGGCAAAAAACAGTAAATATGCTACCGTAGTTGCGGGTAACTTATTTCAACAATTTATGGACAACACTAAACAATTTTCAGATGTAATTAACCCCGTCAGGCTTACCTCACAAGAGGCCCACAAGCTATACGATGAAGAATCTCTTGACTTTGTTTTTATTGACGCTGCACACGACATGAGAAGCGTGTTAAAAGATATATGTGGCTGGTCGCCAAAAGTAAAGAAGGGTGGAATAATAGCGGGACATGACTATGGCGGTAGGTATACGGGCGTTACTAACGCTGTTGATCTTTTTTTTGGAGACATTGTACAGAAAGAAGTACAAACTTTTGAATCCTGTTCTTGGTGGCTCGTCAACAAAGATTTCGACATGTCAAGAATGTTGAGTGCCATATTAAGAAGGGGAATAACAAACTGGAGTCGTCCTGATGGGAAAATGCATCCAGAAGAGATATTCAAGGATGATGATAATTTTGTAACCGAGGAGGAATTAACAAATATGTTGGATGATAAGGAAGGATATTTAAATGGCTGAATATTGGGAATGTAAAGAATGCTCCACGCTTTATGACGATTCCGATGGAGATACGGACGAAAAAATGATGTGTAATAAATGTATTGATGAAATAAAGACTGAAAAAGATATTAAAAACGACCTATATGGAACTGAAGTGTATGGTAAAATCGAACGGCGTGATCCAAATATACGCAGGTCATCTACAAAACATTATCCAGATTGGGATAAAATAAATAAAGAATACGTAGTTCCACCAAAACAAAGAAAAGAGGAGGCTTAAATGGGAGCTAGAGCACAAGTAAAAATAGAAATGGATCCACACCCCGTATATTTATATACACATCATGGGTCTGGTGAAATTCTGAGATCTGTCCAGACCGGAATGATTGCTGGTCAAGGAAGATGGAGTGATGATGAATATCTCACAAGAATATTGTTTGATAACATGAGAACCAAGTATGATCATCCCGAAACAGGTTATGGGATTGGTACAGGTATACATGGTGATCTGGATTGTCATGTAGTTGTTGACTGTGAGTCTGGTACGGTGGCATTTCATCAACATCAAGAAGATGACCCAGAGGTAACCTGGACATTTGAAGATTTTATTCAACAAGATTTTGGGTCAAGATCGTGAAGGAGGCCGAATATGCAGAAATGGCGATGGAAATTTATGATCAGCATTTTAATCCTGAGAATGTCCATCCTCGCGATATTCCTACTGATACTGAAACAATAGTTTTGGATTATAATGAATCATTTAAGCATGAGAGAATATACTGTGACCCAGATTTATTACACCATCACTTGGTAAAGATAATTGGAAAGAGGGATGAGAATAAAGTTTACATATCAGATATTAATAAGGAAATAGTAGAGGAAAATAGTAAAGGAGACTGAAATGAAAACAGTAAAATACGGCGGTATTGCTGATGCTCACGGTATTGAGTCATTTATACCCGCTGATCAAATGGATTGGGCTATGGAGATGAGAGTCCATTCTAATCGACAAAGACATGCAGTACTATATCAAATTGAATGTACTCAGGAATTTGCTGATGAACTTAATAGAGTCCTAAATGGTAAGCCTAATAAACAAGGGCATATCTGGGATTTAGATAAACGCTTTATGATTGCCTTAAAGAAGATTAAAGGTAGTTATGCTAACCAATCCGGTGTTATAGATATTGGGCTTGCAAAAGGGATGGAGAAATCATGGAAAATGATTCCTAATCCAGACTTAGATCCTTGGGTATGATGTATGAAGCAATATTTTGTAAGATTAGGAGAGGGAGGCCACTGCTTCATGGTAGTGGATAGCTCCAAGAAAAAAGCTATAAAAAGAGTAGAGAAACAATTCGGTAAATTGAAATGGATAACGGAAGAAGAACTAGGAGAAAGAAATTTGATACTGGAAATGAAGATTTTCAATACTGAAGAGTTTCAGCTGCACCAGGTAGCAGAAGGTTGAGAATAGTATTACTAGAATTTGAGAGTTGTATTATTAACTATCAATTTTGACACAAAATTTTAATCGGGAGAATTAAATGCCTAAAAAGAAAAGAATAGGAAGTTATAAAAGGGTTGCCCTTGATTTCGATGAGGAGCAATTAACCTTTTTAACTGAATACGGCCAAAAATCCTATAGAACACAAAGTGATGTTATTAGGTATGCCGTTAGTTTATTGATGAGAACTGGAATTGAAGAAAATTTAGGCAAGGGATGGGAACGAAATCTTGAAGGGAGAGAGGAATAAAAATGGAACCTCAGTGGACATATAAAGGTTATCAACTTAGGGTTTGGCTCGATTATGAGGAAGACAATATAAAAGCCTTCCACGAATACAAGTCCAACAAACCTGGAAGTGACTGGGCAATTGCTGATATTACTCCTTACGACCAGAGTAATTCGGTATTAGAATTATTTATTGATGCCGGCTGCCCACCCAGAAGGGAATGGGAAAGAGAAAATGGAATTACGGTTAGTGGTAATTGGGATAAAAAATCATTGTGCAAACTTATAGCAGAATCAGAGGATTTAATAATATGACAAAAGCAATTATATGCGATTTAGACGGCTGTTTAGCCTTATTGAATGGGAGAGCCCCTTTCAAGGCTGAAACCTGCGATCAGGATCTGTTGAACGAGCCGGTTGCTTCGGTGGTAAGATGGGCCTATGACAGTGGACTCAAGATTATTTTCCTTTCAGGTAGACAGGCTAAACATTCAGAACCTACTATTAAGTTTTTGGAAAAGTATGGATTTTACGCCAAGGATGGAGAACATATCCCTGGATATTTCTTACATATGCGAACAACTGGGGATTTTCGTAAGGATTCTATTATCAAGAGAGAATTATATGAAAAATACGTTTTGGGAAAATATGACGTATTATTTATATTGGACGATCGTAAACAGGTAGTTGACATGTGGAGGCTCGCTTATGGGCTTACAGTATTTCAAGTAGCAGAGGGGAAATTTTAAAATGACAAATTACGCATACACAGAAAAGGGAGGACTTCAATATAAGTCATCCGGTAATGCTTGCTTGGACTTTTTTGCCCAGGTGGGAGCCGTCAGGCAGCTAGCCTTAAACGGTGGGCAGGATTATATATGGAAATTGTTTTGTGAGGCTTACAAGGCCGACAAAGAAATTGCTATGAAGATTTTATTCTGGGCCCGATGGTGCAGAGGGGGTGCTGGTGAAAGGGCAACCTTCCATATTATATTCGAAAAATTGTGTTTTGCACAACCACCATTCATAGTAGATAACCTACCTGCAATTGTGGACTATGGTTACTGGAAAGATTTGGTTCCTTATTTAACAGATTCATCCGTAGGGTGGAACATTGTTGAATATTGGGCCCAGTATTTAGGTGAACCTGATAGATTAGCATGTAAGTGGGCACCTCGTAAAGGGGAAGGAGCTAAATTGCTGAAAGATGCTATGGGTATGACCTGGAAAGAATATAGGGTGCATTTGAAAGAGGGATCACAAACCGTAGAACAACAAATGTGCAATAAAGCATTTGAAGCGATACAATATTCAACTGTCCCATCCATTGCGATGACAAAATATATGAAGGCCTTCAATAAACGGGATGAGGGTAGATTTATTGAGTGGAAAAATGATAAAAATAGTAAGGCAAATGCCTCAGTACTATATCCACACCAAGTAAGGGCAGCACTGTTTGGGGATGAAGCATTAGGTGAGAAGCTCTGGTTAAATTTACCAGATTATATAGCTGAAGGTGAATCCATTCTCCCGATGGTTGATGTAAGTGGTTCTATGGATATGGATGGTGTTAATCCCAGCCCGATTGATGTTTCAACATCGCTTGGAATATACTTGGCCGAAAGAAATAAAGGCCAATTTAAGAACCGATGCCTTACCTTCAGCGCCTCACCTGAATTTTTTGAATTGAAGGAAGATTGGTCCCTGAAGGACAAATTCAATCGATTACAACGGGCCAACTGGGGTATGACAACAAATTTTGAGAAAGCATACGAATTAGTATTGGACACAGGTACATCATTCAATGTGCCCCAAGATTGTATGCCTACTATGTTATTAGTATTATCTGATATGCAATTTGATGAGGCTACTGGTAGAAAAGATCCTCACATAGAGAATATTAAGAATAGATTTAATGAAGCCGGTTACAAGATGCCCAAGTTAGTATTTTGGAATTTACGTGAAGCAATGACAGGAATGCCAGCCTCTGAAAATTCAGAGGGTGTTGCTCTTGTATCCGGCTTTTCACCTGCTGTCATGAAAGCTATATTGGCAGCTGAAGATTTTAATCCGGTTTCGGTAATGCTTGAAGCATTAGATCCTATCAAGTTAAATACTAAGAGGTTAGTATGATTTGGACATGTTGCCAATGTGAAGAACAATGGCCCGAAGAATTAATGGATATTGATGAAAGAATGTGTTTGGATTGCCTAGCATCGGATTACAAAGATTTGTCCTCACAGCACCCTTCAAATTATCTACATAAAGAAGATAAAAGTCCGGGAGATTCTGATGATGGACCTGGTCTTCCCGCAAGCGGGGAGATTGAACCAGGTAAGGACACCGAAAGGACATCAGAAGATTCTCTTGGCAAATTATCCGGAAGATCCTCCGGAGGATCCTACGGACATTAACCTTACAGCTCTTAACTAAATAAAAACAGAAGAGATTGTAGGGGGCCCTTTATAGAGGTTACCGCAAGGTTTTAGTATTGGGCACCCTCAATTTCACCAAGGTTTCAAAGCCTGGGATAGATTGCCGGTGCAGGGTTATTCATTACAGATTCCCCCTCCCAAAGCCATCTTTGGCTACCGGCTTCTATCCCTTTTTTTTGGCCTGCTTGTCTGTCGCTCGCGCCAGTGGGTTCGCCAGAATGGTCCCGCCAGAATTAGTATTACTAGAAAACAAGTGTTGTATTTTTATATTGAAACACA
>Ga0080013_1003583_pt1 | contig 16158 bp, 32 predicted proteins | sample ETNvirenome_6_85_FD_69236 | JGI IMG/M metagenome (GOLD analysis project Ga0080013, IMG submission 69236) | Marine viral communities from the Pacific Ocean - ETNP_6_85 (SPADES assembly) (version 2) | ecosystem: Environmental > Aquatic > Marine > Oceanic | place: Pacific Ocean | collected 2013-06-19
CACCGAGCTCGGAAGATACCACAATCACTCTGAGGAACCGAGCTGTGCAAATGTGATGGACGGAAACGTCAGAAGACTGCACGCACTCAGAGACCTTCCTGTCGGTACAGAGATTACAGTTGATTATAGAGAACAACCTGATCTTGAACAACCTGAAGAAAGTTGGCGTACTTAGACTTTTGCTAGTTGGCCACTAGCTAGTGAGGCGCGATCCTCATGACTAAGCTCCCTATGGGCGCAAAAAATATGCCTTGTCTCGGAGAGACCGCCGCGGGGGACGGCGAAGCACTGTCTACTAAGCCTGGCCTGTTGAATGGTAACCACCTTAAAATTGACGTGCATCCCCTACCCTCTGAATATGTAGTGATGACAGAAGGGAGCTGTTATGAAAAGAAGAATGTCGAGAATTCAAGCGCTAAGAAACCTTATTGATCGTGTCAATAAGTTAGATAAGAATATTAGAGCAGTAGCTTGCCTTGCCACAGCGTCCATTATAATTTCATTAGTTTCAATTATTTTTGCAATTAATGCAAGCTTATCATGCGTGTAATTCTGTGTGGCATGTGGTATAATTTACTTGAAAGGAGGTGCTGATGGCTATTCCCAAAAAGTATAAGAAGGATTTAAAGAAATCATTTTCAAATTCCAGATCTACTTCCGCGCACCCAGGATCCAGGCCGACAAGAAAGAAGCAGTGGATGTTTGAAGTAGGTGACCTTGTTAGAGAATCAGATTCAGATATCTGGGGACTTGTTGTAAGCAAGCCTAGCGCTTCGGGTCTCATGACTATCATGACTTCTTCTGGAAAGAAGACAGTCTATGCATCTAGACTTAAAAGGATTCAAAGCAAAAAGTGGTAATAGCACATGTAACTATGCACGTTTTGTTTTATAATAGAAAGGTAAACACAACCAAGGAGATGTAATGGACATCAAGACTTTTGTTAATGTAGCTTCCTCGCTACCCTCTGACGTTTCAATCCTCGCAAGGGGTCCTCACGGAATCGGTAAGTCACAGATCTTTCGACAGGTTGCAGCTGCAATTAATCTGGAAGATGGGACTGTCGGAATCGATCTCATTGATCGCCGCCTCGCACAAATGACAGAGGGAGATATCATTGGTCTTCCTGAGCTGATTGACGGTGTGACTCGGTTTGCACCGGTTGACTGGTTGCTCCGAGCATGTCGAGAGCCTGTTGCACTCTTTCTTGATGAGGTTAATCGAGCAACACCCGAGGTGATGCAGTGTGCTTTCCAGCTCGTTCTAGACCGTGAGCTGAATGGTCACAAGCTCCATCCTGAGACTCGGATCTTCTGTGCAGTTAATGCTTCTGCAGACTACCAGGTTAATGAGATGGATCCTGCTTTGCTGGATCGATTCTGGGTTGTTGATCTTGAGCCAACTGATAAGGACTGGATTGAGTGGGCAAAGTGTGCTGGTATCGATTCTGTTGTTGTGGACTTCATTAGCCACCACCCAGCTCACCTCAGACACGTCGGACAAATTGAGCCCGGAAAGGTTTACCCATCTCCCCGTTCTTGGGAGCGGATTGATACTTCTCTGAAGTCAGCTGGGATGGCTCCCTCTGTCATCTGTGGGGGAAGCACTCCCCCTGGATTCTACGCGATGTCACTTGGCTTCGTAGGTGCTGAGGCAGCAATCACCTTTGTTGACTTTGTTAAGAACTACGATCTTCAAATTTCCGCAGAGGATGTCATTGATCGCTACGAAGAGTTCTCTGAGAAGATCAGCGCACTTAGCAATGACAAGATTAACTCTCTCATTGACAAGGTTAGTGAGCACTGTAAGAACAATGAGTGGACAACTGAGCAGTGCAAGAGGATCTCTGTATTCGCAAAGACCCTTCCCGGTGAGATGCTTGTATCGCTCTGGAACAACGTGATGGACTCTGGTGAGGTTAACAACATTACTCGTCTTCACAAGTTCCTGGGTCAAGCAGTGCTAGAGGCAGTTACAGTAGCTCGAAATCTTCAATAATTAAATACTGGGGGTTGCGTGTAAGCAACCCCTAATTGTGTTATAATAGAGGTAGGAGGAAATATGAAAGGCAAGACCACAGAAACTGACGTTCCTGTCACAGTTGATGAGGTTTCCGATGAGGAAGCAGCATCATTTGAACTGGATCCTCACCTTATCAACCTGATGCTTCACGAGCCATTCTTTAGTCATGTTCTTCGGAAGTTCAATAAGAGAAAGGCTAATATTTCAACTGCTGGAATCGGTGTCGTTGATCAGAATCCTACACTCTTTTGGAATCCAAAGTTTCTTGCAAGCTTGAAGCCCATTCAGGTCCGTGGTCTTATGAAGCATGAATGCTATCATTGGATCTATAAGCACGTAACTTCTAGAAAGAAAGACCCCCACCTTCTCTGGAACTGGGCAACAGATCTTTCTATCAACGGCCTTATTAGAGAAAAGGAGCTACCTGATGGCGGGCTTATTCCTGGAAAGGCGCTTGACTTAAGCAAGGTCACAGATCCCAGCATTCTTGAAAAGTGGAAGAAAGTTTCAGACTTGATTGCTTCTCTTCCAAAGGGGATGGCAGGTGAGTGGTACTTTGGAAAGCTTCAAGAGGACCAGGAGATCTCTGAAGCTATTAAGGGTCAGGGTGACGGTATTGAAGTAATGATTGATGATCATGGTGAATGGGACGAGATGTCCGATGAAGATCGCCAGATCGTAGAGGGAAAGATTCGACAGGCTGTGTCTGAAGCTGTTAAGCGGTGTGACAATTCAGGTGAATGGGGATCAGTTCCTGGGTCTGTTCGAGAAGACCTTAGAAAGATGGTCTCAAGTACAATTCCGTGGTCTTCATTACTCAAGAATTTTTGTGGAAGAAGCCAGCGGATGAACAAGAGCAGAACTATGAAGCGGATCAATAGAAAGTATCCCTACATTCACTCTGGAATTCGACGAGGCCACAGCGCAAACATTGCTGTCTACATGGACCAGTCTGGCTCTGTTGGATCAGATAGCATTGAACTTCTATTTGCTGAACTAAACAATCTTGGGAAGAAGATTAACTTTACACTCTTTCCATTTGACACAGAAGTTGATGATAAGAACTCTATTGAGTGGAGAAGGGGACAGAGTGTACCACCAGTAAGACACAGGTATGGGGGAACTAGCTTTCATGCTGTCGCAAAGCACGCTAGAGAGAATGCTGGAAAGTTTGATGGGTATATCGTACTGACAGATGGAGAATGCTCTAGTCCCGGTCCAAGCCGACTTAGAAGGGCATGGGTTATTGTTCCAGGAAGGTCTCTTGCTTTTGACCCTCCTAAGGGAGATGTTGTCATTAAGATGGAGAGGTGAACTTAAACATCTTAATCACACATTAGTATTATTTTACATGTATGTATTCCCCCTTAGCTCAGCTGGTTAGAGCACCGGACTGTTAATCCGGGTGTCGTTGGTTCAAGTCCAACAGGGGGAGCCACTATAACGGTGAAAATATGAGAAAAGTAGAAAGACCAGTTACATCATTTGATGAAATTACTCACGAAATGAATGGTGATATTGATGACATAACAGAAGAAGTTGCAAGAGCTCTTGCAGAGATCTGTGAAAGAAGTGACATCGATACTGAAGAGGTTTGCAATAGTGTCCCAGGCACAAAGTTTAGGAATCTCTTTAAGATGTTTAAGAGGAATCGTAGGGGATGATCAGCAACTTTATCCCACTGTTCATAGTTACCTGGATAGTATTTGCCATCTCTATCTGTATATTTGTAATGGCTCGCGCACAACGACGACAGCTGAACAGGAGAGTTCAAGAGCTTCTCGATAGTGTTCCACCAGAGAATTGGGATAGGGAAGAAGATGAAGAACCCTCTCAGTATAACAATGTAATCAGATAGATCCAAGAACTGGAACCTACAGGAAGATGTAGTGAGCTATAACATCGGGGATATCGTTCACATTCATGTCCCAAATCACAAGGGGGAGTGCTTACCACTTGATTCCGTGGGAATCATAGTTGAAAAAAAGCATGCCAGCGAAAGAACATTTGATCCTGATAGAAGAGTTAGAATTTCAAAATATGGAGTCATGTCACCGGCCTTTCCTAGAGTTATTTTTTTGACTGATAGATATTTGAAACCATTATCTTGCATGAGTGAGAAATAGTTACTATCTAGTTGTGGGAGAATTTAAGATTTCGATTACAATTAGAAGATCTGGAAAGAAATACAAAACACTCAGCGGAAGAGATCTTGTTAGAAAGGTCACAAAGCGTGCAATTGAAAGATTTTTATGTGAAGTGTTTGGAATTTCATACCCAAGCTTTATCTCAAAAGAGATAGAGTATCAACCTGTGTTCTTTAGAACGTCAAAGAAGAGCAGGGCAGTTAAGATTGTGAGGGTCAAGAGGAAGGGAGATTCTTCATTTACTATTATCACAGTAGGTCAAATGAACCATATTGGTGTGACAGAGGATCAGTTCTTAGGCTACTTGCATGAGAACTCTACCAGAATAAGCCCAGTCCCAGGAATGCTATCTTCCATCTTATAGTTTTAAGATCCCGTTAACTTTTAGAAAAGTCATAGTTAATTTATACACGGAGATCAATTAAATGGATGCCACTTCAGACTCTGATGAAATAACAAAGTTTCTAGATCAGCTTCTATTGATTTCTTCTCAAGAAGATAATGAACCTTCCTGCATTCTCAGTGGAAGTGGATATGGTTCATTCTGGTCCCCGCAGACTAAGCAAATGACAATGGCTATGAGAGGTACAGAGATAATATTCCTTTCTGAGTATACAGATGGAAAATGTCTTGTTATGTCTCATGGAAATATACTTGTAGTCAATAATGATGAAATAATTGAAGTAGGTTACAACTAAATGAAACAGATAAGAAGTCTTGTCCCTGACATTCACAAGGAAAAGATATTCTCGTTTATTCGAGATGATGATGGATTTTTTAGAAAGATTGAAAAGACAGTCTATAGAAATCGAGAAAATAATGAAATAAAGCAAGGTGATGAGGTAACACTAGACGGATTGTATAGGATTACTCTTGAAGATGACTTTGATGATGAAATGAAATATCAAGGAATTGATGGAAAAGACTTAACTATGAGATTTAAGATTGTAGATCAAAAAAAATAAAACCTATGAAACCCGGAGATCTTGTCAAGGTTAGCACAGACATGAGAGACATGCTTTGTGGCAAGATAGGAATTCTCATAGAGGAAGTAGATTCAGTTCCAGTTGACTCTTCTTTCTCTATATTTGAGGAAGAAAGTGGGGGAATGTACATTGAAAAGTACTTCACTGTATATATTGATGGACGCTGCTACACATATGGAAATTTTGAACTAATCTTAATAGAGCAAGAAAGACAAGTCGTGTAAAGCGAATTCTCACTATGGTATGATATATCATGAGGAACAAATGATTCGTATTCTTGGAAAAATTCCAAACGATATCACAGTTGCATGTAGTGGCGGTCCTGATTCCATGGCGATTGTTGACTTTCTAAGAAAGGGAAGGAAGAATGTTACTGTTGCCTATTTTGATCATGGGACATCTCATGGAACATGTGCTAGAGAATTTATTGTTGACTGGTGTAAGAAAGAAAAGGTTCCAGTTATAACTGGTTCAATATTTCCCCCTAAGCCGACAGATAAGTCTCTCGAAGAATATTGGCGAGATGAAAGATATTCATGGCTTAATTGCATATCAGGCGACATTATAACAGGTCACCATCTTGATGACTGTCTTGAATGGTACCTATTCACCTCTCTTCACGGAAATGCAAGGCTAATCCCGTACAGGAGAGGCAATGTAATCAGGCCGTTTTTAACTACACCAAAGTCGTCCTTTGTCAGATGGTGTGACAAGAATAGTGTTGAATACCTTACTGACCCTGGTAACTACGATGAAAAGTTTATGAGACCGATAATTCGTCACACGATAGTTCCTGCATGTCTTAAAGTTAATCCAGGCCTAAGAAAGGTCATTAAGAAAAAAGTCAAAAAAGACTACAAGCAAAATTGGGAGAATAAAAATGAATAGAATTAAGCAGGGACTTTGTTTTGATGATGTCCTGCTCGAACCTCAGTACAGTGATATCTACTCTAGAAAAGAAGTTAGTACAAATGTCAAGCTTGGATCAATGGCAACATTGAAAATTCCAATAGTTTCTAGTCCGATGGATACTGTAACTGGAAGTACTATGGCATCCGCCATGATTGAGAACGGTGGGCTGGGAATTATTCACAGGTACAACTCAATTGATGCCCAGTCATCTTTGGTCAGAAAGACACTTGAGAATGCCTCCGGTATTGTCGGTGTTGCAGTCGGAGTTTCTGGCGACTACATTGATAGAGCGTGTGCAGCATATGAAGCAGGAGCAAGGGTTGTTTGTGTCGACATTGCACACGGTCATCATATTCTTATGAGAAATGCACTTAAAACTCTCAGGAAGACGTTTGGATCAACTGTTCACATCATGGCAGGAAATGTTGCCACGCTTGTTGCATTTAATCAGCTTTCAGATTGGGGGGCAGATTCAATTAGAGTTGGTGTCGGAGGAGGGTCAATCTGTTCCACAAGAATTCAGACAGGACATGGTGTTCCCACACTTCAGTCTATTATGGACTGTTCTCAAACTGATAGAAGCGCAATGATAATTGCAGATGGTGGGATTAAGAATTCTGGCGACATTGTTAAGGCACTTGCTGCAGGTGCTGATATGGTTATGCTTGGTTCAATGCTTGCAGGGACTACAGAGACACCCGGTGAGATTATCTATCTAGACGGAAATAGATGCAAGGCTTATAGAGGGATGGCAAGCAAGGATGCCCAGATTCAGTGGAGGGGACATACAGCTTCAATTGAAGGTGTTTCTTCAACAGTTCCACTAAAGGGCGATGTCGACACAGTTATTTCTGAAATTATGACAGGTGTTAGAAGTGGAATGTCATATACAGGTGTCCGTACACTTAAGGAACTATACCTCAAGTCTAACTTCATTAGACAGACATCTGCGGGATCTGTTGAAAGCTCTACACACATTAATCGCGTGTAATTTATACTTTACAGTGGTATAATGGGACCAGGAGGAAACAATGGCAAGAAAGAAAATAGTCTATGAGGCTAGAAAGATCTCTAAGGAAAAGTGGGGACTTTTTGTGAAGGGCACAGATATTTGCTATGGAGCCTCAAATGGTAAATGCGCTGAGTCGAACGCAAGACTATCAGCTAAGAGAATTAACAATAACATTCAAGAAGAACCTGTCGAAGACAAGGAGAAAAAATGAGCACATATAAAGCAACTATTCGATTTCCAACTGGAGACGTAACTGTAACAGTTCAGGCTCCTGATGAGCATGCAGCTCGTCAAATGATTTCTGCAATGTACGGCAAGGATAGAATTATGTCAAATATTGTCCAAAGGGTTTATTGAAATGAATGATAAGCATATTGCTTCCGTAGAAGAGATCAATAAGATTATTGAAGAAATGAGAGTGGGAAGCACTGTTACAATGGTTGGGCTGTGGAATAAAATTTCTCTAAGGTGGTCAACTGATTCTGTATGCCAGGTTCATAGATCGTTGCATGAATCTGGGCATATTCAGGAAATGGTCTCATTTATTCTTGAGTCTAAGGATATCCCACTAGAAGATACAGCTTCTTAGTTTTCATCTAGTATAAGACCGCTGTCATTCCATCCTCCCCGAGACCATTCGGGATTCATTATGTGACCCCGTCTATTACAATGACTCCAGCCTAGTGCATGACCAATTTCGTGTTCTAGAATTCTTGGCTTTTCGCTTTGGCCCCTAAGAAGTATCCTCGCAGACAGTATTTCGTCTCGCGAGGATTTTCTGTGTGTGATTGCAAGATAGTCAAAATCAAAAGCTGCATCTGGACCTTCTATTGTAATAACTCCATCCATTCCAGACTGACTGCAGATTTGTCCTGGATTGTTAACTACTATCTGTCCAAACTCATAGCCCCTCTCTCTCCACCAAGAGACAGCTGATTCAATTTCATGAATCTCAGCAACTGATGAATTGCACACTACTATTGCAGGAGCTGTCAACCATTCTCCGTTCTGGATGGGATTTCTTCTAATTTGAACTGCATCCTCTGCTGGATGCTGTCTAAATCTATTTCTTGTAGATGCTTCAGAGATTGAGGAAATCGAACATGCTATAAATGTTATAGCTGTTAATAAAAGCTTAATGGCGTGGTTGAAGCCTTTCACATAAAATACGTATTACAGTAAACTAAATTTAATTAGAGGTAATTTGCTTTGCCGGATCGGTGGGACCCTACAAGATTCATACCCCCATACGTCTGGGTTATCTTCATATTAATCAATATCTTTTGTTTCTTGGTATTCTTATTCTACAAAGATCCAGGAATGATGATCTGGCATCTTATAATGATGCTATTTTGTAAACTTGGTCATTCATTGTCCAAAAAGAATAGAGAAAGAGACATGGATGATTAGTTATTTTATGTGGGTGAGAACCAAGGAGATAGGATATGAAGTTTGTTTTTAAAGTGGTATTGTTATTTTGGGCTTTTTGTCTAAGCTCATTTGCATCTGAAGAGAGCAATAGTGTAAATCTAGTTAATGATTCAATCGTTTCTTCTATGGGCGTTCAGGATGTTGCATCTCTAAGAGGATCTGAGAGGAGAATAAGGGGAGCAGCTGTTAAGGTTATCTCTGGCGGCGGCCATGGATCTGGAACATACATTAGGTATAGAGGGTTTCATCTCATTCTAACTGCAGCTCATGTTACAGAGGGAAGAATTGGAGATCCATATGAGATCCAAGGTGACGCCTCTGGTAGTGCAGTCGGAGTCCTAGTCTATCAGGATAGAGATCTAGATGTGGCAGCAATACTTGTAGAGCCAATTGAAGGCCAGACACCAATGAGGTACAGGCCTTTAGATATCAGCGCAGAAGTCGGAACAACAACACTGTACTCAGGGTATCCATCAGATTTAAACTTGATGTCAATTAGAGGAACTGTTGCAGGATATGAGTGGACTGCACCAAACGGTCCCGTTATTATGCTTCACACGTATGGATGGTTCGGATGTTCAGGCTCAGGAGTCTATGATGATAGGGGAAGACTCGTGGGAATTCTCTGGGGTGTCTCAGTTGAAAGAGCATATGTTCCACAAGTAATTGAAGACATTATATGGGTCACACCCGCTCACATGATAGATGAGGGAGAAATTCTTAAGGGAATTTCAAATCTTGCTGATGTTTCGGACAGAAGAACAAGAAGAAATATTAGAAGAATTATGAGAATAAGAATCTAAGCTATTAGATCCCGAACTGTATATTTATAATGTAATTGTTCAATAGCATGCATTCAGAGGTTTATAGATGAGAGTTACTTCACCTAAGGGAATAATAGCTCACGAAATAACAAAGGCTATTATAGTAGCTGAATCAAATAGAAATGTGCCACTTGATCTAATAAAGAGACAAGTAATTAGAGAGAAGATCGATGAATATCACAAGAATAGCTTTGGTCACTCACTAACAGAATTTAGACAGATCAGGCTAGAGATAGATGTTCTAAGTGAGGAGCTTGATCAATTTCTTGCTGCTGATTTACCCAATCTCACAGAGTCAATGAGGAGAAATCCATACATCCTAAAAGAGGGTGCAATTCTACCGACTTGGGTCAATATGATACTTCCCTTTGTTGGAATGGGTGCAGATGCATTTCTTCCTGGGACAGGTGTCGGATCCATAATAGATATCGTTAACTCACTAGACATGTTCTTTGGTGCAACATCTACATTTGAGTATATTCTCTCAGGTCTATTTCTTGTCATGGCAATTCCCGCAGTTGGAGATGCGCTAGGTGTTGGAGCTGCACCAATTACCTGGATTGCTGACAAAGTAAACAACGCAAAGGGAATGGTTGCAACTGTCATCAAGAAAATTATGGAAATGCCCATGATTGCTGGTATAGCTGATAAGGTGATAAAGGTAATTCAGCCGCTTCTCAATGGCTTTAAGCCTGGTGGAAAGGTATTCGAATTCATAAAGAACATGTGGAACAAGCTGCCTGTTAAAAAAGCAGGAGAGTTTGCAACTAAGATGGAGGGTAAAGGCGGCATCCAGGGTGTTCTTGGAAAGATGGCTGAATACCTCCAGAAGGGAATGGATTCTGTTAGAAAGCTAGTCGGCCTCGGAGTTCAAAAAGTGGATGTTGCACTCTCTAAGATAGTAGCAGGTCCACAGGTTAGAGCTCTTCAAAAGGCCGGAGTTAACTCAATTGATGACATTGCTAAGGCAGAGGCTTCTGTTGCAAATTCAATGGGAAAACAGGCTTTCGGAAAAGTATCTTCAGCAACAAAGACGCTAGAAATTCAAACAGCGAAAGGAGCAACAAAGACAATCACCTCAGATCTTGGATTTGGAATTAAGAATATTGCTGTTAGAAAGGGGGCAGACGGGTCCGATGAGCTTTTTGTAGCCATACACAAGGCAAGTGGAAGGGGTTCTGGTCCGGGTAGAATGGGGTTTGATGCAGGAAAGCCTCTGGGTCAGATGAGGTCTGGTCTAGCTGGCGGCTCTCCCTCTGGCTTTATACCTGTAAAAAACCTCCCACAGTCCATGATAGATGATCTTGGTATAGCTACACAGATCAATCAGATTAGTACAATCGGCGCAGCCAGAACAGGAGCACTTAGTGCCGGTGTTGCTCCAGCAAGGGTTGCACCTACCATTCCAGCCACAACAGGAACAGCAACTTCTCGTGCAGTTGATGCAGCTGCAGATGTAGCAGCCAGAGCTAGAGATGTGGCTACAGGCACAGCAGGCAGAGCTAGAGATGCCGCCACAGGAGCAGTGGGAAGGGCAAGAGATGCAGCTACTAGTGCAGCGGGAAGGGCAAGAGATGCAGCAGGCAGAGCTGCGAGATCTAGGGCTGCATCAGTAGCTACTGGAGCTGTTGCTGGCGGAGGAACACTTGCTGCAGTCGGAGCTTTTGAAGAGAATGAACCCGGAAGAATGGTTGCTGAAAATAGACTCACATCTTCTTCAGCATATCTTGATGGGCTTGTTGACCTCAAAGATCTTTTGGGATAGCTAAGTGAAGATCTCAGAAAAGAGTCTTAGAAAGATCATTAGAGAGAGGTTAAAGAACTCTTTCGGTGGATCACAACCTGATGATAGATACGTCGCTGCAACAGATAAAAATCTATTTCTAAATATAGACACATCTCATGGGGGATGGCCAGAAGGTCCATCACGAAGCGCATATAATAAAACTCCGGTCAATAAGCAAATTTCAGATTATTTGAGATCAATGGGAATTCTCTCAGAATACGACGAAGATTAGAATAGTTATAATTGTTGAGGGCTATAATGAAAGTTTCTAGAAAGATGATTAGAAGAGTTTTAATTAAAGAGTCTGTAAGCTCAAAAAGAAAAAAACGAAAGACACTCTCTGATGCTGAGAAGGCAAGAAAGCTAATTAGAGGCCTTTTAAGAGAGGCAGTTAGAGAATCTAAGTGAGGTAGAAGGTGGGGATAGATGAGATGTTTTCCCCAGGAGATCTCGTTAGACACATAGAGCTTGAAGAGTGTGTTGGAATTATAATAAGGTGCTATACAAAGTTTCACAGACCTCTGACAGATGAGTATGAGGTCTATTGGAATCAGTCACCATTTAAAGATGATAGAAATCCAACCATTGAGAGTGGATCATCATTGATACTTCTATCGAAAAAACAAGCTAGTTTATGAGTGTAATTTTGTCAACTGTGGTGTATAATAAAGCTATGGCAAAATGGAATATCTATGAGAAAAAGAAGATGTGCATTGCTTTGTTCAATGACATCTTGACAGACACAGGTTCAGATCCAAAAGATCACGATGTTGACTACAAAGATGGCTGGTTTTATCACAATAGTTCAAAGGGATTTCGTAGGACAGATATCACAGAGTTTGCTGACTGTCTTCTTAAAGAAGGCCACAGAGCAGTTTATCACATGATTTGGCACAGTTACTTTATGCCGCGTGTAAACAGTAAAACGGTGTGGTATAATATTTTAGAAAGGAAACAGAGCTAACAGCACACAACCAAGGAGATGTTATGAAGCTCAATGTAAATGCCGGAGATATCAAGTTTGGAACCAACATTCTTGATGTTGAAGTTCCCCAACAACTACGTCGTCGAGTCCGATCTGGTCTCACATACTTTGATGACGCAATGGGCGGACGAGGATTCACACCTTCGATGGTCACGCTCTTCACTGGGACTCCCGGTGCTGGAAAAACCACAATGATGCTGGAGCTAGCCAATGCCTTTACTGGCAATGGGGCCACTGTTCTGTTTAATACTGCTGAAGAATCTCTCTTCCAGCTTAAGATGACTGTTGAGAGGCTTCGCCTCCGACACGGATTCGTCGCTGGACAGGAGACGATGGTTCCTAAGCTGCTCGAGGACTGTGATAAGCTCCGCGCAAAGAATCCAAACAAGCCGTTCTTCCTGATCATTGACTCCCTTCAGTGTCTCAATGATGGAAAGTACGGAGATCATCAGACTAACTCTAAGACAGCGCAACGTTCGCTGTCTATGATTACAGATTACTGCAAGGCTAACTTTTGTAATGCCATCGTGATTGGACAGGTCACGAAGAGTGGACAGATGGCAGGTGCCAATGTCTTGAAGCACATGGTTGATGCAATGGTTACACTTGATGTGGAGCGAAAGGATCAGGACTTGGCTGGATGCCGTGTCCTTCAGGTTGAGAAGAATCGATTCGGCGGTGCCGGTCACATCTTCTTCCTTCAGCTTCAAGAGAAAGGTTTCATGGAGGTGTCTCGAGTGTCTGTCTCGTAGAAGACATCGGTGTCAGGCGGTTCGGGATGCCTCTGTGAAGCCTCCTTGGTTGGCCGCCTGACACCTTAACCCTTTACAATAACTATTCTAACACAGGAGAAATCGTGGAAGAAGAAGTCAAACACAATCCACAGAAGTATAAGTGGAGCAAGGTCGGCATATACGACACATTCGTAGATGCTAATCAGAAGAGAAACTCTCTCAATGAAAAAGGAGAGATGACAAAGATTCGACGCTGCGGAACAGGAGGATCTATGTTCAAGGTTCTGACTGGAATGTCTGTTGAGAAGAAGCAGACATCCAAGAAGGATAAGAAGAAGTAATGACTTATGCGCCCTTAGCTCAGCGGATAGAGCATTGGCCTTCTAAGCCAAGGGTCGAAGGTTCGAATCCTTCAGGGCGTACCATTTATACGGGGTATAGCGCAGCCTGGTAGCGCATCTGCTTTGGGAGCAGAGGGCCGTAGGTTCAAATCCTGCTACCCCGACCATACAGGAGAAAGAAATGAGTGATGAGATTGAAATTGGAACTAGAGTTAAGACTCCCTACGGAGATGGTGTAGTCATCTCTGTCGGTGATAAGCTCTGGGTAAGCCTCTTCGAAGGAATTCAGGTTCCGAGTGGGCAGTCTATTAATTCTGTCCCTGTCCCGCTTGACTGTGTTGAGAAGCTTGATGAAAGCAAAAAGAACTTAGGAATGTTCAATAGACACCAACAGCCTGAGGAATAATATGAAACAGTATATTTCACATGAGATGACAAAGAATGCTCTAAGGAATATGATGGCATTCCATCAGAATATGATCTCTCTATTTTCGGACTGGGGGATGGATTTAAAGAGCAATCTCGGAAGAAGAAATGTTGTTATGTCCCAGACCCAAGAGCACTTCTTTGCAAGAGAGCTTGCAAAGAAGTTTACTGGAGTTGATGCAGACGGTCGTACTGGAAAGGCTGATATCGTTATTGGTGAGATTGACAAGGAGCTTGAGTGTAAGCTAACTTCTGGGAGATCTTCTGGAGGATATGATCTTCAAACAGATCTTGCCACGCTTAAGCGGAAGGGGTCACTTGATTATTTGTATGTAATTGCAAATGAAGACTTTACAGAGTTCACTGTTCTTTTCTACGAGGGCTTAACTCCTGATGACTTTCATCCCGCAGCTCCCGGATCGCGAGGTAAGGCGCGGATGAAAAAGGGGAGAGCGATGAAAAAATGCATTGTACTCTTTGGAGAAGCTGTAGTTAGGAATCATGCCGAAGTTGACAAGCTTTCAGCACAGATAACAGCAGCTCAGGCGGAGTACGTTACTCGAAGAAGCGAGCTTACCCATCGGCTGGATGAGTGCTCTGATAGGGCAGTAAAGAAAAGACAGAATATTAAGACAATGATGAAGAATAACAAGTTGAGACTTGATGCAAGGGAGGATAAGCTTTTCAGCAAGCTTGACTTCTGGGTTCAGTCACCACCTCAAGTGGGATTTAGGCTTGAGACTATAATACGATGAAGAGAAAATCTCTAAGAGAGAAGATCGATGATTCTATTGACTACGTTGCACTAGGGTTTACTGCAATTGTCGGAATTGGGATCGTCCTTCTTAGGAGTCGCATCGCAAGCCGCCTTAAAAAGAGATATGGAGAAAGTGATGAATATGACAATCCTTGCAGTGGCTGTAACACTGATGCTAGCGGGTTCGGTAGCTGCAATTCTACTTGTGACGAAAAATGACTAAGGTTACTCCTGTTACTTCCGTCTTTCATAGAATGACATGGGATCGTCCCGAGGAGGATGAAAGGTTTCAAAGAATACATAGGGCATCTAAGAAGTCAGGAAAAAAAGAAAGCGGCTATCTAGAGAAATTGTGTGAGGAGAGCTCATATTGCTCCATTGCATTAAGCATCAACAACGACCTTGAAGAGATTATTTATTGGTATGACGCTTAGCATGTAAGCTAGGTGTTTCCGTGGTATAATGGGAACATCAAGGAGGCAATATGCGACTCAAGAATCGTATCGAAGAGATTAGAGAACAACATAGGCAAGCTGGTGACGAGCTTAGCTCTTTCAAGGCAGCACATCGCGTTTCTGCAGAGAAGAGCTTTATCGACGCAGGTGGTTGTGATAAGTGTCGAGGTCGAGGATGGGTTGTCACGTGGGACACCCTTGATTGTATTCGAGGAAGCTACGCACAGTATGCTTCTTGCCCAAGTGAGAGCTGTACGCCTGCTACGAGAGAGAAGTCTGGCCTAGCTCCGGGAAATAGCAAGTATGACCAGTGGAATCGTAACTCAACCTGGAGGCCCACATACACGCCGGAAGAAACTCTAGAGCTTGATAAGCTTGATCAGCTCTGGAGAAACCTTGCAGGTGAACTTGACAAGGAGCTTGCGCGGTGGACTGTCTCCGAAGGGAAGCTTGTTAAGATTGTTAGTGCAGGTGGGGGAAAGGTTGAGAGGCGTCCAAAGGTTGGAACTGTTGGCCTAGTTCAGAGAAAGTTCACCAACAACTGGGGAACAGAGAAGCTAATCGTTCTTGATCAGGATGGAAATAAGCACTGGCCGTCTGTAAGTCTTGTTGAGGTTGTTGACCCTGAACCTGACACAGCTGTGTACGACAAGATTATGAAGACAGAGCGTGAAAGTAACGGTGTTCCAATCATCGTTACAGTTGAGAAGAAGTCTAATAAGGCTGCGCTGATTTCCACAACAAATGGAAAGCAGACGTGGGTTCCGTTCAGTCAAGTCGCTTCTGTTAAGAATGCAAGGGTCGGAGACACTGTAAGTGCTCTAATTCCGTTGTGGCTTGTAGATCAGAAGAAGTTGATTGGCGGTCGATGATGAACAGGCTTTACAAGGTCCTCACGTGGAGGCTGATATCAATCACAGCGACATTTATCTTGACTTGGTCAGTCACGGGTAGTGTGAAGGAAGCATCTGGATTTACAATGCTTCTTCACCTTCTTCTAGTGTCCCTTCACTGGGGCTTTGAGATCACTTGGGATAAACTAACAGATGAAGAAGGGTGATCTTGTCATTGCCCTTGAAGATGAGCGAAGAGGTCTTTACTGTGTTGGGATGATTCTCGATACTCGAACGTGGAACGAAAGAACTGACATATACGTGCTGTGGCATAGCACATCCCATCCGATGGGATGGTGGTACGCTGATAAGCTAAGGGTGATTAGTGAAAGTAGGTAAAAACAAGCTTTATGTTATTGCAGGTGAGCGAAATATGAAAGCTGTCAAGGATCTCGGCGGCCTTTATGCTAACGTTGGCCAGACTACACGAACAGTTTACGATCGAAT
>Ga0080013_1003585_pt1 | contig 16154 bp, 34 predicted proteins | sample ETNvirenome_6_85_FD_69236 | JGI IMG/M metagenome (GOLD analysis project Ga0080013, IMG submission 69236) | Marine viral communities from the Pacific Ocean - ETNP_6_85 (SPADES assembly) (version 2) | ecosystem: Environmental > Aquatic > Marine > Oceanic | place: Pacific Ocean | collected 2013-06-19
CTTAACGCTATAACAAGCCTTCTTGCACTCGGCGCTTGACGTGTCCGCCTCTAGACAGCCCCAATAACAAAGAGCTTCATTACGGGAAGTCTCACAATAGGACTTGCACTCGTCGCCGTCAATGCCCTTCTTGGCGCAAAGGTTCTGACAATCCTCAGACACCTTCGCAGTCGCATCAGTGGTGTCAGTGGTTTCACACTTCTCACAATCTTTAGCATCACAAGCCACCAAGATGATAGCCAAAAATGCAATAATAATACTCAAATTTTTCATTGTTTTTTCTCCTTTAAACAACATTAGTGTCCTCTGCTGAAGGACAAACGGTTCTACCCGTTGCATATGACCATCTTGAAATCTTTCGTTGACCTCGATGATCCTCATATTCCACATACCACACTAAAGGGTTTCCCGGTACGGGTTGACCCTCATATTTGGAAATGGGACAATGTGTTACTTTTTTTGCGTGTTTTTGATAGAATTTTTTATATCCGTTCACTTCATCACCCCTTAAGTAGCTGCTTGTCTTCCTTAATGACTTTCTTTTTTTCGTCAATTTCTTCTTGATGCAATAGGTGTTTTAGATCAGGATATTTATCCAAAACCTCAACCATTGTCAAGCCTTCTTCCTCGGCAACTTTCTGAACAACTTCCTTAATCTTACTCTTCATCTTCTTCTTCCTCGGCTTCTGGATCATCAAAAAGAGAATTAAGATCGTTGTCGTTCAAAACCCCATAGTCATTCTCATAATAAGAATCCACCGTTGAAATATTGATACCACAATCTTCTGGCAAATAAATGTTGTGCTCTTGCATTATCTTCTCCTTATCCTTCGCGTCGAACTTTGTCCGCTGCTTCAAAACGCTTATTATGTACATAGGCTTCTGCCAGTTTAGCTGTTAAGACAATCGTTAAAAACGCGCCAACAACAATAAAAACATATTCCATGCTATTCTCCTCAATGGATTTTAATCCTGTTATAACAAAAAGGGTTATAAGAACGGCTAAAACTGCATTAGTAAAATCTTTATATCCCTGTGTCTTCACTCTTCCTCGTTCAAATATAAGACCGCTGGTTTTTTCAACCAACGGTCTTTATTACATACCCAGTCTATCTTTATTTTTTGTGTTTGTCAAGCTTTTTTTCAAAAAAAGTTTATTTTTTTAACACTCAATTTCTAGATGACCTAGATCAGTGTCAACACAAGCAGTCCACCCCGCAAGCTGGCAGTCACCAGCCTTTAAAATGGTATCCACATCGGTTTCAACTCGGCAAGTTACCGTTGCCATCGCCCGCTTGTGATCCATATGGTCGAGATCAACATCAATCCAGCCGTTCTCCGAGCAAAGCCAATCCTCTGCCAGAACGCCTGCGAGATGTTCTGTAAAAGCTCCGTCGCCACGGGAGTAACCGCCCATCAAACTTTCGTCACGCAATGTATCAATAACATTACACGCACCATACGAAGTGAAGGGAGGGGTCGAAATCAACTCTGCAAGTCTTTGGTATGAATCCAACTCACTAATTGCAGTTTGTTCGCCGTCTCCCGTATAATGATACACTGAGGTTCTATCCTCATTGCACAATTCAACTTTGGTGTGCGGATTATCTCCGACTGCCTTCTTAATCTTATCTTTCCAAGTAATAACTTCCATTTTATCCTCCTTATTTGTTTTGAAGTGCTTTCTTCATATCACGCGCAACCGCTTCTCTAAAAAACTTAAGTTCCGACTTCAAACCAGCAACTTCATCAACTAGTTCGCTAATTCTGACTTTTACTTCTATAATTTGTTTTTGTTGTTGTCTCAAACTCATTTTTTTCTCCTTGGCTTTCGCCTCATTTAGTGCCCCCGGCACGATTCGAACATGCGACCTACGGATTAGAAGTCCGTTGCTCTATCCAACTGAGCTACGGAGGCTTCAAGTGGTGGGTGTGTTGTGATCACAAGAAAAATCCACATCGACAACTGCCATAATGTGCCAAATCTGACCTGTGATATTTCTCATTTTACCACTCATTTCGAAAGCTTTCCGACCCGCATAACCAAAATCATTACCTTCAAACGTTTTGCACTTCGTCTCTTTAGTCTCCGAATTTTGAATCCAGATGTGCCATGTCCGCTTTTGTTTATTCATAATAAGTCTTTTATTATTATTTGTCAAGCTTTTTTTGGAGGTGTCCAATATTTTACATTAAACTGATTACCACCGTCGCCGCATCTCTTAATCTTTATTACAATACCAAAATCAGTAGAATTTGCAGCAAGTTCGCTTCTCTTTTCATATGCTGCTTCATAACTTTCAAAAATTCCGGCTGACTTCCAAGTCTTAGTAAAGACGGGTTGCTTGAACTCTTTTTTCTTTTTGTCTCGGTAGTGTTTTGTTTGTGTAATGGACATTGGTTTCTCCAAACCACACTTTTGGCTAGTGTGAGGGCGGGTTGCCCCGCCCTATTTTCATTACTTATTATTACGACTCTCAAGAACCTGCTTACGCAAGGACTTAAGCTCGGTAACAGCCTGTTGGGCGGTCTTTCGAACGCGAGTTCCAGCGGACTTATTACCAGAATCGCACTTCTGTGCATCTTCAAAAGCCTGTGAAAGCTGATCAACAACCGTCTGTAGTGTATTTGTAACTGACATGATTTACTCCTTTTAAAAAATGCCCCTGTGGGGCTTAAAATCAATATGATCCTAGTTTAGCGCATTTGAGAGCACATTTTAAGAATTATTTTCCCTCTCGGCGTCCACAAGGGCAAATACACCCATGACATCCGGCACAAAACCCCTGCTTTTCTCGTTTTAAATTTCTATTCAATTGAATTTCCCAACTCCCATCTTCATATTCAACAAGAGTCTTGATTCTGTTGTTTTGTACTAATTGGATCCAATAATCAGGGTGAGCTATTGTTGGTTGTTTACTCGTCAAGCGTGCAAACCATAGATGACGGGCTTGTCCACTCCCAACTGAAGTTGGTCGCTGCAAAAATATGCTGCCACTGGATTCAATGAAATTCGTCTGCTTTTTGACCATTATTGTCGGTCACTTGGACGATAAACAATCACTCGTAGTCCTTGATAACGCATGGGAAGCTTTTTTCTAACCCTCTTGGCGTATCTAGACGAAGGAAGATGAATGTCTATAGTACGACCAGCGTCATCAGAACCTATAGCGTATTTGTAATTCCTGCTTAACGCAAACTCTTTCTTAAACTTCTTTAAAATTGTCTGGGCTTCTTCGTTGTTCATTTTGTTTCCTTTGGTCCGCGATGGAGGAGTTGAACCTCAGTGGGCACCGCCCGACCTAGTTTAGCCAAAGGCTTATAAGACCCCCGTCAGGAACATCGCGGGATTTTTATTCCCCTTCTCTAATAGTCCCGTCAAGGTGACCATCGGCATCGAGACTATTTAGCAAAGTTTCTAAACTCTTTTCTAGAACATAAATCTTTTTCTGTATATTTTTGTTCTCGTTTTCAAGTTGAGAAATTCGATAATTTGTTATTACGACACGTTCACTATTCTTTTCGTGTCTTACATATACAGCAATAGACATAGCAATTACTAGTCCGACCATCGCAAGAAAACTGGTTCTGCTCACATAATTTTTTAAATTGTCAACCACTTTAATCGCTCCAAACAGCATAAATTATACCAATGATTATTAGAGTCGCGACGACGGCTTTTAGTACTAACATTTTTTATTTTCCTTGGTACGAGCGGGGGGATTTGAACCCCCACGCCTCTGAAGGCAACAGATTTTAAGTCTGGTGTGTCTACCGGTTCCACCACGCTCGCATATTTTAACCGCAGTTAGAACAATCCCTATTGCAACCGCAAGCGCTGTGTGAATTTATATTAGCAATCTCATCTTTATAACTCAATTTGAGTTTTTTAAGAATTATCAAAGCCTTTTCTTCGGCGTCGGTTAAATTCTTTAATTCAGAAAGGCGCTGTACTTCATCGCTCAATTCTTTATGTTTACTGATTAACTCAATCTTCGTCATTTTTCAAACTCCTATTTTCCGTATCGCTCATAATAATACCACTCCCAAAAAAGGAAGGGCATCATAGCAAGCCCAAGATAAATTCCGAAAACTAATGTTCCCATATTCCACCTCCACACATTACTATGATACCCTTCGGGGGGTTCTTTGTCAAGCTTTTTCTACACTATTTCGTCTACCAATCCCCACTTAATGCACTTCTGAGAATCTAGCCAAAGATCTCTTTTCAAAATATTAGCCAAAGGCGTCTTTGGGATTGTTGTATGTTTTTGATAAATTTGTTTAATTCTGTCCATCAACATGTCCAAGTTTTCCATCTCGTCTTTAAACTCTTCATACTTGCCCCACATCACACTTGAAAGCTGATGAATAAGCATAAAAGAATTTTCATGAATGAAACGCTTCTCTCCTACCACTGAAATAAGTGTAGCAGCGGAAGCGGCAGAACCGTCAATATAAGTATGAACGGGGGTTCTGAGAGAAAGAATCGTATCGACTGTGGAGAAAGCTGCAAAAATAGATCCTCCATAAGAACTGATGTATAACTTGATTGGGACTTCGACTCCATACTTCACCTTTACTGTTTGGAGGTCTTTGTCCAGACCTCGTAATACCTTGTTTAAAGTTTTATTGTTTCTCTCGTTGACTTCGCCGTAAAACATGATCATATTGTCTTGGACTTCAACGGGGGAGCCACTATCGACCGATCCGTCATTGGCGGTAAGAATAATAACAGGAGCTTCAGAAATTTCTTCTTTCTCTTCCTCCTTCTTCTTCTTTTTTTTATCTGCCCAGTAATATCGACTCATATAATTGTTCCTTAAAATTTAGTAGGTGCCTTACCCCGCACCCAAGGGACGCAACGACCCGTATAATGATATAAATACATCACCTCCAGTTTGGGTTAGATTTGCTGCGTTACTGAATCTTGGAAAGAAATTCCTTTTCAAGCTTGGGATAATCAATATCTTTTTCGTTATACTGGACTTCATAAAGACCTACCAGTCTCCAGGCTTTGTGATTACATTTTTCATTCAAAGTGCTCTTTACTAAATATGCCACTGAAGTAGATTGTTCAAAAGATTGCTTTTCAAAAAATCGAGAATGTATTTCACCTGTTTTGCCATTTTTAAAATGAACTAAATATTTCATTGCTTCTCCGTATGTTAACATGTGGCCACATATGATCAATTATTTTGTTTTAAACAATTTAATATAAAAAAGAACAATCTGTTAATCACAATTGTTAATCACATATGATTATTATACACAGATTTTCAGATTTGTCAAGGACTTTTATCACCACCGAATGATGAAGAATAAGCCTGGACAGCCCCTCTTAGTGAGGGCGGTCCTTTTGTGCCTAAAGAAAAGGGAATTTGATCAACCGTTCTAGCACGTTGAATTGTCAGGTTTTTATAGGTGTTAATAACAAAGTCTTTGGACACCTCGGGGTTGGTTGGCTTGCCCTCGTCTCGGTTCCAAGTAACCGTAATATAATCATCTTTCAGTAGAAGAGTGGCACCTTGATCATTCGTAGCCACTAAAGTAACATCAAACACCCCAGGGTCGTTATATGTTATAACAGGGTTTTCTTCCGTGCTTGTACTGGGAGTTCCACCGGGCAGGGTCCATGACCATTCAGATGGAGACTCAGATGATTCATCAGTGAACGCCACCGTATTTCTCGCAACCAACGTTGTCGGAGTACCTGTAAAAGCAGTAATTGGTGCTGATTCACATTCAGTAGGCTGTGTTACTTGATTCACAGATTCGAGAGTTGTAATATATACACTATTGTTAAACCCGTCATCAAGGGCGACAGTATACCAGCCAGTGTTTGTAATATCTCCGTAAATCCCTTCAAGATCTTGTATGGTGACATAAACTTTTTGACCGGCGGCGTAGCCATCTCCGCTGTTGTAGAAGTGGGCGGGAGCATCCGGCTCAGCAACTTTAACCAAATAGACCTTGCTGCCCGCGTCGCCCTCGTCTGCATATACAAAAACTGCGCTGTCGTCGGTGGCTAAGAGCGCCTCGCCGCTAGTATTTGTACTGCACGCCGTAATTGAATTGGAATACCCAGCCCCTTTTGCCGCTGACCCATACGCTGTTAATCTTTTTGTATCTGGCATTCCTTAACTCTTCCTTTTAAAGACTATCATCCTTCATCTCTTTTCTCTTAAAGTATCTTCTATAAATTCGATTAAACTCTTTTCTCGTTACACCTAAAAACATCGTTGCTGCTTTTTTGGTTTCTGTTGCTGAGAGAGCATATCTCACAACGGCATCCTTGGCTATGTATGGCATAACCTTAAATAAATAGTTACCATAGAATTTACCACCGGCTGCTCTAGTTGCGAGTTCTAATTTTAAGGCTATAATCTCTTCCATAGTGAGATGGGAAAGCATCGCCTCAAATTCATTATTAATTTTGTTTTCTTTTCTTAACTCTTTGGCTATCGAGTAAGAATTGTGAGGTTGTGCCATTACAGATCCTCGGCTGGCACCGTCATTAATTCCTCATTGGGATTGGGAAGCTCCTTTTCGGCTTCCATTCGATGGAGATCAACATTTTTCGCAATATACTTTTTGAACATTTTAGCGTCGATCCCGGTTAATTCATCATAAGCACTGGTCATAGGCTTCTCAATTTCATCATAAATCTTAATTGCTTTGGCGCGTCCTGTTACATCTTCCCCCGCCAAAGTTACTAATTCGCCAGTTTCAATATCTTCAACTGCTTGTTCTGCTTCTTGTTTATCAATATCTGGAAATAAATACTGATCTTCTTCGTCAGTGAGAGCTTCCCCCTCATTCCCAACAATAACTTTAACTTCTTCAACATCTTCAGCTTCTTCCAATTCTTCATCTTCTTCGGCGTCGGCATCTTTGGCAGCATCGTCTAGTTGTTTATCTTCATCTAATCCATCCTCGATGAAAGCTAAAAGATGTTTAATAAAAGATACGCGCTGTTCCGGGTCTGTTGTGAGCATCTTATAGGCATCTTTAATTTTCTTGATATTTCGGTCAAGGAAGTTTTCTAAAAAATTAACTCCGGTGTTTTCGGTCGGCACCTTATCAGTAGCCTCTTTAATCATCTCACGGATAACCATCCGAAGTTTATGCTCGGGATCATTTTGCTTCGCTTCGTGGATTCGCTTACGAATATACTCACGCAAAATTTCTTCTTTGATGAGGTCTGCTCTTTTAATCATTTTTTCTTTGCCTCTTCTAAAACTTGGATTTGTTCTTGAAGAACAATAATCCTTTTTTCCATCTGGAGCATATGTCGACGAAGATTTCGCACGCTCTCTCGGATACTTTCAAGTCGGCGTTTGTTTGATGCTGTTCTCGGATTCATCATATCTAATAATTCGGTAATTGTTTGAAAATAACTTTGAGGAGAGACTTGGCGAGCCTCCCCTAAAAGAAATTCTCTTGTCAATTTTCTATAGTTCATTTGTTTGACCCGTTCGGGTCTTCCGGCTTTTTGGGGTTGCCGCCTTAACACTTTTTTCAGCAGCAACCTTTTTAGCAGCAACGGCAGCAGCTTTCTTGGCTGTTGCTTTTTCTGCTTTTGCTCGCGCAGCGGCTTTCTCGCCGGCAGCCTGCGTTTTCGCCTGTTCCGCCGCTTCGTTCGCGGCTGCTCGGTCGGCAGCCTTTTGCGCCGCCGCTTTTTTTAGTTTTCTTTTCATAAATGGTGAAACCATAATCATTCTCCTGTAAATCTTTTTTTGAGCGCTTCGTAAAGTCGCTCGTTTTTTATCTTTTTGTTATCCTCAAAATTTCGGACAAGTCTATTACCTAATAAATAGGCTTCATTTTCCATTTCGGACATATGTGGATCAGTTTGTGCGTAGCCATCACTTGTATCTATCGGTTTATCAAACTCGCCTCGACAATTTTGAGCGTGATGAACCAATTCGTGCGATATGGACCGCAACACATCTTTTGGATGACGTTGATCCACATAAACTGTGATTGTATTTGTGTCGGGATTATAATTCGCTGTCCCCGCAAAGAATTTTTTTGCATTTTCTGGGTCAGAAGCTAAAACTACCTTAAATTTTTTATCAAATCCCAACTCTTTTTGAGCGTAAGGAAAATACTCATCAAAAACTTTTTCGTATGGTGCTGTATCAATCTCAGCTTCGTTAATTATCTTATACATTGTGAACTAAATAGTTTTTTACTTACTGCAAATCTTTAAGAAGTAAATTTTCTCCAAAACAATAACTTTATAGAGATAATTACGTTGTGCAGCGTTAAATTTTTTAGTCTCATATAGCTTTTGTGTTGTTTGTCTCAATGATGTTAAAAACTTTTGTATTGCCAAACATTCCCGAGGCTGTACAACTTTTTTGTTCATCATGCTCCATAAAATTCTTGGATGGATCGCAGAAGCAATAATTTCTAAACCCATTGCGCTGGCATCGCTTGCTTCTTCTTCACATTTGCGAATTTTTGCATTCAAATCTGAAGATTGGACTTCTAACATATGAATATAACGAGTTTGTTTTAACAACCCCTCTTCTAATGAAACAATCTGCCTCATCATATTAATATCATTTTTAATATGACCATCGGCATACATCGCTACCCCAATGAAAGCCAATAACAAAATAGCAATGCGTATTATCCTGCTCTTAAAAAAGTTTTCTATTAATTTTCTCATTTAAGCCCCGCCGTTTTGAGTGATGTTCAATATAAGAATACATTTTACTACGAAATTTTTTCATACTTTTTTCATTAACGTCGAAGTTCTTGTATTTTTTCACTTCATCAGGAAGGACCGGATCGTCTAACTCAAAATCTTTACTGATAATGTCGAGCGCCTTTTCTTTTCCATAAGTGTCCATCAGGTTCTCAGCCGCTTGGTGCGCGTGACCATCAACTTCAATATGCAACGCTAAATAATCTTTCATATATGCTTCATGGGTATCATAGTCGGCTGGATCTACCACCTGACGTGGATCATCCATCATTTGTTTAAAAGCGGTTTCTAAATCAATACCTTTGGTCTTTGCTTGTTTTTTTAATTGCTCTAAATGCACCAATTCGTGTCGCAAAGCCGCAGATAGTTCCTTTATCATTTTTGCAACAGGAATGCCATAGTTTTCGTAATCTTCCCAAAGATTCATCAGTATCATAAAAACAGGTTTGCCATCTTTACTCACATCAATTGTGGCAGAGTGCCAAATGGAGTTAGAAAAACTACCAGAGGAATGAGCTATTCCGGTCACATCATCCATTCCAGCCCTTTTGAGTGCTTTGTTTATGGCGACGGTAAGCGCCATTGTAGCAGGAGTTTCGGGGGGACCAGAACCCACGTCATCTAAATCATCGTAATCATTATCTTCAAGCCAAAAGTATGACTTTCCGATCTCTTCTTCGAAAGTACTAAAGATTTCTTCAGGAAGCTCTGTGATCTCTTCCAAGTGCCTTCGCCAACTCTCCATTATCAGCTTCATCTTCATCGACTATACACCTTCAATATAAATAGTTCTCTACGGGTTCTCGTGTAGTCTGTGGGCTCTTGATTAAATAGAAACGATGCGATGTGTGTCCACATTTTTTTAATGCGAGAGGGGGCGGTTGTGAGCATTGTATTACTCGGCAAAACCCTTTACGGTAGGCGCGGTCGGTGGTTGAGCGTCAGGCAGTTTCTCGGTGTCTTTAATAAAATCGGCTAACCCTTTATTCACATCATAATTTTCTAAAGGTGTTTCTGGATTTGGTTCAGCGTCAAGTTGTTTCAGCCAACCTTTAAGAAATGCAGTTTCGATAGCGTCGTCCACAATGGCACCAACTTTATCATCAACATTTAAATAATCTAGCCCAGTTCCTTTTTTGGCTGTATCATCTGCCCCATAAATGGCTTTATATGTATCATAAGCAGTTTTTACCGTACCAAGACCGGGAACCAAACCCGCTAAAAAGCTCTTAGCTATACCAATAGCCTGCTCTTTACCCTTTTCGACTTTACCCTTGAACATAGCGGTTTGTATAAGCTTTTTCAGGTCTCCAACGGTATTAATCTCTGGTTCGGCTTCTGTCAGATATCTCTGCCAGCTTTCGTTTATTTGCTGATAGTTCATTGTCCAGATAGTTGTTTTTTAAGTTTTTGAATAAGCATCGTTATAACTTGTTTTTGTGTAGAAGCCGGCACATTTTCTATATCCCCTCGTATGTCATCCATTGCTACTGCTACTGCTTCGTCGCGAGTGTTTATTTTTTTGCTCGCTGACGGCAACACTCCTTTAGTTTTAGCAATCTTATATCTCTCTACATCTTTGGGATCAGATTTTTCGGCTTTTTCACCACCTTTTTCACCACCTTTTTCACCGGAAGCCTCCTTTCCAATGGCTGAAAGTTGGTCACCGGCACTTGGTTGCTCTTTGAGCAACGACTTTATTTCTTGGAGAACTATTTTTTTGAGTGTTTTTTTGTTCATTTGTTTTTACCTAATAAAAAAGGGGAGCCGAAGCTCCCCTTAAATAGTTCTGAATTTTATATAAACGCTATGAAGTCTTAGCCAAGGCGATTAACAACATTGTCCAAATAGAAATAGATGGAAGAAGCATTGTTATTTTTGAAAATACTGGTATGTCTTCTACTTCTTTGTATTTATTTCCTTCCCAAATCATCCAACGATCCAGCGCGAACGCCACAAAGGGGATAATCGCTCCCCAACTAGCCATTGAACCAAACTTGATTGAAGTGACAACACACGCCGCAAGACGAATCATACGAGCAACCCGATGTCTCGCACTCCACAATATTGCCACTTCGTTCCATCTGGAGTTCCATCTGGTAGAAGCACGTCCCAGTATTCAGCGCTGGCTTTGTCAGTAATAACAATACCAATCTTTCCAGCACGCCCCCAACGCTTGTTGCGCTTGGTGTCCTTGAACTTTACAGTATCACCCTTCTTATACTTGGAAGGGGGAGGCTGAAGGGAGTTGAGTGCTTGAGTCAGATTGCTGCGATGGCTTCCAGCAAAGTAATCGGAGTAAGGGTCTGATTCGTCCCCGACACTACGAATATGCCATAGGTGGCAGTCGTCTTCCCCATTGCGGTTACACCAAAAACTAAGAACGGTGCCATTATGTTGGACCCAAGCCTTGGTGTTTCCATTACGGTTTGTATTTGAAAAGCTTACACAACCTTTCTTTCCAAGGCGTTTTTCAATCTTTTTGATGGCTTTTGCTAGTTTCATTTTGCGTCACCTCTCGACACTCGCCCACCCGCCAAGACCGCAAGCATAGCGGGTCCGTAGTCGGGTACTTTCTTCTTTTTGGGCTGCGTTCTTTGTTTCTTTGGCATCTCTCCCTCTCTGACACCCATATTATACCAAATGGGACGCTAGAGTCAAGCGTTTTTAGCGTTTTTATTGTGAAGAATTGTAAAGATTATCTTTTTTATGCTTTCGGTGATAACGCATAAGATTGCGAACTTCGACATCACGCCAAATAATATCAACCTGTTTTTCATGAAAAGTCAACACTTGATTGACATCGGGACAAAAAATAATGTAGTTTTGACCCTCTCGGTCAAGCACAATACCCTGCGTACCACTAATCAAAGCGGTATCAACGACAGCACACCCCGTATAGGCATAAATAACTGCCCTACGACCGCGAGGATTCGCCGATGTTTTAGATTTGCGTGTCATGAAGGCTTGTTCATATTAAATCTATAAACTGGACCATCAATGCCCGACAGATCGATATGTACATCAAGGTAACCTAGATAATACTGGCGCAAAAGGCGCTCACCTAGTTCGGTTTGTTCTTCGTTGGGATAATCCGGCAACGCTGCGACGATTGACCTCATTTTATAATCGGGAAGACGGTCACCACCCTCGCGAGTTTCAAGTATCATCGTGCTAGCCATGTCTGCAACAATAGAAGCAGAATATTCAGTATCCATTTCGCCCTCTTATATAACTAGAACTAGTTTAGCCCTTTTTAATCCAATAGTCAAGGATTTTTATTGTTCTTCGCCAATTTTTGGACCAAATGGCTTTACCACCCGCATCACGATAGTCTTTAATATTGAAAAACATATCATCAATCAACAATCCGGTTTTATCTCCGAACTTTGTGTAATTTCCCTTGTCATCATCAAGAATTATCTCTTTTGGAATCGGCTTAAGATTCTTTTGAATCCATTGTCGCTTGCCCTCCATGCTTTCCTCGGATTTCTTCATCGGAGCAGAGAGAATATAAGGATTGTGGTCCTTGATTGCGTCCCAAATCTGCGGACCACCCTCAATCCAATCCAGATTAGCCCAAAATTCGACATTATGGGTAACGAGCCGCTTCATTAACTCACGGATGTTCTTATATGGAGACTTAATGCGGATATGTTCTGTTGTCACAAGACCACCGGCTTCCTCTTCCGCTTTAACGATCATTTGATACAGTTCTGGGTCATGATTTTTGATAAAATCTTTGTTTTCAATTCTATCATTGATTATTTTGATTGCGCCTTGCACGAAATCACACAAAACACCATCCATGTCGCAACAAATTTGATACTTCATCTATTTTTCTCTCTAAAATCCCTACTTTTATTATACACTATCGCTACTTCCTGTCAAGGGTTTTGTTCTTTTATGTAATTGCACCTGAGACGCATGAACTTTTTTGACAGTGCCGTCTACTAAAATAATTTTAACCATCTTTTGCCACTTTTCATAATCTTTGACCACAATCCCCTTTTCATAAACAAGCTCCTTTATAATATCATTGCAGTCATCATAGTTGATTACATGCTTATAATATCTGATCAAATCTCCTTTCTTCATGACATTTTTTTCACTCTACAAGATAATTATAAGCGGAGAAGTACAAATGAAAAGCCTTTTTACTCATCATCCTCGTTTAAATGGGGAAACATACTGGCAACATCTAAAATTTGCCCACGCATTGGCATTGCAATACGCAATAAGTTCATTCTTTTTAGTTTTTCATGGAATCATCCCGGCATTTTCCATACCGGAACCCTTTGATATGATATCTACCAACCGATTATTACTAAGAACTCTTCACAAGAGAAACAATATCATTTGATAAAATTCTGAAACAAAGCTTTAACTCTGTCGTCTTCGCCCTCTGGGCGGTCGTCACTTCCATCGTACAAAAAGAAGTTGTCGCCAAATAGCTGATCATAAGATCCTTTATGTTTATGAACGGACGCCCAAGACTTTTCCACACGTTCGGGCTTTACTTTTCTACCACCCAGTTTCAATCTTTTATCATTTCTGTCTAGAGTGGTGGGTAGATCTACATCAACAAACATCATTGCAACATCATATCCTAAGTCTTCTAACATTTCTTTAGATTTTTTAATCTGGTTGAAAGCGCCACCTGTGCCATCGATGATGATATCTGCATTAAGTCCAATAAGCTCCCGCAACTTTTCTTTTGTTTCTCTCTGGGCTTGCACAAAGAGTTTGCCCTGTTGAGACCGAATGTCTCTTTCGGGATGATCGAGGTTCATCAACTCTTCTTCGGGTAGATTTAGTTCTGCGGCTTTCGCCTTTAGGAGTGGCTCAAAAATATCGTCCACATTTACAACTTTAAAATTTGAATCGTAGGCTCCAACCTTTCCAAGCAGGGTTCCCTTGCCAGACCCCGGTCCCCCTGCCATAAAGATGGCTTTTCGGGTTTGTGCAGCCTCAGTGAGCGGGTCCAATCTGGATTTTAGATTGTCCAAAAAGACTTGCTGCCTTCGATTAATTGTGTTATAAGCGTCTTCAAGGTTGAACCATTGTCCATCATCGACTTCTGGAAAGGTATATTCTTTCCCCTTAATTACTTTAGTCGCTATGTTCGATTTAGGAATATGCCCTTCTGGCAGATCGCCTTCCGCAGCATATGCTTGAACTTTTTTGCCCGATGCTGTTTTTATGGTTCCCAAATCAAAAGTTAAATTACCGGGAACTTCTAATCCCACCTCTTCTGCAAATTCTCTTGCCGCTGCACCTTTGAGGCTTTCACCCTTTTCTAAATGTCCTTTTGGGATGCCCCAAGCGTGAGGAGAATCTTGGTTCCACCAACCTCCTGCATGAACTAGATAAACGTAGGTCTGCCCTTTAACATTTTTGTAAAGCAACACGCCGGCAGAAGTTTCCGCATTACCTTCCGTTAAAAAGTCTTTCCAAGAATACAGGAAAGCTTCGTCATAAAGATTATTCATACATTAAATAGTCAGGAATTATCGATTGGGGTCGTTTGTCTTTACTCGGACATATGCTCGTGCCCTGCTCGCAAACAATCCGTCTTTTTCCATCACCAACAATGCGTCTTGACCGATTCTCGGACTAGTCCCAATAACAAGAACCTCTGTTCCTTTGACAACCTGTCCCGTTAGCGGAGCAACAGAGCAAACAATGTCACCCTTTTTTGCTTTCCATCCCGGCAAATACATTATGCTTCCTCTACGTCGAGAAGAACCCACTTGAGTTCACTTGGATCTTCAATTGGTAAGATGCAAGCAAATCCAGCCCAATAAACACAAGGTTTTTCGAAATGTTCAAGGATCTGTTCTAGTTGCTGATCTACTGTTTCTTTTACGGGCATATCTCTCTTTCCTTACATAGCCATTATAGCCTATTGGCAGTGAATGTCAAGGATAAATTTGTGAAAAATTGTAAAGAAAATTATTATCTGCAACTTGCGCCCGTTGCTTGACAGATAGCCGAAATATTTTCCGATGCTTTGCGTATCTGTTTCCGCATTATCCGCTGCTCGCGCACAAGCTCGTTGCTGTGCTCTTCCAATTCTTTGATTTTTTCTTTAGCAACCGGATGACCGGCAACTTTTTCATGTGCGTGTAGGTCATTTTGTACCATATTGACTTTTGCCATCGCATCTCGTGTTTGACCATAGAAGATCCCCATTGCAAAAAGAATAGGAACCATCCACACAACAACTTTGATAATGTTTTGAGGAGTTAAAATACTGGTCTTAGCCATAACATAATAAGTAGTTTTAATTTTTTATATATATAAAGTTCTTTCGCAAATGTTTTTGAAGAAGTTTTTCAGCTTCGATTGCATGAAAGTTGCTTTTTTTGAAATGGTCATTCATGCGAGCAACGCTTTCATACATTGCTAACAGAATCTTTTGTTTTAATGTCACAGCAATCTCCCCTCAATCTTTCCAACGCCTCTTTTCCACCCGGTAACCAGTTTTGATCCACTCTGCCCTTCATCCCACTACAAGAACCATACCCGGTCCATTGCCAAATGTCCCAATCGTTCCACCCTCTTAGATTTGGATTAACTGGGTTCTTAGCATTATAATCAGCCCACCAAACTGGATAAGTACACAATTTCGCCAACGTCAGCCGGTTAGCATTTTTAAGATATGCATTCCAATACCATTTTGCTGTATAAATAATTGGTTTTACCCCTAATTCTGCTTCCATATATTCGCAAAAGATGGTACACCATTCGGCATTATATTGATCATCCGTTTTCATTCCAGCTTCAGCATCTAATACAGGAAGCAAATCAACTCCGCGCTCCCAACCAACATATTCTAGTTGTTTTATAAAAGACTTCGCTTCTGCAACGGCATCGCTCGGTCCCTTATCTGTATCAGGTCTTCCAAAATGATAACCCCCAACCAACAAACCATTTTCCTTGGCTCCATTCCAGTTTGTTTTTCTTCGGCGATTTTTATGAGTTCTGCCCTCGGTTAATTTTATAACGGCAAATTTATTATTTGTCTTACCAACTTTTTCCCAATCAATAACGCCGTTATGAGCGCTCACATCAATACCAGCCCATACTTCGGTGCCCATTGATTCTTGTGTTTTCCAGCCATAAATGCCATCAGCCACAAGCCCATGACAAGTTTGATATTCTTTTAAAGCCGTTTCGGTTTTGGGTCCAAAATCTCCATCTGCTGTGGCATCTATGATACCTTGCATTCGCTTTACTTCTTGACCTTCACTACCTCTTTTTAATATAAACATAATTTTATTCCTTATCTTTTATCTCCAAGACTTCGACAGGTGTGGCAATAATCTCGTTCCACAACGACGTGTCTTGGTCATCTGCACACAGGGTTTCCAAGTCCAAACACAGGTTCTCTTCTTTATCAGGATATTCCAAGCGATACATATTGACCGCT
>Ga0080013_1003586_pt1 | contig 16151 bp, 27 predicted proteins | sample ETNvirenome_6_85_FD_69236 | JGI IMG/M metagenome (GOLD analysis project Ga0080013, IMG submission 69236) | Marine viral communities from the Pacific Ocean - ETNP_6_85 (SPADES assembly) (version 2) | ecosystem: Environmental > Aquatic > Marine > Oceanic | place: Pacific Ocean | collected 2013-06-19
ACATTAGTAGGATATGAGATGAGTATAGCTGAAACCATTTCTACCAGATTAAAACTTGGTGAGAAACCACTTACAATAGCCCAGATGATAGATATAATGAAGAAACCAATAGATAGATAGATAGAGACACACACCTCCGCTTCCACTGGAACTTATACAGAGGTATCGGTCTATTTTTCTTTGAAAAATAAAAAAAAGAGGTACGGCGGCTTATTATTATATTTATATACCTATCGTCTATTATTATTATAGTTCCAGTGGAAATGAAGGTGTGTGTGTCCCTATTATTAATTAAAAAAGAACCCCTACCCCCTTGTATAACGGGAACTTGTAAAATGCATGGGTTAAACAAAATCGTCTAATGATCAGATAGTTTTGTTTGTGATGGTGTTTTGGTTCCAGATCCGATTATTCCTAAGATTAGTTCCTCGCACAATTCTTTAGGAACTTTGGAACGGTCATAAGCGTTCTTTAATCCCTGGGTTCCTGTCCTAGCTCCTCTGGGCGCTCTTTCGTGTGAACAATATGGATTTCCATTCTTGCATGTTTTAGCCTCCCATCTCAGGTTTGACCATATATCAGTGGGCTTGGCCCTACTATCACCATACTGGCAGTACCAAGGGGTTTGTAGGCAATGTTCTATCTCTTTCATAACCATCATCTTTCTCATTACACCTCTTGGATTTTCTATAAACCAGTACTCAGGATCCATGGTATTTATGACCTCAAGTGTTTTCTCCAATATCTCAAGACCTGTTTTGGCTTCGTCTGTCTTTGGAATGTAAGCACCAGCACCCCCCGTCCAATGATGGCCCATGGAAGCAACCGAAAAGGTCGTACAGGGAGGGCTTGCCCAGATAACATCTGCATCAGGGAACTTACTATAATCAATATCCAGTATGTCAGCAACATAGTCTATGGCCCCGTATTGTTTCCAATCGGTAGTGAATGTTTCCCATTCATATTTTCGGGCCACGTTGCTGAAACTACAACTTCCTGCAAATAACTCAATTACAATCATAACAATTTCGTCTGCCCAATTTTAGAATCCATACCCTTAGCTTCACTACCCCATGAACTCCAGCCCATTCTTGCAGTTCTGGCAAACAACTCCAAGTAAGGACCTGCGCTAATTGATTCAATGCGTGTATATTGTTCATCTGGTTTCTGACTATGTTTTCTTCGCTTTGCTCTGATCACTGAAGCACATAATCGGTCTGGAATCTTATTACGATAAAATCTCCCCTTGGCCCCAAAAAGAATAAGCTCGTGTTGGCCTCTAAAGTATTGGCCTAAACCGAACCTATCCTTGACCCAGACAATATTGGTAATGTATCGGAATCCGAGTTGCTCCATCAATTCCAATCCGTCCTTGAGGAAGCTGTTAGTTACCCAGATGTAACAATGTGCATCCTTATGGATGGTTCCTTTCTCTTGGATTCCCTTTGAGATTGTAGGGAACATATCTTTAGACTTAATCAGAGGGTAATGGTTATCGGCTCCTCTTTTTATCCTGCCTTGCCCTGATTCATTCCAAGGCGGATCCATAAGAATTGTTCGGTATTCAGTATTCATTTTTTTTATCTAATTCATTAATAACGTACTGGTTTTCTTCAATACTTATTGTTCGGGCTTGTATTTTAGTATTCCTTTTATTCATAACATAGCCACATTTAAAACATTTCCAGCTTTTATACTTATCCTCGGCGGCCCTCGTTTTGTAACACTTGGGGCACTTGAGAACATAGTTCATAATTTAAGCCTCCCGACACGGTTATGATAGCTACCACAGATTCCACAGGCATATGCCTCACCATTGGATGCGTGGATTGTTCTATGTCTGCATTGCCAGCAGTAGATTATTTTTCCTTGTGCCATTCTAATAGTCTTTTATAATTTGCTTACAGATAATACACACCCATCCATCAGATGTACACGTCTGTGCCTCATGTTTACAACTCATTAATCCTCCAGTAATATTACAGAACCCTGAAAACAATCATCTATATCAGACTTACCACGTTCTGCCAGACCATGACAATGCTTACAGCGTCCATCAAAAGCACGTTGAGCCTTGGTTATATGTACCCTGCAATCTATACAGGCAGCAGGTTCATGCATCTCTGAGGCCCGTAACCTTCTCTGCTTCGGCCATCGCTTCCAGGAGTAGAGTCTTAGCGCTTCTCTTAAGCCTTATCCAATCCTTCTTGAACTCCTGACCCAATCTTCTTTCATCACCCTGAATGGTTATCTCCAGTTCTATATCTGCTCTAACCGATTCATACTGCCTTGCCGTGGGGCGTGTCGCCCCCATTTTCATCCTAAGTGTCTCAACTTCCATGATTTATCACAAAAGGTCATATTAACTATACTATTTAAATATTTTGCATGGGTTAAACAAATCACTCAGAATAAATTTTGGCCTCACCCAGACGTTCAAGGGACTTGACAAATTCCCTTGGGGATGAAATATCTATGTCATCTTTGGTAATATGCCTGAATGAATGTAGCCCGATATACGAATTACGTACACTTTTCATGTATCTTTCGTTGTCGATCTTCTCGCACCAGGGGTGCCGCATCTGTAATTTGGCAAGTAGTGATTCATAACTCTCGGTCCTGACTGGGCGACGGCCATACATTGATACTTTGATCATTCAATAGGTGGGTGAGAAAGTGATAAATCGCTTCAACTTGGAGGAGAGAAACAATGCTTGCTCACCCCTCACCCTTAATTCTCGCCCGTTAAATACGTTTCGACAGTAACGAAACGTCGCTTTTCTTTCCATCTTTTGTAAGTTTTGCTTGCCATCCACACTCAAGACAATAAATCAAAGTCGATTCAATATCCCCGTACTTCTCATAGTAAAGAGTGGATTCACAGCACTTACAAATGTAAGCTGTGTGTATATAATCCGTACCATTACCCAACCAGGATGACGGATTGTGTACACGGTTTTCTTCAGCCATTTAACTCATTCTCCTCAATCTCAAGCCATTTTTTAACCTTGATAATCTGATCAATCCTGTATTTGTAACGTGATGCGTCACTGGCTTTCTGTTCATGGTAATAGACGGCCTCATTAACAGCAAAGTAATGCTCTTTAAGAGCCTCTTTATCCATTGCCCATAGTTCGTATAGGTAGAGCTTTTCAACGGCCTCAGTTTCCTTCTTCTTGCGTGGCATCATCTTCCTCCATTGCTTTCTTTATCTTGTAAACGCTGTAAGCGAGTCTTGCGTTATCTTCCATCAAATGATGATGGTGATACGCTTCTTTGGCTGTCATTTTCATCAGTTCATCTATTGTTTTTGTTTTCATAGTTTCCTCATTCAAAATCCTCTGGCCCCATTGCGGCGACCCCTGCGACTAACTCATCAACACAATCGTGACAGTCGCAATCACTTTCATGTATTTCCTTTCCTTCATCATCCATCAATCTAATTTGTACACTATCCCAACAAGTCTGACAGTAGGTACTTTGACGGATTATGTACACGATACCATCCTTACTGGGAATCCCGTCACACCCGTCGCATTCATCGACGAAGTAATCAAGGTATTTAAAGAGAAGTTGCTTTTCTCGTCTGGTACGCTCGTTTCTCCCCCCTTTTTCAATCATTTTTCCATCCACGACTCATCGTTTGTCAACATTGTCAATACCATAAGGATCTTATCGTGGGTTCGCACAGTATATCCACCTCGGAAGTCTGCGTCTGCCTCTTTCAATAGCATGATACAGTTCTTTGTAGTTGCCAGTGTCGGTCTCTTTATCTTACTCATTGACTAAATCTTCTCCTGCACTGCATACAAATCACTATCCTTCCCCATAGCCAAGTTTCTTCTGTACAAGTGCAACCTTGACTCATTTTTCAACCTCTGCATGGGTTAAACAAATGTGTAAATCAAACTCAATGTTAAACATTATTTTTCTACATTGTTTACATTGTACTCTTAATAGATCTTCATTCATTGTTCAACCTCCTTGTTTCGCTTTCCTGACCACGCTCTCCAGTCACCGTACACAGCATCCCATTGTAAATCTACGTCCACGCCTATTGGTTCATCCTCTGGCATAGAGTAATCAATAGCAGGAACTAACGAATTGTGTACACGTTTTTTCTTTTTGGGTACATAATCCGTAAGTTTTGAATCTGAATATTGTAGAGTAATACCTCTCGTTAAGCCAGTGTCATAAGCTGATAGGTCACGCCATGAAACATTAGACCTTACAGGGGCTTTAAAGTAGGTTTTTCGGACTCTCAGACCCTGCGCTGTAAACTTGTATAACTGACCTGCCTTCACATTGTAAACTTCCTTGAATTTCAGGCCCGTTGTTTTTAGCAACTCATCGGTTGAGGCGTACATGAAATCACCATTAGATAATTCACCTATGACCAAGGGGCTTAGTCCATTGGTCCACAGGTGCAGTGTCTTACCCTTTGCCCATGATATAGACATCGAACCCTTAACGTGCTTTGATACGGCGTTAATTCCACCTTTCTTCAAGGCTACTAATATCGCCTCAGTATCAACTTCCCGTTCAGCTTCAACATTGAAGTGCTTTAGTACTGTTTCCTTGTTACTTACAACACCATTATGACATAATGCCATATTGTACCCCATTAGGGGATGGTTATTCTTGTTCAGATCTGGTCTACCGTGTGTCGCAGCCCTTGTGTGTAACATTACCCACTGCGGGGGCCTGTTCATTCCAAAGGCCAGATTCATAGCCAGTGGACTTAATTCAAACGCTGGTATTCCACGTTTGAAATGTCTTGTCCCAGTAGGACTTTCGTATGCGATACCTGCGGCATCGTTCCCACGCTCTTGTAGTGAATCCCACAATTTGCGTAGAGCTTGCTTCACTCCCTGGGGAGTCTTTTGTTTGTTACTACCACAATGATAATAACCTCCTATTCCGCACATTTTTTTGTTTCTCTCCTTATTTACCAACATTCCATTTGAAATACTGGTATGGCTCATATGACCTTCTCCTATATAAACTTTCTGCTTTTTGTTAGTGATATTAGAGATTCGTCATGGGTTAAATAAAAAAGTGTACATAATCTGGACCTCAATAGTCCTGATTTAGGGGGTTCCCATAGTATCGTGGCCTTTAGTTTGAAGCCTTCCCGTGGCTTTAAGGCCTACGTTTTTTTCAGATTTCAGCCTTTTTTTTCAAATCTTACTCCCGCATCTCCCTGGTTTTTGTGTACACAATCCGTTAATTTCTGGAAATTAAGGGCCGTTAATTTTCAATTTGTGTACACAATCCGTACCTCGAAAGGGGCCAAAGTACGGATTGTGTACACAAGATATAGTCGCCATTTAACAGAATTAAGCACAAATTAAGCACAAAACGGGGTTTTTCGGTGCGGATCCTGCACAGATCCCATGATCGATCGATCAAAAGATCCTCCCTGGTGATCCGACGGGATCCGTAAAAGGATTTACCGAAGATCCCGAAACAGTGTACACAATCCGTACGAGTCCCTGTCCCTGGTCCATGGCCTAGTCTGGTTTGGACGCTGGTAATATTTCGCAGATAAACCACCCAGATATTACAAATTACGTACACAATAAAAATAGCTGTTAATGAAAAAATACAATTTTAATATATAAAGAAAACGCTCACAATCCTCTGAAATCGTTGGTTACACCCCTATTTATCGTGTGGTTTTTGTTTTCATTCCCCAATCTGAGAAAACAAAGAGGTCTATGGGTTAAATAAAAAATGTGTACACGTTTTGCACTTGCTCATTTAATCACTTACAGAGTATGCAATCACCCCACATACTAAAGAAACGCCCGAGAAACAGCCTTAAAACGCTAAAAAACGCTATATCTGGGCTATATCTGAGCTTCCATTGATCAATAGGGGTTGACCACCCGAGATCCGCACCCCAAAAAACCAAAATTCAAATAATTAAAAGTACATAAAAAATGACTCGAGTTAAGGCCCCGAGTCAAGGCCAAACAAAAGAGGTTTAAATTTAATCTGGGTGCATCACCTCCGTGAGTTCGTTTCGTATACTCTGCCAGTTCAGAGAGTCCCAAAGGCCATTTGTGGCTGCACCACGGGCCAATAGTTCTATTGGGATTTCACCACAAAGCTGTCTTATGTTATCAGACTCCCAAGCATCACCGACGTTCGGTGCTTGCGCTCTGTATAATCTCCTTAGAGCGTTATATGTCGGTTCGTGATTGCTACAAGCTAAAATTATACTCTCATAAAGTGCATCCCTTTCGCTTATTTCTCCCGTTGCTCTCTCTCCCATTTCACTTATTGCGGTTTCATGCTCTGCCGTACTCATATTTTGAGTGGGTACAATTGAACCAGTATCCGAAACTATCGGACGTCGTACGGTCTGGGGTTGGTCCCTTGCCAACCCCTCAAAACCAAAGTGCCTAACTCTGCGTATCATCCAAGCTCTAAGCCTATTTTGACCAAGCCCCAGAAAGTCCGCTAAACCGTCAACCGTCACGGGAAAGTCATTAAGGTCAATCTTACTGTGTTTGGGGTTCCAACTTCGGGAGGTGATACGGTGCATTAACTTGGCCCAGTTTAACGCAGTAGTCACGTTATAGGTGCCTTGATGTTGTCTAAATTCAACGGTCCCATAATCAACCAACTTTCCAAAGTTAACAACCCCTCGGTTTCCGTCCCTTGGTGCGCTCTGGTTTCGGTCCTTGAAGTAGGCTTCTTTTTCTGTGTCGGTTATGCGCTCATATGAACTCCTAACAGCGCCATTGTAGGCCCTACCTCCCGACGTCCTACGACTAGCACTTACAAGGGCATTAAGGACACTCTGAAAGTATGCATAAGTTTGATTCAATCTAATATCAAAAACCTTTACACATTTATTGTAGCTTGCTTTACGTCGTCCCTCATAGGTTGAGGTGTCTTGTCTCCTTTTGAAATACCCAAAAGACATAATTCCTATGTGAACATGGAAACCAGTGTTAGAAGTACGGGCCATTCGTGGCAAGTCAATAAACTGTCTTGTGGCCTTTAGGACTCTCTCAACCTCTGCCAATGGCACCCTACGACGGGCTACAATCTCAATGCCTCCATGACTTAGTGAACTATCAAAAGCAAGTTTCCAAAAGTCTTGGGTATTCTCTGAATGGCAGCTATTGTAATCTACTGCAAGGGGCCACGTTTTAGCCTCGCCAACTTGTGCCTTTATCTCGGTTAGTACTTGACTATGTCGGACCCCAGATTTTAGATAGACTTCAAACTCTAAACCAAATATTTCTTTAGCCATTTAATCACCTCCTAATTTGACCCTTTCACCGTTTACAACCTTAAACCCTAATCTGTGATTATGCTTACAATCCGAGCAATAAATATTCCATTCAGAATCTCGCCATTTAAAACCGCAATCTTGACAGATTCGCAAGTAAGGGTCTTCTCTCTGTAATTCCACAATTATGGCCTTTGCCAATATTCGCATACCTTGAATTTGACCTTTTGCCATTATCTTAATGTCGGGTTCAGAGTTAACGGTCCGTGGTTGTGTCTTTTCAACTTCGTTATCCATTACATCCCTAACCAATAAGCATAGACGGTCTACGTTTTTAGCCATCTAAAAACCTCCAAGGGCCTTGGGTTCATACCTCTGTGTTAAACTCGAGTATCCATACTCGAGAGTCTCAGCGAAGCTTTCACACTCCGCCAGCAAGCCATCAAAATTTATGTTGCGTTCCATAATTTCTCTCCTCACTAATAGCATTTTGATTTTTGGCCTAATTGCCTTATTCAATAAGAACCACGAATTAAGGCCATTTTAAAATCACGTTTCACGACGACAAACCCCTTTTTCAAAATCAACAAAAATTAATACATCCTATATAATAGGCATGTTTGAGGTTAACAACCTCGGGTTGTCTATCCGCTCACGGTTTTTTAACGGGTTTTGGTGGGGTACAGTCACGAAATCCATATACTCAAAAAAAAGTGAGTATATTTAAGCTAACTTTAAGGGTGCCCTAAATCCAGGATTATGGGCCTTGATTCGTGCTTAAAAAAATCGTGTCCCACCGTGCTTAAATCTAAATCATACTATATAAGAAACAAGCACGAAATCCACCTTTTCAAAATAGCCCATTTTTAAGAAGTCTCATTTTATTTATATACTTAGCCCACCGTATCTTTTTTTCAACCTTTTTAGTATATAAAGAAAATAGCCCCTTTTCAAAAAAAACAGCATTTTAGCCCTAAAAAAAACCATCTAATCTTATATAGTAGTTTAACAGATTTTAGATTTTAGCATATAAGGAAAGTTTCCCAGATTCAGCAAAAACCAATAAACGAAAACTTACAAAAACAACACCAAACACACAAACATATACTACAATCATTTAGACATCATTAACGGCCCTTAGAACACAGTTAAACAGCAATCCCAAAACCCAGTAATGACACTCTCATTTTGATTAATTAGAAAGTTATTTTTGATCAATCAGATCTCCCAAGTTGAACCTAAATTAAGCACGAAACCCCACTATAAGTTACGGTTTGTGTACACAGGGTTTTAGTTTTTAGTACGGATTGTGTACACAGGTTTTAGTTTTTAGTACGGTTTGTGTACACAGGGTTTAGTTCAGTACGAATTGTGTACACTCTTAAAGTACGAATTGTATACACAAAGGGAAACAATACACGCTCCCTCTTCTCGGGCGAGAATGTCACGACGATAAACACGGATTATATACACGGTGATTTAATCACGCTATCGACGAGAGCTCAGGGGCCTTTCATGTTGAAGGGGGGGGTTCTGTGTATCGGGTGTGTATGTCTATGAATTTTCAGAGTTCTCCTCGGGGGGATCCCTTTGTTTTTTTTCAGGAAAGACGGGAGGGAAGGCTTATATGTGCTTTGGAAATGGAAGGTGCATGGCATATACCAGGAAGAAGGGGTGGCCCAAACAGTTTGTATTGAATTGTGGTAGGGACGAGTTACGGAAGCAGGTGTTTGACGAGATGACAGATCTGGCGAAGGCGGATGAGGTTACGTTACAGGAGGAGATATGGGAAGCATTGCTGATACATACAAAGAGAAGAAAGTTATGAGCCACAGGATGTGGAGCGCCTGTTTGAAACTTGACATGATCGAGTGGAAAGAGTTAAATAAGGAAGCACATATGACCCAGTATGAGTGACAGAGTTTGGAAGAAGGGCCTGGTTTGGACGAGGAAGCATTTGGAGAAGGAGGTGCGTTTGATAGATGTCAGAAATTTTGCGAAGCGCAAGATGGCAGGTTTGAAGGATGACATAGTGAAGGACTGGAACCCGACGACGGACGCATGTTTGGAGAATTACCTGACTGGTTATTATGCTGCGTGTGATGATATGGAGAAGTGGTGTATGGAGCAGATAGATGAGTGACTGGAAACGGTTGGAGTGCGAGCTTTGTTCACATCGGCACACCCCTTTATGGAAGAGGGACGAGGGTATTTTTTGTGACAGGTGCAAGGAGGACTGGCCTGATGAGTGATTTTATATTGAGTATATTGGTAGCGATTGGAATTGTAGTTGTAGCTTTGGGGATCGTGGCTTGGATGACGTTACGGAGGATTCGTGAAGAAGAAGCACGCCGCCAGTAAGGTAGCACATATGACGATGTGTGGTTACGAGGCGACTCCTGCCGAGTATGCGAGGATGAAGCATGGAAAGGACTGGTATATTACCTGTAAGAAGTGCAAGGAGTTGTTGAAATGACGAAGTACAAGTTAATCCATAAGGAGGAGGCGATGCGGTTATATCTGGAGGGTCACAGCTTTCGGGATGTGGCGAGGATATTACAGGAGCGTCACAAGTTCGTACCTCCGATAGATCATTCCTCGGTTTTCAAGTGGAACGAGGCTATGGGCTGGAATGAGTTGAAGCAGGATGTGGAGCATGAGGTACGGGAGGCTGTGAAGGTTCAGGCAGTTGAGAAGAGTGTTAGCAGGTTGGGTCAGGTCGAGGAGGTCCGAGAGGAGTTTCTGGAGAGGATGCGAGACAAGCAGGGAGCCGACATTAGGGGCCACGAGTTTGCGAAGTTGACGGAGATGGCTGAGCGGATGAGTTTAAGGGAGAACGAAAAACAAGAGCTTGTGGAACACATTAACGAATGTATTAGCCAGGCGTTGGAGGAGGTTCAGATGGACGAGGGGTTGAAGCAGAGATTTTTATTGAGGTATATCGAGAAGTTGAGGAATTTGAATTAATGGAAGGTGAATACGTTACAGTCGAGTGTGATCGGTGTCAGCGCAAGTTGACGCATGGGGAGCAGGGTTATCATTATTGTAAGACGGCAGGATTCTGTATGTGGTGTGCCAAGTGAGTGCGTACAAGTGTAATATGTGTGACAACATGGGGATGAGGCAGTTGTGCAAGGAGCATAGGATGGTACACGGTCATGGGATGGTACACTTGGAGAAGATTTACAGAGAGGACAGCAAGGCATGGTGGCTGTGTAATGCGTGTGCGGAGAAGGAACAATGAAGTGGAGGTTTGATTGTTTCGTCTGTGGGTTGCGTTGGGAGGAGGAGCATAAGGACATCCATGCGTCGGAGTTTATCTTCAGCGAGAAGAAAGAAGGCAGACCGATGGTGAACTGCCCGAGTTGTTACAAGGATGACATTCACACGCCATTGATGGGGGATATGGTTGGTCAGCGTACGTAAACAACAGAAACGCAACGAGGTCAGCCGACTTCTGAGGGTGAGCAATAGAAACCGAAATGCGTTCCGTTGGAGTCCTAACGAGACGGATGCCCATATTGACATGAAGTTTCAGATTTGTAAACAGTTAAGGAAGTGGGGGCACGAGTTCTATACGGAGGCGATCTTTGATTCGAGTGGGTTGAGGGCAGATGTGATAGATGCCGACACAGGGGTGGTCTACGAGGTCCATAATACGGAATCTGCGGCCAGTCTGGTGAAGAAATCGAGGAACTATCCGCTTGAGGTAAGGTTTATTGATGCTAACAAGGAGTTTGACATGAAGGAGATGCAATGAAAGTATATTGCGGTTCGACATCTGGCAAGATGTTAGAAACTTTATGGGAATACAATTATGGATTAACATTAACGCCTAAGACATGGAGATACCAAAATAAAGCTCGATGGAGATATTGGATGTTGGATAATGGGGCTTACAGTTCATATCTCAATGGAGAAGATTTCGACGAACCGAATTTTATAAAAATGATATATTCTAAATTGCCAAAGGCTAAAACAAGGCCTGATTTTATAATTGTTCCCGATATGGTGGGCAAAGGATCGGAGTCTTTAGAATTTAGTTTAAAATGGATTACAAGATTAAGTGAATTAGATTATAATTGGTATTTAGCAGTACAGGATGGAATGCAACCCGAAGATGTAGAGCCTATCATTGATAAGTTTGATGGGATATTTATAGGAGGTAGTGTAAAATGGAAAGTAAAGACAGGAGAAGAATGGGTCTGCTTGACCCATGCACACAATCTCCCCTGCCATATAGGTAGGGTAGGGGTATTCAGAAGGATAGTATGGGCTAAAAGAATAGGGGCTGATAGTATTGATTCTACAAATTTTGTTAAGAACCCCAAGACTGGATTCAGACCTTTGAAATCTGCACATTTACAGACGCTATTGGTGAAATAATGGAAATAATACATAAAACTGAAATGCAAGCAAAATGCCCCAATGACGGGCATGTGAACAAATACGGGATAACCATCAAGGTACCCTCGTTTGTGGAAGTAGAGAAGCTGGAGACAATCCTGAAATCATTTAAGGGGAAAAAGATATTCCAAGAGGATTTGACCAAGGAAGTAACCCAGAAAATCCATGAGGGTTGTTTCTTCGATTTGGATAAATCCGTGGGGATTATAATGGAAGGGGAACATCTCGGTTTCCATACCACCACGATTTATGAGTACCCCAAGGTACCGTACAAATGAAGGAGATGCAATGAACGGCGAGGAGGGTGTCTTGAACACATCCCCACCGAAAGACGAAGATAGAACGTACAAGGAATTTGACAACGTAAAGGATATTGTGGTCAGGTTTCTCAGAGATTCGCCTGAGACCAGGAACAGCGACATACTTTTGTATTACGAGATACTCAAGGAGACGTTTCTGACGACGAATCTCAAGGACAACATACCCAAAGCCCTATTTCTGGACACATTATGGGAGTTGATCAACATGGCTCCCGACAAATCCACGATGGTAAGGGTAAGGAGACTCATTCAGAATGGTGATTGTATATTCGAGCCTACCGATCCTGATGTAAGGAAGAAACGCAAGATACGTTCAGAGGACATTAGCGAATGGGCAACGGACAGTGACTCGTGAGGGTTCTGGTGGCCTGTGAGTTCAGTGGCATTGTAAGAGATGCATTTATCAAAAAAGGCCACGATGCCATGAGTTGTGACATGCTGCCTACGGAAGCCGAGGGGCCACATTATGAGGGAGATGTGAGGAATGTTCTCGATGACGGCTGGGACATGATGATTGCCCACCCACCTTGTACCCATCTTGCAGTATCGGGCGCACGATGGTTCAAGGATAAACAAATGGAACAGTGGGAGGCTCTGAAATTTGTAAGGTTATTACTTGATGCACCTATTGATAAAATAGCGCTGGAGAATCCTGTCAGTGTTATCTCTACTAAAATAAGAAAGCCCGACCAGATTATCCAGCCCTGGATGTTCGGTCATGGCGAGACCAAGGCTACCTGCTTCTGGTTGAAGAATCTGCCTAAGCTCGAACCGACGGATGTTGTGGAGGGCAGGGAGAACAGGGTTCACAGGATGGCCCCATCGAAGGACAGGTGGAAGAATCGCAGCAGGACTTACAGAGGCATAGCAAAGGCGATGGCAGAACAATGGAGTAAAAGCTGGTTTTAATGATACGGATAATAAAGGATGGCGAAGTCTTAAAAGCGACGGAGGATGTACAGACCTTGGTACAGTATATGGACTACCATAACACTGAGCCGAAGTACATCGAGATACGCACCAATGATGAAAAAATCGAAGAAAGGAATCGACGACAAGCTGCTGAATTTGGCGATTAGCGGCGCATTGGAGACGTTGAAGAGTACACCTCTCACACTGGAGGATTTCATCAATGATGTACTGGAGCATTACATGGAACTGGAGCCTGGTGAGTTCGTTCCATTGGGGCAGATGCACGCCGAATGGGCTGACGTTTTCGACAGTGGAACCCATGCTTCCATAATCTGCGCCAGAGGTCACTTGAAAACAAGCTGGAGTCTGTCGGCACTGGCCTTTCACATGGCAATGCAGCCCAATTACAGGGCGTTGTACATCTCTGCTACACTTGAACAGGCATGGGACAAGTTAGAGCAGTTCGAGGAGATCTGCAGACGGTCATGGAGGCTTGATTCCTTTATGAAATCCCAACATGAGGATGACAAGGTAACTTGGAGGAAGGGAGCCAAGTATTTCAACAATGGATCCCGAGTTCATGCAGCCAGTATTGGTAAAGCCCTTGAGGGTCCTCACGTTCACATGATCATACTGGATGATATTTTACAGGAGTTTCCCAATATGTCGGACGAGAAGGTAATCCATTACATAAAAAGGGTTGTAATGCCGATGCGACTTCCACATGCCAAGTTACTTTTGGTAGGAACCCAGAAGAGGGTTGGTGATGTAACGGACTGGGTGACGGCCAACAAGGAATGGAAGTCAGTGAGGCATCCAGCCTTGCTGAAGGACGGAACTCCAAGGTGGCCCGAGTACTGGGATCAGGAGAGGCTGGACAAGGAAAGGGAGACGATGGGAAGCAGGGCCTTCGAGTCGGAGTATATGCTGAATCCACTGGACCCTGAGAGTGCGGTGATTCCGTATGCGGTACTGAAGCCCTGTTTATCGGAGAGTTTACAGATGGGCTTACCCCCACAGGGACAGGACTGGTTCGTTACAATGGGCGTGGATTTGGCCGTAGGCATGGATTCCCAGAACGATGAGACTGCCTACGTGATAATGGCCTACAATCGGGTCACTCAGGAGAGGAAGGTACTGTACTGCTGGTCTGGCAAGGTACGGGCGGAGGGTGCAGGATGGCTGGAGGCGCAGGTTGTAAGTCTCAAGGCACTGGCTGACAAGTACAAACCCAACAAGATAATGGTAGAGTCGAATGGATACCAGAGATTAGTGGTTCACACGGCCAAGGAACTGGACGGGATGCCTGTCGAGGGACACAACACGGGCAGGGAGAAGCACAGCCATAACGTTGGTATTCCAAGGATTGCACTGGCGATGGAGCAGGGCAAGTATTTCATACCTTGGAACAAGGAGGCGAGGGAGAACTCCAAGCCTGGGATGAGGAAGTTAGTAGACGGCCTGAGTCGTTTGATCTACGGCAAGCATGGAAAGCTGGAAGGACACACCCCTGATGCGGTGATGGCGTTATGGATGTGTGAGCTATGTGTGCATGTTCTGGAGAAGAAGAGGCTGGTTTTCACACGATGGGATTATATATGAGCAAGTTAATATGTCCCTCGCCAAAAGACATATAAACCAATAGAGTTCATACGGCTCCCAGATGGCGGGGCTCAATTTCATAGGCTACACTTTTTCAGACTATGGTTACACCATATTTGCAAACTCACCCCGCCGTCCCGAGGTTCTATGACGGGCGAGGGCAGGACACGCATGGAACTCTGGGGAATTACAGTCGAGACGAAACGAAATCTAAAGACATTGGCGAAGGCCAAAGAGACGCAGGTAACGAAGATGCTGGAGCCAGTCATAGAAGATTATATACATCGGCACCGTCATGTTCTCGAGATGAGGAGACGTTAATGGGATTCTTTGACCGATTCAGGAGCAAGCCAGTCAGGAAGGCATCGTCCTTGGAGGAGATAATCTCAAGGGATTCCGCACAGGTATTGAAGGAAGCGAGGACTCCAGTATATTCTGGAGTTTCCACGGATTCGGCTTACAGACAGGCAATCCTTCCTCCCGTTGACCAGTTCTATTTAGAGCAATTAGCAGACAGGTATTCACATCTCAGGACAGTTATTACCAGGATAGCATCACAGGCCGTTGCTAAGGGCTGGGAGTACGAGGCCCGTGGAGAAGGCGACCCTGAGCAGAGGAAGATGGTGGAAACTCTTTTGAGAAACCCATCCAATAATTCGGCGGACATAAACGGTTCTGAATTTTTCAAGGCGATGATAAGACAGCTTGAGGTTTTTGACGATTGCTGGGTAAGTATTGTTTACGACAGGGTAGCCAGTGAGGATGGCAGTGTATCTGGCAAGGTAATCAAGGAGCTTTGGGTAGAGGACGCAAAGCACATGCGATTCAATGTGGATGCGTTTGGCAAGTTCATAGAGAATGAAGCGAAGTTCGACCCTGTAAGCAGGGAGTTTATGGGTGGTACTGTGAACCCCGAGACAGGCGTACAGTTGGAGGATATGGCCTACTTCTATGAGAGCGAGGATGGTCAGATACCGTTTGCGAGGGATGAGATAATCCACTTCAACAAATACAGTGCGAATGCCAGATTGTATGGACAGTCACCGATCATAGGTCTTGCCAAGAAAATCGAAACGGCTCTGGCTATTGAGAACTTCCAGAACAAGATTTACAGATTGGAAAGGCCACCCAAGGGATTCTTGGATGTCCCAGGTCACGATGAGGAAAGTCTCAACAGGCTGGGAGAGTACATTGCGGAGGAGACCAGAAGAAATCCGAATTTCATTCCAATCCTCAGTAGCAGGGATGCAACTTCGACAGCCAAATTCGTACCAGTAATGCCGAATATGGACGAGTTGATGATGCTCCCTTACATGGACAGGATCAACGCAGACATCAACGGTTCCTATGGAGTCATGCCATTGGTGGTCGGTCAGTTGGCAGGGGTCGGTGGATTGAACTCGGAAGGCGAGCAGATAACCATTTTTGATAGAACCATCAGAGAAACGCAACAATGCGTGGAGATGGGCTTTCTGAAGCCATTATTGAAACTTATGGAAGTAGATACTTGGAAGATTAGATTCAATGATATTAATGAGAAGGACGAGACGAAATATTTGAACAATATGAACTTGAAGGCCCAGATAATGACCCAGATGCAGAACGTCGGAGTGGAGATGGATTTGGATGATGAAGGAAACTTAGTACTCCCCAAATCCCCA
>Ga0080013_1003587_pt1 | contig 16148 bp, 15 predicted proteins | sample ETNvirenome_6_85_FD_69236 | JGI IMG/M metagenome (GOLD analysis project Ga0080013, IMG submission 69236) | Marine viral communities from the Pacific Ocean - ETNP_6_85 (SPADES assembly) (version 2) | ecosystem: Environmental > Aquatic > Marine > Oceanic | place: Pacific Ocean | collected 2013-06-19
CAAGTTATCATTCGCAATGGCAGCAAGAAGTAAAATTCGTGAATCCGTTGAACTAGACGAAGCACAAAAAAGAGAACTTGAGAAGGGTGATGTTGTAGTTGGTCGCCGTGGTAATTTTAAAGGCACGGAAGCGGTCGTGGTTTCTATCGATCCTTCAGGTGGACGAATTGTTGTTAGTATAATGAGCAAAAGAAAAGTTAGAGTGGATCCAAGTGACTGGAACAAGCACCCTACAGGCAAACGAATTAGAGAATCCGTTGAACTTCTGGATGAAGCATGGACAGCAGACAGCGTGATTAAGAATGCCAAAATCGGTTCTAAAAAAGGTTATGGTATCAACATCAAAAGGACTGGTGGAATTACCAAAACCCCATACAAGCACATGCTTATGACGATGCGGCGTGACAAGAGTGTCAGAGTAACTTTTGACCACGGTAAAAATGAGTTTGAAGGCACACCCAAATCAGTTGCCAATTATCTCAACAAACTTCTTGGTATCAAAGAATCCGTTGAACTGGATGAAGCAAAATCATTTAGAGATTATACAACTCCTGCAAGTCCTCAAACCAAGAAACTTATTGAGAGTGGTAAAGCAAAAATCCTAAAGCAAGTTACTTCTGTTCTTGGTGACACTACTAAATTCGTCGTGATTGAAAACCCTACAGGGGCTTGGCATACTGGTGGTAATCAAGACAAAGTGTTGATGGCAACCATCAGTGACCCAAAGCGTGGTCGCATCAAGATGTTTGCTTTTCATGGTAGTCATATCAGTATTGCAAAGGCTATGCAATTTGCAATCAATAATAAACTTGTTGTCACGACCAAGATGGAATCCGTTGAGCATTTGGATGAATTGGGTTTGGGTACTCTGGTAAAGTATGCTACGGCAGCACAAACACAACCGAACAGAGCAAGAGGTTTTAAGAAAGCGTTGGAAAAGATAAACAAGAGAAAGGCAGAAATCATCTCTGGTACATCTAGTTTAGACGAAGAACCTTTTGTATTTCCTGATGAAGAGAAAGCAAAACAATTTGACTTAGATATTGGAAATTCTGCTATCGGTACAGGTAATAATAGGGTTGGAAACACAGTAACAGTTACGGGTATTACTAGTAGATGGCGTCGTGCCGCTGTTAAGAAAGCAATGTTAAAGAGCAAAGGTAGATTTATTAAAGACTCAGTTGAGCATTTGGATGAAGGACTTGTTCTTGCAAGTGATGACCTCAACGCAGTAAAGAAGACCGCACAGAAACTTGCAAAACAGAGTCCTGACCTTACTTACTATGTCGTTAAACATAATGAAAGATACATGAAGGGTATGAAATACGCATACTATGAAGTCTATCAGAGTGTAGACATGCACTTGGTAAGAAATAAAGCAAAGAAGATTGCGGGTTATGGTGCAAAAGTAGACATGAGAGAATCCGTTGAACTGGATGAAGCAAACCACGACCAGCGTGCTGCCGATAAGTCACTCTTCAATGCTATGAAGGTTGTCGATCCTAAGGCTAGGTGGAAAATGGTAAAGACTGATCCATCTCGGTTCGGGGTTGATGTTGAAATCACATCACAGAAGATGGCAAAGTATGGTGATTGGACGTTGATGGCTTGGAGTGACGGTAGACTGATGTGGGTGTGGTATGATCATCCAAATGGCGAAGGTAGCATTCCAGAGAGAGAATTCAAACGTGTAGCCAAAGACATGATGAAAGAATCCGCTGTTCTGGACAAGCCGACAAAGGGTGCAAGACAATTAAAAAACCCAAAGACAGAAGTTATGATGGTTGATAAAAAAGGGAAAGTAATTGTCATTGATAGAAAAGATTTGAAGAGTTATGAAAGAAAAGGTTGGATTATTGCTGAATCCGTTGAACATCTGGATGAAAATGGTGTTGAAGCAGCACATAAAGGTTCATGTGAAGAAATACACCCAGATATGCCCCATGAACATTGGGAAAAAAAGAAGAAGTCAGCATATAATGTTCCAAATGCAATGGAACTCCTCAAGAAGTTCAACCTGAAGGGAAAGGGTCGTGATGTCCCAGCAATCAATAACGATGAGTGGGGAACTCCCGGTTTCACGACAGAGGGACGCAACCGAGAACGAGGTGATTATGTAGTAGGAAGACGGGGGAACTTTGAAGGTGAAGAATTAGTTGTACACACGGACAATCCTAACGAACAACATATGACTGTTCGCGTTCCAAGAGAAGGTGGAAAAGATCGTCTGGTGCGAGTAGCAAGAACCAACTTCAATAAAGTAAGCAATGGATATAAGAAAAGAAGGTTCCCCGGACCTAAACCCCGTTGATGAAGAAAATAAATAGAACAAACTTCTAAAAAGAGCCATTTCTCTTATAGATATTATATGGAATGGCTAATAGAAAAATTGCATATGTCTTAGCCTCTGTATTATGTTTAGCAAGTTGCACCGCAACTACATTTACCTCCACCCCTAAAACACAACCAAAAGAATCTATTGTTGATTTACCAACACTTTCCGATTATATGGATGAGTGGTTTGTCCGAACAACAATAGAAAAAGATCCATATCCATCTATATGCAGTTTGCATTTAGAGGATGGTAGTCTACTGGGAAGTGGAATCCTTATCCGTCCAGATGTGGTTCTAACGGCAGGTCACTGTATCAACGATGATAATATCTTTTCCGTAGTCCTTGGCGAAGAAGAGATAATAGTCAAAGATATGGTTCTTCATCCCAGTTACAGCCGTACATTTGGGCGGGTAAGTCACGATGTAGGATTAATATTTCTTGAATGTGATTCATCACACGAACCTGCAAAAATGGGTTGTGTAGAATGGATGGAAAGATATCAAGACATTACAACGGTTGGTCATTCAATGAATTATAAGAAGTATAGCAAACTAGGTGTATTCAGATATTTTGGTGTCGTGACAGATGAACCAAACTATATGAAGTTCATTCCAAGACCTGCATCAATTCTGCCTGGGGATAGTGGTGGGGGTGTGTTTACCACATTCCAAGGAAAAGAATATGTTGTGGGGATCATCAGTAATTATGTTATGATTACGATATTTAAAGGTGAAGTGGTAATAACAGAATGTTCTGCTACAATTATTGCCAAATATTTGGATTGGATTAACGAGGAAATTCTAATTGAAGGATTGATTACAAAATAAAGGATAGGGTATTTAAGTGAACGTTAAACTAACAACAGCATTAATTTGTTCAGGAACAATGATGTTTCAGTCCATTTGTAATATATTAGCAGACTCCTATGTGCAGTCTGCTTTTTGGTTTGGACTTGGAACATTCTTCTGGTTTTATTCGTATAAGAAATTATATAAACCAGTATGACAGAAGCACTTCTTGAAATAGGAATAATCTTTATGATACTTCTCCTACTTCGGGATGATGGAAGTCAACATAAATAGTTGTAGGAGATTCTACAATGATTATTGCAGGAGTAGATTATAGCATAAGGACACCAGCAATCTGTGTGTTCGCTGCTAAAGAGAAAGAGGCATTCACATTCAAGAGATGTCGCTTCTATTTCCTCACCGACACAAAGAAGTATGCTGATTTCTTTTTGAAGAACATTCACGGTGAACGATCCCAAGATTGGGATTGTGATTTGGAACGGTACAAGAGCATTGCTGATTGGGCCGTAGATAAGTTGATCGGTTGTGATCAAGTTGCTCTTGAGGGATATTCATTTGGCTCTAAGGGGAAGGTGTTTCACATTGCAGAGAACACGGGTGTTCTGAAATATAAAATTCATAATATGGGAATTCCATTGGAGATTATTCCACCTACCACCATTAAGAAATTTGCAACAGGAAAAGGGAATGCAGATAAGACGATAATGCATAAATCATTTGTTGAGGAAACTGGTTACGATCTTAAGAAACTCATTACACCAGATAAGGGTTCTGTGGATAATCCTGTTTCTGATATCGTCGATGCATACTTCATATGCAAGCACCTACATGATAGCATATTGAGTTCATACAACAGTTAATGGATGTCATCCCCAGACCATCTCTTAAACTGCTTGCGAATATTGGCAACTTCTCTTTGCGTGGCTCTGGATTGAATGATGTTTGAAGTTTGCTTAAACTGTTTGTGGTCGATTACTTCACCACCGTTCTTTGCAGTTTCTACACTATAGACAACTTCTTCTAGTGCCTTTTTATCTTTTCTGAATTGGTATATGACAATAACAATACCAGCAAGAACACCAAGTCCTGCAAATATACCGCCGAATATACCAACATGTTCCATGTATAGTGTAGCATAGGTTCCAAGTCCACCCGTGACAGCACCCATCAGGAACAACAAAGCACCCAATTTGGGATTTACGAATATCGCTATTGCAATACCACCAATACACAATAGTAATCCTGCACCTGCGGTTACGCTTGCAATCCAGTATAAACTCTGGACTGCTTCTTTGCGTTCTGCATCTCTGAATTGTGAGTTTTCTACTTCCAGCACTTCTACTTCATCTGCTGCAACATCTATCTGATCTGCAATTACAGGGAGTTCGTCAGGTTCCGGTATTTGACGAACATCCTCTGCAATATGCTCAAGTCTTTGTGATGTATCACCGCGAACTACAATGTCTGGTGTTGTGGTACATGCCGTACCAAGTAAACATAATGTAAAGAGAAGACATTTCATCATTCTGTCTTCTCTTTCAACAGTGGAGGGATCAAGTAGGACATGGTTCCAGTCACACTGTCTTTGATGATCACTGCTTTGCCGGGATTTTGGTGTGAATATGACCGAATTGATTGATTGTTGATATCTTCCATGTTCATTTTTCTTGACCAGCGTTCGTATTTACTTCTCCCACGGAGAGACTTACTATATTCTTCACTAGTAATTGTGAAAACGGGACAACCTGCAAAGGTTTCTTGTGTATCCCATCTTTTCTTTCTTCTGTTTACTTTAATACGATCTGCTTCCCTGCCTTGAATTTGTGGTAGATCATCTGTGGGAGTTATATTCTGATGCATTCCAGCAACTCCACCACTAGTTGATGTCATCATTTCGTATATTTCTTCAATTAGATCGGTGAATGTTTTCATGTCTTCCTACTTTCTTCCAGAACTTTTGCATCGACGAATTGTTTTTTCCTGTGAGTGTGCTTTTTCTTTTGTTCTTTGATATTTTTTCTTTTCTGATTGCATTTTCTAATTTCAATCTTGCAACCTTTTTTGAGTTAGGTGTACCGTCATGTTTTGTTAGTTTTTCTAGTCTGCTATCCCTAATAGGAACCCTCATAGGATTTTTAGGCTTCGCTGGCATTCTAGAGGATTTTAGATTGGTTTTGTTTCTGTTTTTGTTACACCCACAGCCCATTTTAAACGTTCCTTGTTATGTTCAATAGTTTTTGTATTTGTAGATCACATTTCGCTTCACGTTCACCACCCGGCCAGTACAAATAATCTTTTTGCTTATTCTTCTTTAGATTTACTAAAAGTGGCAAAGTTGCTTTTTCCACTTCTTCCATTTTTGCTAACAGCAATTGATCGTATTGTTCCTTGACTGCGGTTGCACCATCACAAGTAGAATTCATCTGAAGAATAAGATCTAATTTTTCTTGCATCTCCTTGATTTCATCGGGAGTGGTTTGGTCATCCAATTGTACTAGGGCATTAAGTTCATCTTCGTCCGCTGCGGTGAACCCAAAATCAAAATCACCATCTAGGAATTCATCTGGAATGTTTTGATTGGTTGTCATTTATTTTCCTCTGTTAAGTTTATGTTGATATTGTTTTCGGTATACATGTAGTTTTTAATTTCTTGTAAAACGAGATCACCATCCCCACCAATTTTTTCAACTTCATCCTTAAGGAGAATCATTGCGGTGGGTATAGTTTTTAGTTGTGCCTTGAGGCTGGGATCTGGGACTTTATTTATTATTTTTTTTAGGTTTATAACTAGACGGTAAAAGGCATCAACTGATTTCTTTTCTTTGGTTTTAGTTAAGGTGTCTACCTTCTTCAAGAAGTTTCCCTTACTGTCTATGATTCCATATTTATAAGCGTCAAAACTAGAGAAGGGTAGGCTTATAAGTTTAATGAATTTATAGACAGTGAAGGCACTTATCACTTTACCTGCATCTTTCATGTCTTCATAAATCATTTCAATTCCTCCAAAAGTTTTATTATCTTATGATCCATTGGTATTTCATCTAATTCAACTTCGGGTATTTCTTTTGGTAGGTATTTTAGATATTGTAGAAATGATTTCAAATACAAGTGAAATTTGCTTTCTATTTTAAAGAATAGTATTCTACAACAAGCCTCTGATCCGAATAAATTGTTTAATATTATTATGTGGTTTAAGACTAATCTCTCTCTAAGCAGTCCCTTGTTATGATATCTTCCCAAAAGTCGTTTGATGTATTTGATACGATTCATGTCTTCATAAAACTCTTCAATGTCTTCACATTGGGGATTTATGTACATCTTCATCGAATACATTTCAAAATTTTTTTTGGTTAATTTATCAAACATAATATAATATTAAAAATCACTCTTCGTTGCTGTCAGACTCCTCTCCCTCTCTATTTGGGACCACCCTTGCATCTATTTCATACAAACCATCATCATCTCGCATGACATCAACTTTAAGTGCTAGTCCAACACCTCCATTATACTCGGCGATATTGTCACTTTTGAAGAAGCCCTTTTTAAGATCATGGGTTGGTGTTGTTCCGAAAGAACCACCCCATCGTCTGAGTGGGAAATCCATTGTGTCTTCTGTGTTAAGAACAGAAGTGTTGTCCCAATCAAATTCTAACCCTGCAAGATTCATCTTGTGTCGAATTTGAGCCATCGCACCCTTGGGTTCAAGGAATTCTCTTTGGGTGAATGCTTTTAAGAATGCATTGAGATTACCCACCTCGTTTGCATTTTCAATTCTATGTACACCAAAATCGCTGTGTGCTGATCGTGCCGCACCACCAACTGTGTACTGACCTTCAGAAATTGTTTGCATTTTTTCTTGTAACTCTTTATAAGTTTTCATAAGTATTCTCCGGTTAAATAACTGTATTATTTATGCCTTTTTGTGGCTTGCTTGTCTCTTAATTCAATATCCAACTGTATTTCTACTCGTTTTCTTGCATCTTCTATATTATCATACAGATTATCGGTGTTTATTTCATCGGTTTTGTTCCAACTACACCATTGAGACATTATATATCCTACTACTTGGTTGCTTCTTCTTATAGGAAGGAAAGAAAAAGAAACAACGTTGCTATTTTCCAATAACTGTTTACACCATGAATCCTCCAACTCAGAAGTAACATGAAGAGTTGGCTCATTGTTCATCAGGAGTTTCATTCCATCAACACACATGGATAACAGAAGATTGCTTTTGATTCCCATCTCAGATGAAACGCTAGGTGCTAAAGATTCATGTGTTAGTGACATCTTTTTCATAGAAATACCATCAAGGAAATAACCACCATTGTGGAATTGTACAATCTGAGCCCTTGCACAGTCCGTGTTCAATCGTAGTTCCGTGAGAGTTTCGTGTATATTGGTATGTGTGTCCCAATAGCACGAATCCGGGAATTCCACCTTCTGTCGTTTCTCAAGAAGTTTCATACCTCTAGCCTTTGCAATTTTATATCCACTTATTATTCCTCCTGTTAGTACTGCGACTATTATACCACCCAGTTCTACCCATTGCTCTATCGTCATATTCAAACACCTTTAAATGTACTAGAAAATGTTTCGTCTATTGACATGAATGGTGTTTTCTTTATGTATTTGTCCCTTAGTTTTTTTGTTCCCCACTCTCCAGCACCACCTTCTTCGTATACTTTGGGACAATCTCCAATATCTATGAAATGCTGTAATTCATCCATCAAATCCCCTGACATATCAGGCCCAATTTCCATATCATCGTAACCTGCTGTCCATCTGAGAACTTCTTCTATCACTTGTGTTTCTTCTCCAACAACATCAAAGACGGTGAAATAGTCCATTAGAATTTCTTCATCTTCTTTGATGTCTCTTGTAGCAACAGCGTATAGATTACCGTCCATTTCTTCCATTCTGACGTTTTGGTTTTTGTGGGAATGGTTTGTTAGCCTACAGAAATCAGTCCGTTGGTATGCTACTTCTTCTTCAAGGAGGTTCATTAAGTAAAGACCAATCACTTCGTCTTCTTTGATGTCCTTTGAAGCAAATGATCCCTTTCCGTGAAGAGAAGAGTCTTTGAATTTATAGTTTGGATCGTGTAACTCTAATGGGTTGGGGGGATCACCAAGTTCCCAACCAGAATCTCTATCAAGCGTTTTATCAAACAAGTTTTTCGTCAGTTCACCTTTTTGTATAGGATAGTCTGGCAGAGCCATGAGATAATCTTCGTCTACGAGATCATGTGTTCCCTTTTTAAGAATACCTCTTTTTTGTAGGGAAGATGTGGCAATAGCGTATGCTTTACTGTTATCCATTCCTTTGGACATTAATCTATTTGCTAACGTGTCAAGAACATCAGGCTCGGTAAGCATTCGGAAACTTTCATCAATTGCACTATCAAAATCTTCAGGTGCAGATGTTATAGGAATTTTCTTTTTTTTACCGTTTATGGTGACGGTATTGAATTCTTTAGAACCTTCTTCTTGGAATGGTTCAAACAAATCACCTTCCACACTAACATCATAATTTTTCATGAATAGAGTTGATGCAATATTATCGATGTTGTCTGCGATATCAGTTCTTGCTGCATCTGTGTCTGCAATTCCTGCATATTCCGATTCTGATTCTGATTCTGATAGGAATCTCTTTATCAGTCTTGTAGATTCTGTTATTCCGACATTTGTCAGAAACTGATCAACGTTTTTGATTGCAGGGGAACCAGCAACTTTACCTTTCACATCGACTCGCAATGTCATTCTTCCGAGTCCACCACCAGAACCCTTTTGTGAAATTCTTATGTTTACTGCGCCAGTTTCAATTAATTTCTGGCAATATTCTAACGTGATTGGTTTGAGCCCATATGGAGTTATCATCACATCCGCTGCTGCTCTGTGGTCTGTTCCTTCTTGTGAGAATGTTCTGCGACCACTTAGTTGTTCATATAACACCCTTGATGCCATTTCTGGGTTACTTTTAAACTCTTCTTTGATTCTATTACTTATGTCTTTTCCTAACTTTTGTGTCCAGAGTTCACCATTAGATTCGTCACGAATTCCCTGTGATGGATCACCATTGATAAATAATTCCTTTACAGCGGGTTTCAGGTATTTAGGATCGCCAACTTTAGATTTATCTGTATAGTTCTTTTCAGAAGACAAGGCTTTTTCTATATTTTTAGGAGCGATAATTTTACTCGGCATGCTGGACAGATCGGTTAGTAGGTTTTCTAACGATTTAGACAGTTTCTTACTAAAATTACCACTTTCTATTGCATCTTCAATGCCCATTCTTATTTCATGACTCGCTCTTGGACCTTGCGGATTGCTTGCTTGAATATTACCATCTTTTTTCATGCTAACACATAGCATTCCTTTGGTGTGTGCCCATTCGTTCATTGGATCATCTTCTTCTATCATGATCACATTATCTGTTTTGGGTTCACCACCTCGCAAACCTGCAATTTTTAGTTCGCCACTATATGCAGCACCTGCAAGTTGTTCTGGAGAAAATCCACTATTTTCCATTGATTTTATTGCAGCCTTTGCTCTACTGAGCGTTGCTTCATTGAACGCTGTGAGTTTGGGTTCGTTCTGGAGCCTCGCTTCAATATCATCATCTGACATGCCACTTCTTTGAAGAGAGACATACACGAATGCGAATTCTAATTGTTTACCTTCATCTCCACCAACTGGTATTCGGGGTTCTGGGAGTTCTATTGTAGAATATTCTCGTTTTTGTCCTAGTCCACCCTTTCGTATTTCAGTCAAAATTTTAGAATCTAGTGAACGAGGAAGTCTTGCGCCAGCATTATCCACAAAGAAGTTGGTTTCAAAATCTGTTTGCTGTTGCTCTACATCCTGTTGTGCTTGAAATTCTTTTTCAATGGTAGCAACTTGCATTTCCTTTTCACGAACATTGAGAGATGCTAAATCTGCTTGTGCTTGTGACGCTTGTTGCTGCGCTGGGGTTTCTGGTTGTTTTGCTCCACCCTTTGCGCCTGCTTCTTGTTCTGATTTAGCACCTTTGGTCTTTACTTCATCTTTTGGTTTATGAATCAAACTCTTTGCGGTTTCAGTCCATTTCCAATCATCCTCTTGTGCCGCTGCACCAGCACTGCCTCTCGTTACTTTGCCCTTCTGGACTATAGGATCGTGGTCAGTTTCATGGAAGTCTGCTGCTGTGATTAGCATCACCTTTTTGTTGTTTCTTCCTCGAACCAACATAAGATCGCTCCATTTGGCTTTCCCACCAACCTTGGCAGCCGCCCGTTCCCCTTTTTTTCTAGCAGTATCTCGTTGACGAGAATCACTTGCTCCCTGTCCACGATTTATTTCCTTTTCTTTTGCTCTGTCTGTTGCCATTTGTTTTTTTGGTTCTTCTGCGAGGAAAGTTTCAAACGCAGAGTCTAAACTTTCATTCGCTGGAGCAATTGCTTGTGCAGGGGTTTTTGCTGTCATTCGACTTCTCACCTTCTTTAGTCTCTCTTGTTCTGCTTTTTGCATATTGGGCATGAGTCTCTTTGAAATCCTAGCAATAAGGACTTTCTTCTTTTTTACCTTTGCATCTATCTTTTCTCTCTGCATAAACGAGAGATCGTTCCAATTCATACCCCGAATAAGTTTCTTCTTCACTTTCATTATTGCTTGCTTGTTTGCTTTTTGGGTTAACTCAATCTTACCTTTTCTTCTCTTCTCTTTGATTTTTCTTTTTCTTGCACGGAGTTTGGCAGTCCGTCTTGCTGCTTTAGCCATTTTTCTTCTTGCACGCACGCTAAGTTCATTGAGTTCAATAGCCTCTTCGTTTAGTTGTGTGTAGTTTTCTGCAAACTCCATGAATTCGTCATAGTTAAACCAAGATTCTTGTATTTTACCCTTCACTCCCATTCCCCTTCTTACTGCTTTGAATATTCCCATCGCATCTCTATCAGAAACATGTGAGGGAACACCCAGTTTAAATGCATCAAAGTTTCCATCAGCGGCAGCAGCACGCATCTTAGATGCAGACATTCCCGTGACACCCTCTGCATCTGGATCTCGTTCACCCGCAGAGATGACATTAAACTTGTCGAACTTATATTCTTTGTCTGGACCAACGTAGCGAGAAATAGACTTCTTGAAGTCTTGGACCCTATCTGAACCCACAACCATAGTAACATCAGTGTATCCCTGATCACTGAGTTGCTTTAATACATTGAAAGGTGTGTTTGTTTTTTTATCAACATATACGTTGAAGCCCTTGAGGAACTTCTTCATGTATAGGAGTTTGTCGATTGGGGAGAGTGGATTTTTCTTTTTATCGTTCGTGCTACTACCGTATATTTTATGATCAGCACCTAGTTTTCGAGCCGTGTTCTTTACTTTATTGGCTAATAGCAAGTGCCCAGTTGTTGGTGGGTTGAATCTGCCAAATGTAAAGACAATCTTTTTCATATAAATACCCTCCATTGGTGCTTATCTATATGTATAAAAAACAGGAGAGCATATATATCTGATACGCTCTCCTGCAATAAAATTTAAGTAACCCCACCGATTTTCATGTGTAGGTCTGATTTACTGGACCACCTCCTTCCAAAAAGAATGGAAATCGGTGGGGTTTATCTTATATCACTTGTTCCATGGAAGTTTAGATTTTAAATAATTCCATGCTGGAGTACCAATCAATGTGCCCGCAATAAACACTACGATGCTGTAAAATATTGTTCCTAAGACTGTTGAAAACATATTGATTCTCCTTTGTGATTAATGATAAACCTTTTTACAGGTAAATCCCTTGTGATGTGATCTCTCACCATTCATAACCTTATATATGGCAGATTTGTTTAATTCGTTTTGACGGCAGAATTTCATTAGATTATCTACTAAATAAGTCACGCCGCTCTTGTCCTTAAACTCATATAATGGTTTGAGATCTTCGTTACTAGTAGTATGTATGGTTTGCCACTCCCAGAACCTATCATTTTTTACAAATTCACCACCATGTTCTGTGACAAATTGATCTCTGTGTATGTGTGATTTGCTGTTATCGTTGCATAAAACCCATGTTCTGCTGTTTCGTTTGTTTATCATATCTTTATTCATTTTTATCCCTTCACCCAATCTTTTGCAACACTGAAGTTTGCTCGACTAAATTCAAGTCTGTCTACTATTTTCACTGCGTTGTTGGAAATTTTGTCAATAGCAACAAATCCTTCTGGTTTTGTTACATCAAGTCCCTTTGAAGTTTGAATAAAGGTTCCTATCGATTTCACAGATTCCATCTTCCGTAGTAGGATGATTTTACCCTCAGTTAGAAGCGCATGTAAAGAAAAGACAGAATCCATTTCTTTATTTTTGTTTTTTAGATAACCTAGCATTTGTTTTCTTGCTGATTCTCTCTTCTTTATCGCTGCTTCTGACGTAAGACCATCTATCTTTTCCTGTATTTTGTCGTTCATCCATATTATGAACTCCTTATTTGAAAGAGATGTTGTGCCTTGTTTTACTTTAGAATTTACATATATGTTCAAATTATACACAATAGTATTTTTTTGATTTAGATCGTCAATAAAGGTTTTGATAGAGTTTAGTTTGTTTCTTGCTTTCGACACCAAAGAGTCAATGTCGCTGGATTCGGTACTAGTTAAAGACGCAGTACCACTCACATCTTTGAATGATGCATCATCTACCCATACGAATCTATTCTTTTTTAGATTATCAACATTTGCACCAAATGATGCAGTCATGTTCGATATAGATTTACCCCTGTATGTGGTGTGGAACACAATTCCCATTTTGGAAGATGATATCTTTTTCCCCATATCAGAATCAACTGGGACTGCATACATGATAGTGTTTGGTTTGAATGTGTAATGAGGAACACCGTCAATTCGTTTTGTTTTAACATCACCGGGACCAAACATCATGTCACCCTGCAACACACCCTTGATTGGGAGTTTTTTTAGGTTCAAGAGTGCTACTTTTAGTTTGTCTGCAACACCTGATGTGTGGTTTTTGCGGATATCTGCTAGTGTGTAGTTGATCTTTGGTGTTTTGTTGAATATACTCTTAGAACCAACAAAGAACTTACCAGTTTCTGGATCAGTACCACAGAATATAGCAGGGGCCCCGTCCCACTTTACTGTTGCATTTGTTTTAGACTTAGAATTACCACTCAACATGGTTGCAATTTCTTCTAGGAAAGAGACTGCTTCTTCTGCTCTAGCACTACCTTCAAACACCAGATCCTCGATATGAGTTAGGTGTGTGTTCTTGCCAGATTTAGATTCTTGGATATGCTGGATATGCTGTATGAATGTTCTCATACAACTATGTATTTATTTTGTTTCTTGTAGTTCTCTATTGTTTTGTGTAGTTTTGGAACATAGTCCATAGGATTACCAGTAAACACCTCACACGGCATACCATTTTCAGATGAAATGATGATATGGAATGTGTCCACGGGTGTTCCTGTTCTTTCATGCCACATGATTGCATATGCAGTTGCTTGTAGCATGTAGTTTCCGATATCGGATTTTCTTTTTTGTCGGGTGCTTCCCTTGAAGTCGATTATGCTCAGTTCACCATTATACTCAGCAACACAATCAACCCGTCCTGCTAAACCTAGAGTTGCACTCCAAAGAGGCACTTCTAGTGCATGGATGTTGTCAATATTTTCTAGGGTGTCTTTCATTTGAACGAACAGAGAAGCGACAGTGGGTGATTCCGATAACAGGTTGATGTCTTCGTTGTTGAGATATCTCTCAATTAGATCGTGGAGGAAGTTTCCTCTATTGAGAACTCTCTTTGATTCTTTTGGGTTCTCTGCTCGCCATTTTGCGAAGAATTCATTCTTTTCCCACCCAGTCACAGTAGTAACACTTGGGTACTTCTCTCCGTTGGGAGACTGATAGAATCTAGAGCCACTTTGATAGGTGACTTCAAGTTCTTCTATTTGTACATCTTTCGTGTGTGTGAACGCTTTTTGCATATGCATATTATAACTCCATTAATGTAAAAGTCAATCATTTATTTTTTATTATATGAAGCGATAACACTCTTAATAGTTGAGAGTTTACGGGGATCAAAAATTCCTTTTTCATAGGACCGGCGTAACTGTTCGAGCCCAACACGGGCATACTTTTTCCTTGCCGACGACAAACCTTTTTTAATGAATTCAGGAGTGTCGGCCAGCAGATCGACATGCTCCGGCTCATGTGGATGCCCCATGATTTTCAGATGTCGTTTTGCTTCTCTTTTTGCATGTACTTTTGCGCTATCAGCAATTTTAGGGCTCATGGTTTTAGCATATGTCGCTGCGCCAAGAGTCCCTGCGCCTATAGCCGCACCTTTTAAGGCACTCCCGATTAAACCCTTCTTTTTTTCTGGCTGAACCATTTTCCCAGACGTTGGATTTCTTTTTGCTGCAAGGTTTCTAACTAATCCTGTCGCTGCGCCAAGTGCGCCAAATCCCAATGCTATACCCCCTATCCCCTCTTGAAGATCAATTGGTTCGTTCTTGTCATCAACCTCTGAATTTTCGGTGTTGAGATTCCTTAAATGGGGATTATACATTTGTTGCTGTTGGTTTAACCAGTTAACATATTGTTTTCTATCAAACATTAGATTCTCCTATCCTTGTCTGAGGTTTTCTTTTCGTCTTCTATCGGCTTCTGCTTGTCTGGCCTGTCTCTCCACCGCTCTTTGTGTAGCCTGGTCTTGACTTGATCTCGCTCCTGCTCTAGCATCTCGGTGTTTATCGTCCCACGCACTACCCTTACTGAGTTGTCCTGCTGCAATGTCCGCTCCCGTTTCTCTGGCTGCTGCATCTCTTGCTCCTTGCTGTCCTCCTCCTGCTCCTCCTCCGAAAGCATCCAACGCCCGTGCTGCATAACTACCCGCACCACCAGCATTGCCTCTCAGCGCCAGCCCGGTGGCCACCGAAGCGCCTATTCCTAATGAGGCCGACTTTATTGGGTTAGCCATTATCGCTTGCCCCCATGCTGCTGCCCGTGCTTTAGGGTTTCTGATAAGCCTAACAACCTCCCGCGCGGCACTGAAGCCGGATCCATGTTTTGCCGTTGCCGCGATGGCTTTCGCGGCGTACTTCGGCACCGCTTTCCCCGCTTTCCCCGCAGCGAACAAGGCCCTCCCTGCAACGTCGAGCATACTCTCGTCAAGATGCTCATCTGTCCATCCACCAAAATTTTTACCAGTGGAGATCTGCTGCATTACCTGTTCAACTGATTCATTCTTCTCTTTTTTCTCTTTATCCTCTTCTTCGTCCGGTAATTTGTAAATGATACCCGATTCTTTGTTTTTCTTTTTATACATCTCTGCTTCTGTTGCTTTTCTTCTCTTCTTTGCTTCTGCCGCTTTTATGTCAGAACCAGAATCTTTACCTTTTTCACTTCCCATTGAACCATCATCACCCTGTTGACCCTGTTGACCTTCACCTTCACCACCATACAATGCACCCAGTCCCCAACCAAGTCCTTTACTTAGAGCATAGTTGATTGCTGCTCTTTTTGCATGGGTGATTGCGATCTGCTTTCCACTCTGTTTTGCTGTCCGTGCAGCCAATCTTTTTGCGATTTGTATGGCAGATGTTCCTCTTGCGCTTCTTCCACCCGCTCGGAGGACCTGGCCCTTGACTGCGTGCCGGCCGGTGGCGGCCCCGCCGCCGAGAATTCGTTTTCCCATCCTCTTTATCATTTTACCACCCCTGATGACTTCTCCGGGATTCAGCCAAGTTCCTACTCCCTTTACTGCCGGGATGGACATTCCTGCTGTCCAAGCCGCACCTGATCGTATTCCTCTACCAATCATCGCGGCTGTTCCTGCTGCTTTGGGGGATGCACCGAGGGGACCACCTTTGTAGAAAAAAGTCTTTTTTCTACTATATGGTCTCCCGATTGCTGACTTTGCTGCTTTGCCCGTTGCTGCTTTGCCCGTTGCTGCTACTGCTGCCGCAGGTTTCGCTGCTTGTGATACTGCTGTTGCTACAGGTTTCTCTGCTGCTGCTAC
>Ga0080013_1003588_pt1 | contig 16145 bp, 15 predicted proteins | sample ETNvirenome_6_85_FD_69236 | JGI IMG/M metagenome (GOLD analysis project Ga0080013, IMG submission 69236) | Marine viral communities from the Pacific Ocean - ETNP_6_85 (SPADES assembly) (version 2) | ecosystem: Environmental > Aquatic > Marine > Oceanic | place: Pacific Ocean | collected 2013-06-19
CCGGCGAGAGGACACGTGATCGAAGCGGTCCGGGGCATGGCGGCGCCGATGCTGTCCGTGTAGGCCGAGCCGGCGTAGACGACCAGCTCGACGACGACGGGCGCCGGGTAGAGGAGGCGGAGCTGCGCGTGAACCAGCGTCTCCCAACGCGAGACCTCGCGCTTCGTGAGCTTCGTCAGCGTCGCGTCGTAGGGCGCGACCTCGTCGTCGAGCGCGAGGAGGCCGTGCTTCGCCGAGGCGACGAGGACCTCGTCGCAGACCTTGGCGGCGTGCGCGACACTCTTCCGGAAGAGCGAGGACTGGTAGAGGTCGCGGACCTTCGCCGGCGCGTCGGCCTTCGTCTTCCCGCAGCTCACGATCCCGACCCGGACGACCCGCGCCAGCGGCGCGAGGACCTCGAGACGGCGGACGCGCTTCTCGAGCCGCTTGTCGGCGTTCTCGGCCTGCATCCGCTCGATCGCCTCCTTCTCGTCGGCCTCCGTGAAGATGGCGCGGACCGGAGGCTCCTCGGCGTTACCCTCGCAACGGGCGCAGTCGGCGGCGTTCGATCCGGCCGGCTGTCCGCAGAGCGAGCACGTCGCGATCTCGATCGCCTCTTCGCGGGAGAAGGTCGCCGCCTCGACGGCCTCGATCCCGGCGAACGGGCGGACGCGACGGTCGGCCGGCTTGGCGCCGGCGAGCTTGGCGACCGCGCGGCCGAGCGCCGTGAGCCGGAGCGACCGGGTCGAGCGCTGCTCGTCGTTCGACACGAGGCCGAGGTCCTTCGCCTCGTCGGAGGCCTTCGGGGAGCCGGACGGGACGAAGCCCCATTCGTGCGAGCGGACGACGAAGCGGAGAGCGCGCTTCGACACGGCCTTGTGTGCGGCCTTCGCGTCCTTCGGGTCGCAGTAGAAGGCCTCGACCTCGTCGGCGAGGCGCCGCAGCTCGCACGCCGCCGCGGAGGCCGGCTCCGCCAGCTCGCGGAGCTTGGCGGCGTCGAAATCGACCTCGGAGGCGAGGCGCCTGAACGCCGCGGCGAGCTGCGCGCAGTCCTCGAGGATCAGCTCCTTCGCCGCCTTCTTCTTCTGCGCGGCCGTGAGCCGCTTCGTCGGCGGGTTCACGAACGCCGGCGCCGGCGCGTCGGCCGCGGTCGCCGTCTTCGGGCACTTCTCACAGGCCTCGCCGAGCTTGTAGAGGTTCCCGCAGCCTTTGCAGAGGTCGAGGGTCGGCTTCGCCGTCGAGCGAGGGACCGCGACGCCGGGACCCGTCTTCGGCGCCTCGCGCGCGGCGAGCTGCGCCTCGACGAAGGAGGAGGTCGCCTCGAGGAGCTTCGTCTTCGACAGCGCCTCGAGCCTCGTCGAGCAGAACGCGCGGACGGTCGGGTCGGCGAGGATCTGGTCCTCGGCGAGGCCGAGCGCGTCTTTGCAGTCGAGGGAGAGCGCTTTCCAGTCCCGGACGTGCGTGTGAAGCGCCTTGTCGTAGCGCCGCGCGCCGCGCCGGATCGTCACGGTCCCGATCTTCGTCGCGACCGTGTAGAGGCCGTCCTTCCCGGTCCGGGTCGCCTTGAGCTTCGGCGCGGTGACCGTCTCGACCCGACCCTCGACGAGCGCGTCGACGCTGATCTCGAGCCGGCCTCCGGCCTCCTCCGTCTCGCGCTTGAGCTTCGCGGCGAAGGTCTCGTCGCTCGGCGTCGTGAGGCGCTCGGCCTCTTCCTCGACCGTCTCTTCGTAGTCGGGCGCGTCGTCGGTCGGCGGCGTTTCGAGACGGCGGACGAAGACCTCGTTCCGGCCGGACGGGCGGAGGTACTCCGTCCCGGCGCTCTTGTTCGTGTAGTAGACCTCGACGCGCTTCGACACGCGGAAGGCGATCCCGCAACGGAAGGCGCCTTGAGCGTAGACGTAGACCTTGTCGCCGACGCTCGGCTCCGGCGCCGCCTCGTCGTCGAGCCGGATCCACAGGTCGGAGAGGCCGTCGTCCCGGCGCACGTGACCCGACCAGCTCCGGGTCTCGAGCGAGTAGCGCTCGCGCGCCGTCCGGATCTTGCGCTGGCGGGTCGTCCGTCCCGCGGTCGCCTTCTGCACGGCGAAGCCGAGGTCCGTCACGACGATCGGCCAAGCGGCGCGCGTGTACTCGTAGGCCGCGCGGCCGGCGTACTCGGGGATCGTCTCCGTCCGACCGGCGAGGAGGCCGAGGCCGGCGAGCTGGTCGGCGCAGTGCGAGCCGCTGGCGCGCTTCACGTCCTCGAGGTCGCAGTAGAAATCGAGCGCGTCGATCTGGCCGGCCGTGAGCTTCTTCGCGATCGCTTGGGGGTTCGTGTTCGTGTCGTTCATGTTCCGTGCTCCGTGTTTGCGTTTGCTGTTTGCTGTAGAACCCCACCAATAGCACGTTTTCGCGAGAATGTCGAGAAAACTCGGAGAACCTCGCAATTACTACGATAAAAGCGCGGGTTCGGAGCCGGCTCCGGACCGGAAAACGTCAAAACGGGACCTCGTCCTCGACGCCGATCGCCGTGCCGGCGACGAGGATAGTTGACGGATGGTTGACGGGCGCGAGCTGCGCCTCGAGGTCCGCGGCCTCGCCGCACTGGTAGACGTGCTCGTCGAAGGCCTCGAGCTTGACGAGGCGGAGCAGGGCGAGCACGTGTCGCCTCGAGGCCGGGTAGCTGTAGTCGCCGCGCTCGGCGCGCCTCTCGCTCTCGCGGAAGACGAGGACGTAGGCCTCGGAGTAGCTGAGGATCTTCGGATGCCATCGGCCGTAGACGAGGCCGCAGAACGGACAGGCCTCGGACTGCACGGCGCCTCGAGCCATCTACGACGGCTCCCAAGGGACGAGGAGGTCGTTCACGTAGACGGGGTCGGCGCCTTTGTACCAGCGGCGCATCGCTGCGGCGTCCGCGCGGACCGGGATGTCGGGCGTGTAGCGCGCCATCGCGGCGCACATGACGGACTCGAGCCTCTTCGCCGCGGCCGTGAGCCTCGTCGGGTCCTCCGGCGCCTCGAGGATCAGCTCGTCGTGAATGAAGAGGACCGGCCTCGAGCCGAAGAGCGCGCTCTTCCGGTCCGTGTAGCACTCGCGAGCTACGTCGAAGGCCGCGTCTTTCGCGCCGGCCGCGGTCAGGTGTTGGAAGCCTTGGTTGCAGCCGTCGCAGTAGCCTACGCCGCCGCGGAGGAATCCGGTCCGCGGGTGCCGATGCGTGAAGCTCCCGCTCGAGGCCCATCCGCCGACGAGGTCGAAGTACCGGCGCATCTCCGGGAAGCGCTCGAGCCAAAGCTCCTTGCGCTCCTTCATGTACTCCGGCGTGAACAGCTCGACGAAGGCCGGGAAGGACCCGTCCGGTCGCCGGACGTAGTCGCGAGCAAACTCGATCATGCGGGCGACGCCGAGGCCTCCGGGGATCCCGAAGTTGAACGGCTTCGCCAGCGTCCGGCCGTCCTTCGCCTCCTCGTCGCCGGCCTTGTAGCGTCGGAGCGTCTCGTCGTAGCTCGCCGCGAGCAGCTCGGCGGCAAACACGACGTGAAGGTCCCGGCCGGCGCGCAGCTCCTCGGCCATGGCGGAGAAGGAGAAGAGGTCGAGGAGCACTTGAGCGAGCGAGCACAGCTCGGCGACGTGGTAGTCGCACGCGAGGAAGACGTACCCCGGCCGCGGGACGAAACACTCCCGGACGCCGGAGCGGCGCGGCATTTGTTGCAGGTTCGGGCCGGACATCGACGTTCGGAAGCTCGACACGGTCGCGTTGACCCGGCCGCAGATCGGGAGGGTCGCGCCGAGCGCGAGCCTCGGGACGAAATCGGACAGCTCCTTCCGGTCCGCCTTCACGCTTGCCCAGAGGTCGAGAGCCGGGTCGACGCCGGCCGCGGCGTCGAGGACCTCGGAGGCCGTCCGCGTGTACTTGAGGATCTGCGCCTCGGACAGCTCCTCTCCCTCGGCGAGCTTCTTCCGTCCCGTGTCGGTTAGCGGCGCTCCTTCGCCGAGGACGGCGCGGACGCGGCTCTTCGTCTCGAGCTGGTACTCGGACCCGTCCTTTCGCAGAATGCCGGCCTCGACGAGCGCCGGCGTCGCCGCGGCGAGGGTCGCCTCGAGGCGCGCTCGCAGCTCGGCGACCGTCTTCCCGTCCGTGCGGACTCCCCAGCTCGAGAGGAGCTTGAAGGCGAAATCGTGTCGACAGGTCTCGACGAAGAGCGGGGGAAGGCCTCCGGCCTCCTCGGCGATCGCGAGCTGCTTTTCGAAGATCAGGATCGGATCGCGAGCGTCGTCGCGGCAGTAGTCGACGGCGCCCTTCGGCCAACGCTCGAGCGGGACGGCCTCGAGGTCGCGGTACTTCCCGCGGGGACTCGCCTCGCTCTTCTTCTCCTCGCTCCGGTCCCGGTCGAGGTACTTCTTCACCAGAGCCGCGAGCGACGGCGTCCCGGCCTCGGCGAAGCGGCCGAGCGAGATGTCGAGGAGGAGGTCGAAGAGGCCGACATCCCAGATCCGGCCGGCCTCGAGGGCGGCGAAGACCAGCTCGAAAAAGGCCGGGTCCTCCTCGCATAGACAGGCGAGGTCGAAGGCGAGGTTACAGCCGACGAGGAGGACCTCCTCGTCCTCGAGCAGCTCGGCGGAGGTCCGGACGCAGTCGGCGCGCTTGAAGAGGTCGAAGGGGTCGCCGTCGTCGTGAGGGGTCCACGTCTGGCCGCACACGATCCGCGGAGCTTGGCGACCCGGCGCGAACGGGTACGTCTCGAGGTCGAAGCCGACCGGGATCACTGACAGGCCTCGAGGTCGGCGTAGAGGAGCCGGGTCGTTTCGTGCCAGTCCCGGCCGGCGAGCTGTCCGCGCTCGGCGACGAGCTGGCGCTCGTGTTTCCAGACGTGCCAAGCGTAATCAGCGGCGTCCGTTTGCGCCTTCACGACGCCGAGACACGGCGCTCCGGCGTCGCTCCCTCTGTTCGTCGTCGTACACGGACCCGTGTAGCTCTTCGGGTAGGTCGCGCCGCAGACCGCGACACCCTTCGCCGGCCGTGTGCAGTAGTGAGCGAAGCACGGACGGCGAGGGAGGACGACGACCTCGCTCGGCGGGTGGCTCCGCGCGAAGCCGTTCCTCTTCTGCGGAGCGAGCCAATTCATGCGGAGGAGGAAGGCGGCGAACGGGACCCGGAGACGGACGCCGGCGCCGACGACGAAGCTCCGGACGATCTCGTCGGCGAGCGAGAAGGGCGGGTTCGTGACGACGGCGCTCGGCTCGTCGAGGCGCAGCTCGAGCGCGTCGCCGATCGCGACCCGCTCGGCGCCGCAGAGCTTCACCAGCGGGAGCTGTTCCTCGGCGCGGATCTCGTTTGCCCACAGCTCGCGGCCGTCGCCGAACGCTCGCAGGGTCGCGCCGTCGCCGGCGCAAGGGTCGAGGACCGGGAGGAGTGACGGGATCCGGACCTCGGAGAGGAGCGCTCGCACGCACCACTGTGGCGTGTAGTAAGCGTCGTCCTTCAGACGTTGACGTTGACCAGCTACGGACACGGGGGAACCTCCTCTCGAGGGTACAGCCGGCCGGCGCCGCGGGGGAGTGCGGGCGCCGGCCGACCGGCCTCACGGCGCGACTACGGCGCGACGTAGGGCGAGAACCGACACTTCGTGAAATCGTTGCTCTTCTGCGTCAGCTCCATGTAGGCGTCGCACCAGACCTTGATCCCCGCGGCCGGCTGCTCCGACGCGACGAGGCCGTTCATGCTCTCCTCCGTCACGTCCGACTCCGTCGTTCCGGGGGCGAGCGCCATCGCGAAGCCCTTCACGTTGCCGAGGCCGGACGGCTGCGACAGGTCGGACAGCCAGCTCACGCGCTCGCCCTTCGGGTGCGACAGCGAAGAGCCGACGTTGTCGACGGCCTTCGCCGTGATCGGCCGGCCTCCGGTCGACTCGAGGACCGTCGCCTCGACGACGAAGTAGACGACGCCGGCCTTCTTCCGGCTCTTGTGAACGAGCAGCTCGCGCACCTCGAGCAGGTGCATTCCCGGCCGAATGTTCGCGCCTCCGCCGAAGACCTCGGCTTTCTCAATTCCTCCAAAAACTCCCATGCTTACGGCTCCTTTGCCTTTGCAGTTGCGGGCGGAGAGGCCGGAACGTCCGGCGCCTCCTTCGTGCTGCGACGCCTCTCGAGGAGGATCGCGGCGTTCGTGATCACGTGTGCGAGCGGGTCGAGGCCGGAGTCGGCGTCGACGGTCTCGCCGGCGAGGTACGCGAGGACGTGACGAGCGAGGCTCGCGCGGTACTTCTCGACGGGGATCGAGCGCCAGCCGGGGACGGCGTCGTCCCGGTCCGTGCGCTGCGCCATGGCGCGGCCGGCCTCGAGGAGCGCTCGAGCCGGGAGGAGGTCCGGCCGCGGCTTACGGCCTCGCCGACAGTGCGGCCGATGCGAGCGGCCTCCGTCGAGGCGGGCGTCGCACACGACGCAGAAGGTCGATCCCTTCATCGGTCGAGGACCTCCGCGCGGTCGGCGTACAGGAGCCGCTGGCGCGAGTCGAAGCTCTCGGCGAAGAACGCCGCCTTCTCCTCGGCGCTCTCGAGCGCGTTCCTATAGCTGTCCGTGTGCTGGTAGACGTAGAAGACGACCTCGTCGGCGAGCTGGCGCTCCCGATGAAGCCGGCCGAGGAGCTGCTCCCATGCCTTCCCGCTCGAGGGAGGCTCGAGGACGATTGCGGTCCGCCACTGTTGCAGGTTCCGGCCGGTCGCATGGCAGAGCGACGCGGCGCACAGGTGCGCCGGGACGCCGGAGTCGATGTCGGGAGGCTCGTCGCCGGCGCCGTACACGTGCTCGAGGCGCTCTCGGAGGACCGGCTCGAGCGCGGTCGAGGAGCTGTACCAGAGGATCGGCGGCGTCCCCTTGTGCGCGAGCTTCTCGGCGAGGGCGACGGCGTCGTCGACGAGATACGTGTCGAGCCATACGGGGACGGTCGGCGGCTTCGGCTTGTCCTTCTGGTAGATCCAACGCCACCAAGCGCGATGTATGGCGCGGACGGGGACCGCGTCGTCGTACTCGTCGATCTGTCGGCTCGTCTCACGGTCGATCCTCTGGCTCACGAGGAGCGGGGAGTCGTATCCCGTGTCGGCGTGTTTCCGCAGCTCGGCGCGGACGCACCGATTCCAGTCCGAGCGCGCCTCGAGCCATGGCAGATCGGGACCGGCCTCTCCCCATTCCCAACGGTAGAAGAAGCCGGCCGACAGCTCGCGCGCCTTGCGGTAGAAGCCGTCGTCGTCGGGGACGATCTCCCCGTCCGGCGCCTCGCCGGTCGCCCGAAGGTGGTCGACGGCCTCCTCGAGGCGGACCGGGACCTCGAGGTCGACGGGGACGATCTGGAGCGCGACGCCGAGGTCCTTCTCGTCGCCGCACACGACGCCGGGAGCGCTCCTCAGTCGCCGCGAGAAGGCCGCGCGGAGCGAACGCCGGCGCGCCTTGCCTCGAAGCGCGAGGTCGCCGCCGAAGGCCGCCGCGAGCGGCTTCATGCGCTCCCAATGCTCGGGACCGGGTCGGCCGTCCGGGTCGAGGGTCTCCTTCCACGCCTCGACGTGCGCGCGGCTCCGCTCGCGGAAGACGCCGCCAGCGGGGAAGGGAGAGCGCTCGCGGAGCGCCAGCTCGGACAGGTGACAGGCCTCCTCGACGGAGCGCGAGAGCAGGGTCCCGGACAGCGCGGCGACCCGGACCTCCGGGTTCGCTCGGAGGAAGCGGATCACGCGCATGGTGCGCGCCGAGGTCGTCGAGGCGAGCGCGTGCGCTTCGTCGAAGACGAGGACCAGCTCGCGACCCTTGTAGCGCGCCGCCAGCTCCTCGAGGAGCGCGGTCCCCTTCGGCCTCGAGAGCGTCGCGTAACTGAGGATCCGCGTCGGCGCGAGGTCGAAGGAGCCGCGGAGCTGCTCGAAGTTGCGGCGCATCTGTCCGACGATCCGCGCCTTCGTGAAGACGAGCGCGAGCTTCGCCTTCCAGACCGTCCCGACGAGGAGCGCGACGAGCGTTTTCCCGCGGCCGACCGGGATCGGCGCGAGGAGGCCGTCCGCGTGTCGAGCTGCGGCGAGCGCCTCGGACTGCAACCCCCACAGGTTCCACGTGGCACCGTCGAGCCGCAGCTCGGGATTCAGGTCGGCGCCGCGGTAGTCGGCGCTCGGGAGCTGCGCGACCCGGCTCGTCTCCGGGAGGTCGAGCCGGACGCCGTCGAGGCGCTCGAGCTGCGGCGCGGGAGGGTTCGCCGCCTTCGCCGCGGCGATCTTGTCGAGGAGGCTCACGTCGACGGCTCCCGGCGCGGCGCGACGACTCCCTCGAGGCCGATCTCCGTCATGGCGCCGGGACCCTCGCGCTTGAGGGTCCCTTGCGTGACGTAGAGGACGCCGTCGCCGAGCGCCGCCTTCAAGAACGCGATCGTGCTCTCGTCGGCGACGACCTCGATCGAGAGCGTCTCGTCCTTCTTCTGGCGGGAGACGACTACCATCCGAGCCGCTCGACGACGAGGTCGTAATGAGGGAGGAGCGCCTCGAGGGCGATCTTCGTGTTCGGGAGGCTCGTCGACGCGACGAGGACGGCCGGGAGCGGGATCGTCCCGTTCTCGATCCCCTGCTCGAGCCGCGCGACGACGTTGTCCTCGCCGCGCTTGTACTGCGGGACCCGGTACGACACGACGGACAGCTCCTTCGCCGCCTCGAGCTGCAACGGGCGGAGCAGCTCCTCGAGGAACACGGCCGAGGCCGGCCGGCGCGGCGCGCAGTCCACGAAGAGGACCCGGCCGAACGGGAGCGCGACCGCGGCGAGGTTCGGGTCGAAGTAGTCGTCGGCCGGCGCCTCGACGGCCTCCTCCGGCTGCTCCTCCGGCTCCGGAGCGGCCTCCTCCGGCTGCTCGTCCGTCTGCGTCGGCTCCTCGGCCTCTGGCGTGCTCTGAGGCGCCTCCTCGTCCGTCTGCGGCGACAGCGAGGGGACCTCCTCGTCGGGGACTCGCAGGATCTCGAGGAGAAGCTCGAGGTCGTCGCGCAGCTCGACGCGCGTGTTCTTGTCGAGCTTGTCGCCGGCGCCCTTCGGGAGCCGCGCCTTCGCGCTCCAGATCTTGAGCCGGCCGGCGTCGCGGACGAGGCCGCGGACGGCCGGGTACAGCTCGAGGATCTGCGGCTTCTTCAAGGCCTTGAGGCGCTCGCCGCGGTACTTGTGCAGCTCCTCGGGAAGCTCGAGGTCCGCGGGGACGACCGGGTCGTTCTTCTTCGGCGGCGCGGCCGGCTCGACGTAGTGAGCGTCGGCGTCGACGCCGTCCGGGGGGTTCACGGTCGGCTCGGCGTCCGGGTCGCGCGGCTCGAGGAGGTCGGCCTGTTTCGCCGCTCCCTCGAGGAGGTCGGCCTGTTTCGCCGCTCCCTCGAGGAGGTCGGTCGGCGGGTCGCCGGAGGCCTCCGAGCGCGCCTCGAGCGGCGCCGGCGCGCTCTGCGCGGCCTTCTGCTTTGCGAGGCCGGCGAGGAGCGGGTTCGCGGATGTCGCCGGCGTCGAGGCCGGCGCGCCGCTCTGAGCTGCGGCGTTCTTCTTCAGATTGTCGAGTAGGGACACGTTCGGATCTCCTTCGGGTGAGGTCGACGCGAAGAAGAAGCTCGCCGCGCCGAGGGTCTTCCGGCCGAGGCCGGCACACAGGGTCTTGAATTGACATCCGCCGTAGTTCGAGCAGTGCGACAGGTCGAAGCCGACCTCGCGCACGTCCGAGGCCTCGGCGATCGCCGCTTGTCGACGGACGTTCGGGCGGACCTTGTCCCGCCAGCCGGCGCGGATCTGCGCTGCGCTCAAGCGGACCTCGCTCTCCCGGCTGTCCGGGTTCAAGCGCGCCGCGGTCCGGTAGTACACGTGACGGAAGGCGAGGCCGTCGCCGAGCGCCTCGTCGGAGAGGTCGAGCCGGAACATCGGGTAACGCTCCTCGACCTCCGACCCGTCCTCGAGGGTCCGGACCTTCACGTAGACATCGCCGAGCGACGTGTCGACGCCGTAGAAGGCCGGCGCCGCCGCGGCGAGGTAGATCAGCGCTTGGTAGTCGTGCGCGAGTTGCTCCGGCGCCAGCATGTAGCGAAAGGACGAGGTCGTCTTGTGGTCCGTGATCCGATGGTAGCTCGCGAAATCAGGCCGCGGTCCGATCCCGGCCGGCTCGAGGAGGTCGATCTTCCCGACGACGGGGACCGGAAGCTCCGGGTCGACGATCGCGAAGAGCAGCTCGACGAAGGCCGGGTCGAGCGGAGGCGCCGGGAGCCGATGAAGGCCGGACGCGATGATCGGACCCGGCGCCGTCCCGTCGAGGAGGTAGCGCTCGGCCTCGTCGTGACACTTCGTGCCGAGCGCGAGGCTCTTCCGGTACACGCGAGGGAAGCGGGCGCGCTTGTCGAGCCACTGGCGCGACTCGCAAGCGTCCGTCTCTTTGCACTGGCTCGGAGAGCTGTTCGTCCAGTCCGCCAGCTCGCGGCCGATCAAGGCCTCGACGGTCGGGACGCCGCGGTCCGCCGCGGCGAAGACGCTCGAGAAGGGTCCTTCAGTCATGCGAGGAGCCTCCAAACAGCTGCAACCACTGGCGGACACTGGCTTTCGCCGAGCGCTTCGAGTCGGTCCACCCGTCCGGGAATCCGAGGAACCATTCCCAAAAGCCGATCGGAGGGCGGTTGTGCCCAAACAGGCGCGCGAGGCGCTCGTAGGCTGGCCATTTTCGCATTGACGGTGAGAGCTGGTTCAGCGTCGCCGTGAGCGTCGGCAAGTAGCCAGCATCGCGGCCGGCGATGCGCGGAACCCATGGCGGAGGCGGGTACTCGAGCGCAACGAACCACGTAACCGAGCCGCGCGAGGTCTTCGGCCGCTCGCTGGATCGGAGGGCGGTTGACGTTCTCGGCGAAGACGAAGCGCGGCTCGACCTCTCCGACGATCCGGAGCATTTCGGGCCAGAGGTCGGCGGCGTTGTTCCGGCCTCGCGCGGCCGAGCTGAACGCTTGGCAGGGGAAGCCTCCGGAGACGAGGTCGACCTCTCCGCGGAAGGGTCGGCCGTCGAAGGTCCGAACGTCGTCCCAAACAGGGAAGCGCTCGAGCGACCCGTCCAGTTGTCGCCGTAGAAGAAGCCGGCGACGGCTCTCCCGGATCTCGACGGCTGCGACTGTATGGAAGCCGAGGAGAGCCGATCCGAGCAAGCCTCCGCCTCCTCCCGCAAATAGTGCCAACTCACGGAGACTCACTCGCCGGCGCGGGAGAAGCGGTCGTTCGTCGCGAGGTACTCGACGACCGCGTCGTCGTCGTCCGGGTCGACGCCGGCGCGCCGCAGCTCGTCGAAGCCGATCTCGGCGTAGAGGTCCGCCGCGTCGACGCGAAGCGCGAACGTGTAGCGCGTGATCCTCACGAAGCGGGTCACGTCGCGAGCTGTGATCGTGAGGGTCTCGCCGTCGAAGGCGGCGTCGCCGAAAAGGGTCGTGATCAAGGCGTGTTGTGGCATGGGGTCTCGTTCTCCTCTGCGTCCCGGTTTGCCTTTGCGTTCCTCGAGGCGCCGGGAAGCTCCTCGCGGAGCCTCCCTTATCGCGAGCATTACGGGAGTTGTCAAGCTCGTCTTGACAATGTGTTGTGCCATACACTACAGAACACGCTCGGACCCGTTCGCCGAAGGAGGCGCAGAAGATGAAGCTCGGAAAGTGGCTCGAGAAGGAAGGGCGGCGCCCTTCGTGGATCGCTCGCGAGGTCGGCGTGAGCCGCGCAACCGTTCACGGGTGGATCGAAGGCCGCTTCAACCCGTCCGCCGAGCGCTGCGCGAAGATCGCCGAGCTGACAGCCGACGAGGTTCGGGCGCGTGATTTCGTGTCCGAGGTCATCCTCCCGGCGCTCGAGCGGCCGGCCGACCTCGAGCCGGACCTCGATCGAGCATGATCACGGTTTGGCGGACCCGCTACGTCAAAGGCTACGACGGGACGAACGCCGGGGAGGTCGAGGCCTTCCCGACCGTCGACACCGTCGAAGGCCTCCTCGCCGTCTACGAGACGGACGCTCACTTCGTCCCGTACCTCGTCCTCGAGGACGGCGCCGTCGCCGAGGCGATCCCGCGCCTCACGCTCGCGAGCCTCGAGCACCTTCGAGCAGCCGGCGCCGAGGTCTACTTCGAGAGCCTCGTCTTCGACATCGACTGTCCGGTCGCGCACGTCGACGACTCGGCGGCGCCGCAGAGCTGGCGTGAGGCCGAGTGGTTCAAGATCGACGCGCTCCCGGCCGAGCTGTCCGATCTCGGCTTCTACTGGACCCGCGGAGGCTACCGGCTCCTCTACACGCTCTCGCGGCGCCTCACGCCGGAGGAGTACGTCGTCGCATGGTTCGGCCTCGCGAGGCGCCTCAGAGCGCTCGGGATCGCCGTCGACGACCTCAAAGACTGGACCCGTTGTTATCGCCTCCCCTTCGTCGTCCGGGACGGCGAGCGGACCGGCGACCCGGCCGCGGAAGGGTCCGCCGCGACGATCAACCTCCTCGCGCTCGAGCCGCTCGAGGACGAGGTCCTCTCCGAGCTGCTCGCCGAGGCGCCGTCGTCGCAGTCCTCGACGGTCGGCGAGCGCCCCTTCCTCGGCGTCGAGCTGGAGAAGGCGCCCTTCGTCGTCGCAGACCAGATCACGGAGAACCGGAACCTCTGGCTCACGTCCCTCGCCGGCAAACTTCACCGTGCGCTCGGCTACGACGAGGACGACCTCCTCTCCGAGCTGCGGCGCAACGCCGCCAAGCGCTGTCAGGGTTGGGAGCCGGAGGCCGGCGAGCTGGAGCGGATCGCGCGCAACGTGGCGCGCTACGAGGCGCCGCCGATCGCCGATGTCGTCCGCGTCGATCCGAGGCCGGTCGTCGTCGAGGAGGACGAGATCCGCTTCCTCCTCGGATCGGAAACAGAGGTCGCGCGCTCCGTGTGTGACGAGCTGGAAGACCCGATCGCCGACGAGCGCCTCGTCTACGACCGCTCGAGGCTCTTCAGCTACGCCAGCTCGCGCGGCCTCTGGGAAGAGGTCTTCGACGAGCGCGTCCGCGCCGTCGTTCACGGGTGGGATGGTGAATGGATCCGGACCGGATGGGATGACAAGCTCGACCAGCCGAAGGTGCGGCCGCTCAAGGTCGGCGACGGCTTCGCGGGGGGTGTTCTCGCCGTCGTGAAGACGCTCCGCAGCTCGAGAGGGTTCTTCGACGGACAGCGCGACGGCCTCACCTTCCGGAACGGCTTCGTCTTCGTCGACGGCGCCGGCTCCGTCCAGCTCGACCCGTTCTCGAGCGGACAGCGCTCGACGGTCGGCCTCCCCTTCGACTACGTCCCGAACGCGCGGCCGGGTCTCTTCGTGAACATGCTCGAGGCCTGTTTCGCTCACGACGACGACGCCGAGGCGAAGATCCAGCTCCTCCGCGAGTACGTCGGGAGCTGCCTCCTCGGTCGAGCGACGCACTATCAAAAAGGCCTCGTCCTCCTCGGCGACGGCGGGAACGGGAAGAGCACCTTCCTCGACGTGGTCGCCGCGCTCTTCGTCGGCCGCATGATCACGGCCGTTCCGCCTCAAGAGATGGCGAACGAGTACCGGCGAGCCATGCTCTCCGAGAGCCGCTTGAACCTCGTCAACGAGCTGCCAGAGGCCGACATTCTGGTCTCTCAGGCCGTGAAGGCGATCCTCACGGGGGACCGGATCGTCGGGCGCTACATCCGGGAGCAGCCGTTCACGTTCCGCCCGATCGCGGGTCACGTGTTCGCCGCGAACTCCCTCCCCGGCGTCCGGGATATGTCGCGCGGGTTCTGGCGCCGCTGGATCGTGATCCAGTGGCTCCGCGAGTTTGCCGAGGCCGAGCAGGACAAGAACCTCGCCGCGAAGATCGTCGCCGGCGAGCTGCAAGAGGTCGCCTCGTGGGCCGTCGACGGCGCCGCCGAGCTTGCGGTCCGGGGCCGCTACGAGATCCCGACCTCTTCGGAGTCGGCCGTCGCCGAATGGCGCGCGATCGCCGACAACGTCGCGCGCTTCCTCGCCGAGCGGACCGTCCGGACCGAAAAGCCGAAGACGAAGGCCGCGGAGCTATACAACGCATACGCCGCATGGGCGACGCGGAGCGGTCTCAAGCCGCTCTCTACGCCGAAGTTTGGCGTCCGGCTCCGGCGCCTCGGCGTGAAGAAGGCCCGATCGGCCTCCGGGAACCTCTACGGCGTGACGCTCCGGCTCGAGGTCCTCGGCGGAGGCGCCGGAGCAATCCCCACAATCTCGGGGGGTGCGGCCGGCAGTGTGTAGCCTTTCCCGACCTAACTACTCGGAACCATTAGGCGTGCATGAGTGTACGGATCTCCGGGGTACAGGCGTAGGCGCACATACGCGCGTATATGGGCGCGTGCGTACTCGCGTTATGTGCGCGATAGGGGTATGCGGGAAAATCTATACACCTATACACGCTCGACTAGAACCTCGCGGAATCGCTGGCGAATCGGCGTGTACAATGGTCCGGAAAACCTTACACAAAACACACACAACCCGGAGAATCACGCGATTATGAATGCTTCAGGTCCCTCGGAGCTGTCCGAGCAAATCCGCCTCGTCGCGCGCCTCGAGCGTGCGGGGATCGTCTTCTTCCACGTGCCAAACGGGGGACGGCGGAGTCGTGTCGAGGCGATCACGCTGAAGAAGAGCGGCGTTCGGCGCGGCGTCCCGGATCTCGTGATCCCGGTCCCTCCGGCGCAGCTCCATTGCTCGCGTTGTATGCGGCCGGCCGTCGTCGGCGCCGTCGTCGAGCTGAAACGAGCGGACGGGAAGCCGAGCGACGTGAGGGTCGAACAACGCCACTGGCTCGAGCTGTTCGAGGCGAACGGGTGGCTCGCGATCGTCGCCTTCGGAGCGGACGACGCGGCAGAGCAGCTCCGGAGAGGAGGCTACGCGCTATGAACGCTCGACAGATACTCGCGAACCTCGTCGGGATCCTCGCCGTCGTCCTCTTCCTCTTCTGCTACGAGGCCTCGGCGCATCCGCCGATCCCGGCCTACGACGCGCCGAACCTCGACGCGCTGGCGTTCGCGATCTACCAGCAAGCGCTTTCGGAGCACTACAGGCTCGAGCCGGGGGAGGAGGACCAGCTCGCGAGGGAGTTTCACGCGGCCGGCCTCTTGTCGAACGTCTCCCCGACCTTCCTCGCCGCCGTCACGTGGACGGAAAGCCGTTGGAAGGGGAAGACCCTCGGCGACGGCGGAGCGAGCGTCGGAGCGTGGCAAATGGTCGCCTCGAGCGTGCGCGTCCTCTTCCCGTCCGTGAGCCGGAAACAGGCGCGCGAGCTGCTCTTGTGGCCGCTCACACGAACAGTGATCGCCGGCCTGTATTGGGCACGTCTGATCAAGCGATACGGGCGCCGCCGAGCTGCGGTCGTTTACAACTGCGGTCCGGTCCGATGTCGGCGAGCTACGACGACGAAAGCGGTCCGAGGCTACTTCCGCCACTGGCGACAACTGAAGAGGAGGCTCGAGCGAGCACAATGAGCAAAGAGAAGAACAGACGACCGCGTTCGGCTGCGCCGAGCAGCATGAGAGACCAGATCGAGCACTGGCGACGCCGAGCGCTCACGGCCGAGCAGGCGAACACGCAAGCGGGCGCATACGTCGAGCAGGAACGCCAGCAAGCGAACGCGATCGCCGTCGCCTCGAGCCGCGTCGTGTACATGGCGGGATCGGACGCGGGAGGCCTTCGACTGCGCCTCGAGGACCTCGGCCGTATGTGGGGGAGCTGGCGGACGCGCTTCCTCTCGCTCTTCCGGTCCGTGAAGGGCGACCTCGAGCGGATCGATCACGCGCTTTCGGGGAAGGCCGGGACGGAGATCGCCGCCGAGCGCGAACGCGCGAAGGTGAAGACGACGGCGCTCGCGGCGTTCGCGGACGAGGTCCGCGCGTGTCTCGACCTCGTCGCATACGAGCGGGAGAAGGCTCTCGAGGGCGACGCCGAGGACTCCGACCTCGAGGCCTACCGCGACGCCGAGGAGAGCTTCCGGGTCAACATCCGCAAGGCACTCGACGCCGCGGCCGAAGCGGTCGGCGTGAACCTCGCGGGCGACCTCGAGAAGGACGAGCAGCCGGCCGACCTCGAGAAGGAGCCGGCTCTCGAGGTCGTGAAGGGGGACGAGGCCGTCCACTGAGGCGGCGAGGCCGGCGCGGGTCCTCCTCGGGGGGGATCCCTTGCAGGTTCCGCAGGGGT
>Ga0080013_1003589_pt1 | contig 16144 bp, 27 predicted proteins | sample ETNvirenome_6_85_FD_69236 | JGI IMG/M metagenome (GOLD analysis project Ga0080013, IMG submission 69236) | Marine viral communities from the Pacific Ocean - ETNP_6_85 (SPADES assembly) (version 2) | ecosystem: Environmental > Aquatic > Marine > Oceanic | place: Pacific Ocean | collected 2013-06-19
GTGTAACAGTTGCCGAGTTCGTCGATTTGGAAGACCCCTTCCAGAACGCCGCAGTTCAGGTCATTAAACAGGCCAGCCGCAAAACCAACACGGAAGCCGGCGACGGCACAACAACCGCCACGGTTTTGTCGCGAGCCATATTAACAGAAGCGTTCAGGCATATCACCGCAGGTGCGAGCCCCATCGAGGTGAAACGCGGCATCGACGCCGCTGTTGCTGTTCTCGTGGAGCAACTAACGGATATGTCCAACCCAGTGCGCTCAGAACGCGATATAACGCACATAGCGACCATCTCTGCTAATAACGACCAGACCATCGGGAAGCTGGTCGCCAGGGCCGTCACGGCCGCAGGAAAGGACGGGAGCCTTATTGTGGAGGAGGCCAGGTCAGTTGATACGACCCTGGACCTCATCGAAGGCTTTCGCTTTGATTCCGGCTATGCCGCGAGCGCGTTTATCAACGAGGAGCGCAGAGGCGCAGTGTCTCACGAAGATGTCTTTGTTCTGGTTGTAGATGATAAGATCTCCCAGGTCGAACAACTACTTCCTATTTTGGAGCCCTGCGCCCGAGAAGGCCGACCCCTCGTCATCGTTGCTTCGGAGATCGAAGGCCAAGCCCTCGCCGCCCTCATTATGAACACCGTTCGCGGCTCTATGAAGATCGCCGCCATCAAAGCCCCACGCTACGGGCAAGAGCGCCGAAGTATTATGACCGACTTGTGTATCGCCACCGGTGCTAAATTGTTCTCCAAGGCAGCCGACACAAAACTAGCCGACTTCAAGATGATTGATTTGGGCCAATGTAGTAAGATTGATGTCCTGAAAAACGCAACCACCATTGTCGGAGGTAAAGGCGACTGGTCCGAAGTTGAGAAGAGGATCGACAGCCTCAAAGTTGAACTGGAACAAACCGATAATATGAACGAGTGCGAGGTGATTCAAGAGAGGATCACCCGGCTCGCCAGCGGTGTCGCAGTCATCAAGGTCGGCGCAGCCACGGAGATCGAGATGATCGAAAAGAAGCACCGCATTGATGACGCCGTTGAGGCCGTGAAAGCCGCAACACTAGAAGGGATTATCCCAGGTGGAGGTTGCGCTCTCCTGCGCGCCGCTGCTAATGTGAAACATTCTGAACTGAAAGGTGATAGGTTGCTCGGCTATAACTCTGTGGTGAAAGCTTGTAGCTCACCTTTGCGACAGATGGCCTCCAACGCCGGTCAAAGTCCGGACATCATTGTTCAGTCAGTTGAGGCCTCCACCGGAAACCACGGCTGGAACTTCATCAACGGAGAGATCGAAGACTTGATTGAGGTCGGCGTCGTCGATCCCGTCAAGGTTACGCGTTGTGCTTTGCAAAACGCTGCGTCTGCTGCCGGCACACTTATCACAACTGGCCACGCCATTGTGGAGGTATTATGAGATTCAATGTAAGCGTATCAATCGAAGAAGAAGGTTTGGCCGGCTTTATCTGCGATCTTCTGACCAGATGTAGTGTCACAGACACCGACCAGATCGAGTATTTGGTGAGAGGCAAGGATTACGAAGCGGTCTTGGAAGCAATAGAAGAGCACAGGAAGAAGTTATTTAGTTTAGACACAACGCTGGAGGACGTTAGCCAAGTAGTTCGCGGATATTTAGAACTAAAAAATCCTCCCTCTTTACCTGTAGAGATAACAGGAACAGAAGAAGAGGAACAAGAATGAAGAAAGGTGATTTATTACACATTCCGCAGGCATCTAGATGTCTGAAACTGGAATGTAACGACAGTATAATCAGTGAAGAGATAATGTGCGAAACACCGCAGGTGGCCATATTTGTTTCAGAGCACGACTCCGGAGCATGCAAGGTTTATATGAACGGCCATTATTGGCACATAGATAAGACATCGGTATATCCGCTGAGAGCAACAAAGACAAGGAGAAAGTATGGTGGTCAAGCTAGTAGAAGTATTTGATTTTTACGATTCACGTAGTTCACAAAGTAAATCTTTGAGAGAAATCTATGTGAATGGAGACCACGTAGTCTCCATCCGTCCAGATCAATACACTAAAAATATAATGAAAGAAGGCCAACTCCCAGAGGGGATAAGCCATACTCAAAATTTTAGTATCGTCACACTCAACGACGGCAACAATATGGTTGTTGTTGGAGATGTCGACGCGGTTCATTCCAAGTTATTTCGCCAGATCTTGCGAGGATGAACGATTTAGAATTTTTGCCTTGTCTTACGATGACGGATGATGAGATGGTAGAGTTGATGGAGTTGATGGATAGCCTCACTTCACACGGCGACGAATGGCTATTATGGATGATGTTTATAGAAATGGGGATAGCGTGATTAGAGTTATTGATAAACCGTGGGGACACGAAGAGATATGGGCCGAGACAGAATATTATATTGGAAAGTTTTTATATATCACCGACGGCCACAAACTTTCTCGACAGTATCATCAAGTAAAAGATGAAACTATTGTTGTGTTGGAAGGCCTGCTTACTTTGGAAATAGGAGAAGACGGCTCGGAGATTGTTATTTTACCCCCTGGTGCCGCTTATCGGATACACCCTGGCGTCGTTCATCGTTTCTGTGCGGACAATAAAACTGATGTGAGACTGGCCGAAGTGAGCACTACCGAGCTATTAGACATAGTTAGGATCGAAGATGACTATGATCGTTGAGGTTTTACTTCTCTGCGAAACTATTTAGTTGGTAGGAGTAAAGTCCCGATGCATAAAATCTTAGAGAGGTTCGAGCGATATCAACTGTATGAGTCCCTGGAACTGCTCGCCGAAGCCATAGAAGATATAGGCTTGCCGCCGGAAGTCGCAGCAGAAGTAAGGCTAGCCTTTCCAGATGTGGAGGAAAAGGCGCTGACTTGGTTTGGAAACTTACTATTGAAAAGTACGCTTATTCACCAAGCCCCAGTCGATTATATGAATCCCTTGGGGATGCTTAAACAAATCGAAAATCTCGTCAACTTGATGCCATCTCCGAGATACCAGGGGATCACTGTTGAGGATGCCGATACTATACTAACAGATCTGGCGATCCAAGGTCTGGAAGCTTACAGTCTGATTTATAAGGGTTTCACCGAGGGTGAAGGTTCATATAAGGCTTCCAAGAAATTTAAGAAGTATTTAAAATCTATTTTCTCCAAAGTGATCCCCAAGTATGGCTTCGAGCCTCTTAAACATAAGGAACTCGCCCGCCGTATTGAACGATTCTTTCACCTTTTCGACCGGTATTATGGCTCTGGCCCTCTGATAGGAATCATTCAGTCTCACGAGACCAGTGTTGTTTCCTCTTTGCTTCAACAGGATAAAACTTATCTGGGCCTTTTGAGCGCAGCAACCAATCGTCGCCAAGCATATAGAATCGCACGACAGGCGTTGGAAAACCGCGAAGATCCCGAACAAGTGGTCCATACCTTTGATGACGGCACTTACTGGTATGACCTCGACACCACCATGTGTTCAGAGGAAGGCGACCGTATGGGACATTGCGGCTCTGATTCTCGCGGCGGCCTCTTTTCGTTAAGATGGAAGAAACCCGGCCGAAGGGAATCAAGCAGTTATGTAACCATCTCGTATAACAGCGACACCGACACAATCTACCAGATAAAAGGACGCAATAATGACGCCCCGCGGGATAATGTTTGGGATCATATCGTTTGGTTTATCAAAGCTCACAATGTCCAGACAGTGGAGGAAGAAGGCGAACATTCCAACAACCCCGCGGCCTTCGCGGATATGATCGAACATATCTCCCAAGAACTGCCTAATGTTGATATCTCCTCTTTCGACAAGAAGGTGCAAGAACTGGAAGCCGAGTGTGCCGCCATCCAGACAAGGTTTGATAATCGTAACCCCTACCCGGAACTTATACACCTTCATTTCGAGGTCGACGCGGACAACTTCGGCGTTGAGCACGTACCTAATCCTCTCGTCACAAAGAACGCCCAGGTGGGCTTCAATATTGAACTCTCGGAAGAGGGTGCTGATCTATTCAGTACGGGAAACCCCGAGGATGACCTTTGGACCTTGGGTAGTCACATCGACGCACTAACCGACAGCGGCGCTATGACCCACGACGTTCTCCTGCGAGGCTACGGCCGCAATATAGAAGTTTGGTATACCTTGGAGCACGACTATTCGGACCACGACCTCGCATCATTTGACGACTTCGCCGACACAATAACCCGCATCGCAGGCGATTATGAAGAAATCAAAGACGAACTTATAGGCCTCCTTATTCAAGAAGGATTTGTGGAGATCGCGGGGCCATATGGAGATCTCATCGCGAAGTTGCCGGCGTTGGAAGAGAAGTTTAAACATCTGTTTATCGAATACTCCGAAGCAAAACCAATGGCCGGAGTGACTTTTCAACTCAAAGAAAATTATGATGACTATTTCAAGGTTTTCGACTCCAATGAATACATTAGGCCCCTCCAAGATGGCGACACCGAACGAAGCGCCCGCCTCGCCGATGCCCTGGCCGGCATAAGCAAAACACCAACGGATGGCTCGGTTCCCATTCGCGGCGAGCACAGCCCACTCAGGAAGGCGATACAAAAAGAGATCGACAACGCCAACGAAGCAGCAGACAAGCAGATGCTTCTTCCTATGTTTTCGCACGAAGCTCTACCCATTGTGCGCTTTTCATTCAGTCTGTCCGAACTGAGTCTTGATTTTGCCCCAGGTGTCGCCGCGCCTCGGCACGGAAAAGCCGATGTAATATTGAAGTTTGCTTTTAAAATCGACAACACGTCCGATGAGGCAGGTATCGCGGCCACCTTGGCCTTCATCGAATATCTCCACGGCAGGATCCCTAAGATCCTCACCATCGCCAACACGCTCGTGAAAGAGACCTTGGAGAGGCTCCACCAGGAAGACCGCATCGCCGCGGCAGCCACCGGACAAGGTTCCGCCGCCGGTCCCGGTGCGAAGCGTTCGGAGAGCAAGCTAAGAAAGATCGCCACCGATCCCAGGTTTGTTCGACGACTTGCGGAAGAACTCATAAGGAGAAAGAATGAGCTTCTCTAAACTATGCGAGATTTTCAAAGAGGAGGTGGCCACTATGAAGAAGACCGACTTCCGCGAAACGCTCACAGAGCAGATTCACGCCAAGCATTATCAAATAGAGTTATATGCTAGGTTTGAGGGAGAGGCCGGCGGCAACATCGAAGATCGACTTACACGGATCCGCTCCATCAGCGGCGTAACCATCGTATCTACCAAAGACGCCACAAGTTCAGCCCGGACAGTCTTGAAAGTCAAGTTTCACCCGGAACTTGATTCAATGCGCCCGGCAACGTATGTTCGCACCATCCTAGTCCCTGATATAAACTCAGGCACGAAAGTACCCGGAGTTCAGGTGGTCGGGATAGTGCGAGGATCTTTAACAACATTGGAGAGATAGAATGAAGATAGTAACTAACGAGATCGGTATAAAAGATCTTTTCCTGATCGGAGGATTGGTAGTAGCTTTGTCTGGGTTTTATTACAAAACTCAACTGAGGATCACCTCCTTGGAGGAATCACAACTCGCTACTAACAGCGCTCGAACTAGGATTATCGGGCTGGAAGAGAGGGTAAAGGCTATGTCCGCCAAGATAGATTTTCTACACGATGCTGTCTTATGGTCGATAGAAAACGAAAGATGTATCTCCTCTTATGAGGAGCCTTCATAATGAAGCGCCTAGCACTACTATTGTTATTGTCTCTAACTTCTTGTACCCCGTGTGATCTGGCTAGCCTGACTGGGAGCCCGATGATCACAGAAGCGGCCGCGTTGTTCAACAATGCCTCCTCGATGAGTCGAGAAAGCAGCGTAAAGGTAGTAGTACTCACTAAGCGCAGTTCTGTTGGCCATGGCTCCGGCACTTATGTAGCTTATCGCGGCAAGTTTTATATCTTGACGGCATATCACGTCATTCATGATATGATCAGCGCCGTCGCCATCGACGACAAAAACTCACACTTCTTGGAAGTTGGCCTGATCCACAAGCCCAGTGACACAGCGCTCCTACAAGTAGAAGAGATTCCAGGCAAGAAGGCTTTGCGCCTGAAACTGCCATCGGCCGTCCTCCCGCCAGTAGGATCAGAAGTCATCTATACGGGATATCCAAACCTAACTGGCCCACTCACGGTCGAGGGCACGGTCGCCGGATTCGCCAACGACGGTGCGATTATCCTCCAATCATATGCTTGGGGCGGTGCCTCCGGATCCGCTGTCTTGAACAAGAAAGGCGAGATCCTCGGCGTTCTAAGTGGTATTGAACTGGGTAGGGACTATCGCGGCATTGTGGTTCAGAACTCAAGTATTGTTATTATTAATCCATTACCAAGAGATTTTTTAGAGGTTGTAGATGCTTTATATCACAATTAACATCGCTGCCGGCGCATTCATTTATTATTCCTTCCTTTTGTCGCGACGTACGAGGGAAGTTAGAATATTGACCGAGAAATATAACAAACTAGAGGCCGAGTATGGCGACTACTTGGATAAAATTGTAGAAGAAGAAATAGAAAGGCAGGGAAGTATTGGCGACAGAGTGGTCGAAGCCTTCCGCGAAGAACTCCTGGCCCAAAAACTAATAAATTCAGAGCCTTACGGCGATGCATAGGATATAAACTTGAAGACGATTTACCTTTTCGACATCGACGGCACCCTCACCCCTGCGCGTTGTGAAATGAACGAAGATTTCGCCGAGTTCTTTTTGAACTTCTGCGAAGCCAACGATGTTTATCTTTGCACCGGCTCCGACTGGGAGAAAGTGAAGGAGCAAGTTCCGAAAGATGTTATAAAAGCATCGTGCGGAGTATTTGTCTGTTCCGGCAATGCTTTTTGGAGTAACAACGGCCGGGAAAGAACTAAATGCCGGGCCGAATTCACGCCGCCCAAAGAACTGATCGATGATCTAAAACTGTTCTTGGACAGTTCAGACTGCCCGACCAAGGCCGGCAATCACATAGAATATCGAATCGGGATGATAAACTACAGCACCGTTGGTCGCGACTGTTCGCAAGAGCAGAGAAAAGAATATAGCGAATGGGACGCCATCGCCGGTGAAAGAGAGAAGATCGTTTCTGTCCTTCGCAGGCGCTATGAAGACCTGGCCTTTAACATAGGCGGCCAAATCAGTATAGACATTCACCCATCCGGCTTCGATAAGTCCAGAGCAGTTGAGTTTATTCGCGAGTGGTGCGCCAACGAAGAGATCTCCCTTCACTTCTTCGGCGACAGATTACAACCCGGCGGGAACGACTACCCTGTCCTTAAAGCTTTGACCGAAAGGGACAACTACGATAAGGTCGAAGACTACGAACACACTTGGAAACTACTAAAAAGTTTAGATCAAGATGAGGCCTCTTCTTCGCCAGACTCGGAAGAGTTGAAGCCAAAACCATCATCAAAGTTGGCCCCGAGAGGCATCGAAACCTTCACGATATGCCGACAAGCAGATGAAACCGGTATATCTGGAACTGGTGTCGTAATCGAGGGCGTTGAATACGCCACCGGACAAGTGGTTTTACACTGGCTGACGCCGTTCCCGAAGGGCTCAATAGCAATATTCGAGAGTATGGTGGATTTCAAGAGAGTACACGTCAACCCCCACCCGGATAATAAGACGATCATTACATATGCCGACGGTCGGCAGGAGGAGTTCTAATGTCGCACGAAGCAAAATGGAGTACGTTCAAGCTGAACTTACAAGAAGTTGAAAGATTCCAGAAAGAAATGAAAGCGCGCCACGCCAAAGATAAATGTGAATATATCTCAACCGGCGCTGCCGAAAATGTTGCGCCTTTCACCGAGAAACCATCTTGCGACCGCGCTAAATCTTCCCCTCCTGGCTTCGGTGGTGCCCTTGAAGAGGTCATCGACAAGTCTAGCCTGAACTCCTTCGAGGTCAAAGACGACCTACACCCTGCTTTCTGGGCCGACGGCCATCTTTCCCCGGAGATTATAGAGCGCCTGTTAGAAATCGTTGATGACTTTCTGGGAAGTTTAGAGTTTGATGTCCCCCTCATTGATGTGAAGCTCACCGGATCCCTGGCGAACTATAACTGGTCCAAGTATTCAGATATTGACCTCCATATCGTCACAGACTTCGAAGAGATCGACGACAACGAAGAACTGCTGAGAAAACTGTTTCGTTCTTTAACAACTGTTTGGAATGACAGACACAATATTGTAATAAACGATCACGAAGTCGAGATCTACATAGAGAATGTCGCCGAAACACATATTTCTACCGGCGTTTATTCAATCCAAGACGGTGAGTGGCTGGTCAAACCGGAGCCCGCCAACTATGAGATCGACACCGCGACCATCAAAAAGAAGACAGAAGCCTATATTGAAAGGATCGATGCTATCGAAGATGCCATCGACGAGAAAGATTATGCTGACGCCTTCGACCAATCCGAGAAACTAAAAGCAAAGATTCGCAACATGCGAAAGGCCGGCCTTGAAGAAGGCGGGGAGTTTTCCGTCAAGAATCTTGTCTTCAAATTACTACGCCGAATCGGGGAACTAGACAGGTTGTCCCAGCTTAAAGACAAAGCCTATGATTCAGCGATGACGATTTAGACATTTAGTTTACAACTTTTTCCTCGACAACGGCCCAAAAATGTGCTATATTATTAGTATAGAAAAGGCTGAGTGGTGGAATGGAATACACAACAGACTTAAAATCTGTCGCCCGTAGGGCTTGCGGGTTCGAGTCCCGCCTCAGCTATTCTTTAACCAACAAACAAGAGGAAAAATAAATGAATGTAATCGATAATATTAAAACCGGAATCGCAAATACGCTACGCGATCCACTTGGAACTTCTATTGGAGTGGCATGGTGGGTTTTATGTGTGGGACTGGGGGCTTGGTTTCTACAAATCGTTCTAGGTTTTGTCTTCCGTATCAACGGGGTCTAGGCCCAGCGCCCCGCCAATGTCGCATAGTGGTCTATTGCATCTCATTTGTAATGAGAATTTCGTGGGTTCAAATCCCGCCATTGGCTCTTTTAAAATAATGCTTGACAAACAGAGCGAAAGAATGCTATAATAATAAGACAGTTGGGAGGCATCCAATCGGACCTAAGCGGAACACAGCTAACCCCTCACTGTTCCAGGCACTCACACATAGCCACTGGACCTATAGGCCCATAACTCAGTGGTTAGAGTGCTGTTCTTATAAAGCAGATGTCCCCGGTTCAAATCCGGGTGGGCCTATTTTCGGGTTCTTAGCTCAGTTGGCAGAGCACCGGCCTTTTAAGCCGAGGGTCGTGAGTTCAAATCTCACAGAGCCCATCATTTCGAGAAAACCAAAACACAGGAGAAACAATGGTTAATTTTAAAGAAACAATCGCCGACAAGCTCGGCGATCAAGATATTGCAGATGATAGTGAGGTAGTATTTCGCTATGAAGAAAGGGTAGATGTACATCATTATCGTGATGATTACGTCGACGACGCCCTCGGACGAACGGGGTTCGCTTATACGCTGACCTCGGCCATTACAAGTGGTCCATTTTACAAGAACGGAAACTGGATCCTCGATGAAATGCGAAACGAAGATTTGTTAGAAGGATATCAGCGAGGCGAAGGAGACTTCGAGGAGTATATCGCAACTACAATCACAGATAATCTCTATGACTACGAGTGGATCGAACGCGAGACCGTCCGGCACGATTATAAGCGTGGAGAACTGCTTCTGTCTTATGAACTGACCGCGCCCTTTTCGCAGGTAAAGAACGAACTGGCTTGGCATTACGGCACTTACGACGTAACCGTCAATACCGCGTCCGGCTTACAGGTCCGTCTGCCTTAACTTATGGAGCCTAGCCCTTTCAAAGTAGGCGATTTAGTGAGAAAGCGAATTCGCCACAGCGATGTAAGTGATCGCTACCCAGATTTCTCTGAACTGACCGCACCTGGAATAGTTCAGGGATTAACCTGCCGAACCAGATACTGGGTATGTCACGTTAGGTGGTTTCTGCCCGACGGAACCATACCCATTTTTCCGGAACTCGCCTCATCCTTGGAAATGCTCAGGTCTGCCGATGAGTGAAGACTATAAAAATAAAAAGAAGAAACTCAAAGAGATCAAGTCCAGATGGGATAAACTACCTGAGAAGTATCAATACCACAAGTTTGATGCTGTCCCTCGTTTTAAAAAAGGCGATATGGTTTGCTCGCGGTTTGATATAAAGAATGTCGGCATCGTTTCGAGCATAGACAAGTCAGGAACGGCTATGACCATCTATTGGATAAGGGATAAAACAACAACAAACCGCCCGATGTGGCACCTACAACTGATTGAGAAGGAAGAAGGTAAGGAATGAGCGCCCGTAGCTCAGTGGATTAGAGCATTTGCCTTCTAAGCAAAGGGTCGTAGGTTCGAATCCTACCGGGCGTATCACTTTATAATACTATTTATAGTGTTGGAGTTTATTTATGAAACGCATTATTGAATCTTGGAGGGGCTTTCTGCTGAAAGAAAACCTACTATCTTCTTATGGTGATCGCCTTTCCTACGACGAAAGCGGCGATCTTATTCTTTATCATATCTCCGGAACCCCGGACATTACCACACTAGATCCCGCCATCGCGGCACAAAATACAAAAGGATATACGAAAAGAGAATATCAAACCTGGGATAGGCCAAGAGTCTTTTTCTTCACTCGACTCGGCCAAGAAGATCCCGGCGTCGGAAAGATTCAAGGTGGAGCCTATAAGGCAGTAATCGACCCAGAGAAACTCTACCCCGTCTTGAAAGACCCTTTGAAACTTTCATTTCCGGATAGAGAAGAAGAATATAAACAAGTTAGATTAGAAAAGGACGGCACCCCACCTTATTATCCTATCAACAGATATGAGATGGTCGCCACCTTAGCCGAAAAAGAGTATGGGTTTCAGGGCTTCATTTATAAGCACGAGGAAGATCCTCAAAGTCTTATTGTTGCCCTTTGGAGCCCGACAAGTGTTGAGAAGTATGAGCAAGATTTTTATTAGGAGAGAGAATGCTAGGAAAGAAAGTGAGAAAGTCGTTCGGAACCATTTTGCGGTTTGGAACGGTAATCTCCGAGAAAAAAGAGAATGGATGGAAATATGTCGTGGTCGATTGGATCGACGACAGGATTTATGAACAGGCCACAGCCTGGAAAAACAAGATGCGCGCCACCAAAAACGGCGCGCCCTGCAAAGATGTCGGCTGGTATCGGATCGACGAAGTTGAGATCATCGATGCCGAGGCTATCGTTCATACTTTGCGAAAACTAGATATCCAAGCCTTATATTTTGAGAAGGCCGGCATCCTTCGCCTGTGACCGGGACTATTTATATATTAGGAGAATCTGTATGAAACCAATTAAAAATAAAAGGAAGAATGATCCTCGGTATTTCTTAAAAGAATCGGGTCTAAGCCGTGTCTATAAGCACGTAATGGAGCACGATACTGCTGCGCTCACAGCCTTCCGCAATGATCCTTTTGATGGGGCAAAATGTGTCGATGCCTCCGCTGTCACCGAACCCACCGACGAGAGGTTTCTAAAAATCAACCTTCGGCGAAATAAGGAGCTTAAAGCTACCTTGTTGTCTATGGGGTATGGAGTGACTAAAATAATGGGCTCATATATCGAGAGCTTCGGCAGCGATATCGCCAAGGAAGTAAGCGAACAATCGTTCTTCGTCGTCAATCTCGGCTCTGATCCGGCATTCTTCGACAATATAAAGATGCTCGGCGAGAAGTTCTGTCAAGATTCTGTATTGCTGGCTCCGAAGGGCGGAAAAGGCGCTTACCTCTACGGGACCAACAATCACGAGTTCCCCGGATATGGCGAGTCCTACGTAGCTGGAGACTGGCGCGGCGGCGTCGAAGCCGAGTTTATGAGCCGTGTTGGAGGTCGCCCCTATACTTACACCGAAGGCCTTGACGAAGGTGTCTTGCTGGAGACCCTCGCCGATCACGGTCGCAACGCCCGATGGGTGATCCGCAAAATGGCCGATAAAACACTGAAATGAGCCCTTGACATCCTCTTGACAATATAGTTCTTGACCTACTTGTCGATCCATGGTATAATTATGGTGCAAAACGAGGCAAGAGCAATGAAGCGGAAATCAAGCCCTGACATTCACTTGACAACTTTTGTGTGGACGACTTCCGCTCAGGTGGTTACATTTATAGGACGAGAAAGAGGTTTGTTTCTTTTTCGCGAACGGGCAAAAACCCAAAAACCAAACTATTTATAGTCCCAACCCGGCGAAAGCCCAAAAAAGAGAGACAAAAATGCATATTGGAAGCAAGGTCTGTAAGGCCAATCAAGTCGATAGTTTCGGCATTATTACAGAGAGGCCAGCGATTAGCGAGTGCTGGCGCGTTACTTGGTTCCGAGGCCTCGGCCTTCGTGGCAAGAGCACAATCTTTCACGAGAACGAGCTTACAGAGTTGAACCCGAAACCCAGGAAGAAATAGAAATGAGTAGCAAGCGAGTCAGAACTAACACCCGGCGCATCGGGAAAATCACGATGCGCGGCGTATCATACTAACAAGAATACTACTTACTACAGGGGGCATAATGAACATGCCAGAACTACCGGATTGGACCTCAGACAAAGGTGAGCTTGAAGATTTGGTCGAGATTCTCGACAGGATCGTTAAGCTCTACGACTCTGAACTCAATGCGATGGACCTTTTAATCTTATGGGCGACAATCCCAGAAGAAACCTATACCACCTCTTGAAAAACTAGGAAGTTCGTATGTATATTGTAATTTACCTTAAAAGCGGGAACTATGTCTTAGCAACTAGGACCGTGTTTGAAAGCCTGAAAGAGGCAGAAGATTACACCTTGAAACTGGGATACGAACGGGATCCCATTGTGGTCAAAGGTCGCTGGGCCAGCCTGATGTTTCCAGAGGTTGAACGCCTGATAAATACATTGATGGAAACCTCGCCGCCAAACCGAGATGTTTACGGAGACTTCGGCTTGTACGGAGACGCCTGGAAGAGAGCGCAAAAAGGAGGAAACGAATGACGAAATACTTCGTGGGCGATCTGGTCCGTAGCATTTTTACCCAAGAAATCGGCGTGGTGATCGACCAACGCCGAGATAATACTTACCTCGTCCGCTTTGACCGCTCGATCCTCCCGGATTGGGTCGGTCCTTCACTCATCGAGCCACTCAACCAGCAGCAACATATCCAATAAAAGGGGATACATCGTGACTAGTAACGAAGCAATCGGAATCGCCGAAGGATACATCGAGGAGCCAGACAAAGAGCGCCAGATCGAAGCATGGCAGTTTTTGATCGACACGGGGCTCGCCTGGCAACTGCAAGGCTTCTTCGGACGCCGAGCAAAATACCTGATCGACGCCGGCGTATGCCGCCAACAAGCAGACAAATGAGTCCTGACATTTCTTTAACAAACTTTTTGTTGACCTGACCGCTCCCCTCCTGTATAATGGAGGGGTATTCAAGGAGAAAACCAATGAGAAATCTTACCTCTGTTATTACCTGGGTTCAAGCGTGCGACTTATTTGAAGTTGCCGTTCTGCCCGGTGTTATCGCAACCTACGAACAAGACGGCGAGCCTGACTGGCCTGCCCGTCGCGAAGAATGGAACAACTGGACCGATTCCCTTTGTAAAAGCGGGGAAATCAGCGATTGGCAATACGCCAATTGGTCGCAGTCGCCTCTTTGTGGAGATTAAATGGCATATGTTTATGTAGTGTCCCGCTGCACAGAAGAGGGATCAAAAGTCGAAAAAGTCTTCGCCAACCTGAAAGATGCCCGAGATCATATCCAAAAGTGCGAGAACGAAGAAGATATTTGGGAATGGTTCAGTTGGGCCGAGTGGGAAGTGATCGGCGCTCCATATGAGCCCATCAAACCCTGGGTTTCTTCAACTTACACCGAAAACAGGAGTTCAGAATGAGCCCACTTGTTGCCTTTTGTCTTGGGTTCGTCGCCGGATTATTCTGTGTTGAGCGATACCTAGCCCTCCAAACTAGAAAATGGTAAAAATGAGGAGATATCTTGATTTTCCACTTTGTTGTCCAAACCCCAAGTTTCCCAGTTTCAACGCGAGACATCGAACTCGTTTTCGGGGCTCTCTGCTCCACCGACAAACTAATTGAGATCTCAACTGCCGACCTGGCCGAAATGGCTGTGCAGGCTGGGATCTTCCCGTCCAAAGGGCAGTCACGCAAAAATGGTCTCGACGGCCCCGCGCCCACCGGCCTCCACCTCATCGGCACCAGAAAACGACGATTTTGGGTCTGGAACCCCACTGCACCCGTCGAAAAAATCACATTCAACCTGTCTTTCGACAGAACCCAGGGATGGTTCAAGTGAAACTTGATGACCTGCTCAATAGTCCTCTCTTTATGTTGTTCTATGTGTTCGGCATTCTCCCGATAGTCATCTTTCTTACGATGCTTTTCGCCCGTATCACGGGAATCGTATGAACAACCCTTACGATCCCATCGAGGCCCACCCCAACATCCAGTTTCCAATAAAGGTCGCTGATAATCCAACTATCGTAACTTATCCCAGCGGACACACATATGCGGTGTCTAGCTCCACTCGTATTAGAGTGCCGCCAGGCTCGACAAAAGAGGATCTTCCAAAATGGATGATCTGGGAAAGAGCAGAGCCAAGCATTGAAATGAAGAAAGTCGCTGGTTCCAAAGGAAATACCTACACAGTTCAGCGCAATACTAAAACTGGAACAACAACTTGTACTTGTCCTGGCTTTCGCCATCGCAGAAAATGTAAGCATTTAAAGCTGGCTTTCCCTTCTTAACTCGGTCTACATTTCTGGAGAAGTGTCCGAGTGGTTTAAGGATCTGGTTTAGAAAACCAGTGTGGGGCAACCCACCGTGAGTTCGAATCTCACCTTCTCCGTCCTTTTTTGCAATTTAACATTTATGGGGAGGCTTGACGCGGCACACACCGTCAAGAGGCCATTGTGTCGTTAGAATGTGTGTTCTACCACGAAGGTGCCGGTTCAGATCCGGTCCTCCCCAACCCTTTACCCCCAACCAACCATCCATTATGGAGTTCAAATGAAAACAATCACCGCATCCAAACTTCGAGCCCAGTTCTCGGAACTGGTCAAAGGTCTTGAGACAGGCCCGATCACCATCACCAAGCACGGCAAGGCAATCGCCATCCTTACAAGCCCAACGGAGGCCTCTGCTGGCCTTCCACAGCCTTCCGCGACTACTGGCCCCTCCGAAGCCTTCGAGGCCACCACGGCAGCGAGAGAGCCTTCTGACTTCCTTTCGGCCTTGGACTGCGAATTCTCCGAATCCGATGACGCCGAGTTCGAAAGTTATCTCCGCGGCATTTTACCAGAGCGCGATAGCATGCCTTGGTAGGTCAATATCATCCTTAACATTTACTTAACAATCTTTTCGTAGACATCTGGGCCGATGTCGTGTATAATTACAGGGTAAGTCGGGGATGTTCCCGGCACCCCTGAATCCCCGCCTTTCGAGGAAAAATGAGTTACAAACGCACAGTCACCTGCTCCCACTGCTACAATTCCGGCCACAACAAGGCTGGTTGTTCCGATTATAAGGAGATGATCGAGGCGCGCCGAGCCGCCGACCCCAACGACTACACCGTCCGTCATTATGACGCGAAGAAGGCGAGGAAAGCGGCGTCTGCCAAAGCTCGGCGTTGTTCCTATTGCGGCCTGCTCGGCCACAACCGGGCATCATGCCCCAAGCTCAAAGATGCGATGGAGTCATATCGCTGTAAAAACGTAGAGTATCGTAAGAACGTCCTCGCCGCTCTCATCGAAAGTGGGCTTGGACCCGGTGCTATGATCACTATCGAGCGTTACTCGGGGGAAATCTCAATTAAAGTGATCACCGAGGTTAACTGGGCGGAAATCAACATGAGCGAAAAAACGTCTTCGCCCCTGACTTCTGCCCCCATCGATAAGATCACTGATCCGTATTGGAGGCAAGTACTCCGACTTTCAAGGTTTGTTACTGGACAAACCTATGGCGCGGAATATAAAATCAAGGTTCCATCTACCGAATCCCAAATCCGCGCCTCGATGCCCGCGTCGTTTCTTGATGGAACACTAGGCTTGAAGAGGGTTTTCGGGGAAAAGGGCTCGAATCTCCGCACGATGAAG
>Ga0080013_1003590_pt1 | contig 16141 bp, 22 predicted proteins | sample ETNvirenome_6_85_FD_69236 | JGI IMG/M metagenome (GOLD analysis project Ga0080013, IMG submission 69236) | Marine viral communities from the Pacific Ocean - ETNP_6_85 (SPADES assembly) (version 2) | ecosystem: Environmental > Aquatic > Marine > Oceanic | place: Pacific Ocean | collected 2013-06-19
TGTTTTGTAACACCAGAAGGTAACAGAAGTTATTGGTGTTTCGACCATGAAGTAAGTGTTCCTCTAGAACCTAAACCAGAATTGGAAGTAGTGCCACTTCTGGACATGGAAGAAAAAACTTTCCATATTGAACACGCAAGTAGTGTTGAGAATAGCCAAATGGAAGGTTACTTCAAATCAAAGAAATACCTTAGTAAAAGGGTTTCAAGATGAATAAGTTTTTATTATTTTTTTCGCTTTGTATGGGATGTATTGGAGGTAACACAACAGCAACACCCCCTGCTCAACCCCCACCTGAAACTTGGGGAATCGAAGATTTATGTGGAGTTTGGGAAATAGCACATGAATACACAACACCAGAGGGTGAAAAAGGAAATTTCATATTAAACATCGTATTCGATGATGAATACATTATACTATATGGAAAATCAGGTGTGAGAGTTTTAGGTTTGTTTGAACAGGATACTTGGATACCTATTAACATTAAGCCTTCCAAGGGAGACATACACGAAAATGGAATAACTACATTCCATGTTAATTACGGAGAATACCCTGCTGATATATCCTTATATGAAGGTGTTATGAGTTTTGATAGAGAACATATAGAAGGGTTATTCCAATACTTTGGAAACGAAGAACATCAAGGTTGGTTCTATATGACCAAGCTAGAAGAAATAAGTGATTTGGTGGATGATTGGAAATGAAAAGTGATAGAAAAAACCCTGCTAATTATGCCGTGCTTACTATTATACTATGGTGTGTAGTAGTGCTATGTGTTTGCTCTTCTTGTGCTATGCCAAGTGCAGAAATAAATAAAGGACTACACAAACACCACATTAAATTAAAAGAATTAAATTATATGTGTCCTTACTGCCAACCAATATTGAGAGATAGCCGTAGGCGAATCGAAGAAAAATATTGGGGAAACCTTTAATGCCAACAACCAAACCTGCACCAGAGGAAAACAAACATGAAGAAAATACTAAAAACAATACTGTTCATCTCAATAGCCATAAAAGAGATGTATTGGAATGGTATAGGGACAGATTGGAAATGATAGCAAGTATAGTGAATAATACTCTAAAAGAATTAGAAGAAGAACTAAAACCAAGGTAATAATACACATCAAAGGAGGAATAATGAGATACCCTAGAAAGAAATATGTTAGTAGGTGTGTTAGGATTTGGAACTTTATTAACCTGAATATTGTTGAAATTTCATTTGTTTTATCTATTTTTCTTTTGTTTTTTCTTTCCTTAATAGACAGTTTAACCGAATAATGAACAGAAAAATTAAAAAAATAACTAATTTAATTCGTATTTTAAGCAATATTGCCTATTTTTGTTCGCTTTGCCTAGCAATTAAATACATTTTCTCTGATATACTTGCTGTGGTTACTGTATGGGCAAATGCTTCTATCTTCGTATTAACATGGGTATACTTAAGTAAAAAAGAATAAAAGTCAAAGCACAATATAAAAAAAAATCCTACGACCACAACATCTTGTAGTTATAGGATTTTATTTTTTTTTCTCCTTTTAGGCAAAAGGAGCAATCTAATGAGCAGAGAGGTAAATCCCCCCTAGGGGTATTGCAAAAAAGTCAAAGCAATCAAAAACACAACATATAGTGTTGTATTAAAAGTCAAAGCAGGGATTTTAATTTTTTTTGGCGCGCCTATCAGGAGTTGAACCTGAAACTTACGGATTAGAAGTCCGTTACTCTATCCAATTGAGTTATAGGCGCAGACTACTTAAGAAAGTCAAAAGTAGAGTGGTAGGGGTGATAGGACTTGAACCTATGACCAGAGGCATATAAGACCCCCACTCTTACCAACTGAGTTACACCCCCATAAAAAGTCAAACCCTGGTGTATCAGAGTAATATTACGAAAATAGCACCCAAAAAAGAAATAAATTTTTCCTCTCTTGGGTGCTTTTAGCTTAAACCTTTTTAGCTCACATATGTAAAGAACAAAGGGTAGCCGAGCTGCCCTGCCTATCATTATACCTGAATGTAAATCTTTAGCAAGTAATAACTTAGAAAAAGGAGCATATTTTTTTTATCTATTTTTTTGTTGTATCTTCTTTGCTGTAAAGGGTTTAGGTTGGTCGTTGGGCCCCAGGCTGCCATTATGGCACATTCTCCTCTAAATACAAAGGTGTGATGTTGGCAAAGTTTATGCGCTGGAGTGAAAAATTATCTTCCTTTAATCCCCATTCCCCATTACAATGTTGGCAAGAAACAAGAATAGGTTTTCGCTCCGCTAAGTATAAGCTCCCTACCCTACATTCAGGGCATAGGCGAGAGCCGAGGGACAAGTTCTCAAGGAACCTATCCCTCTTCCCTCTAAACCTCATTCACCTGCCTCCAATTCCATGCCATCGGAAAGTTGGAGAGCCAATTCTTCTTTTCTCTCCTGGATTATGTCTAGGTGAGTGTTTAACTCAGCCTGGATTTGTTGAGCGTTTTCTAAATTACTCTCAGCTTCTTTGATTTGCGCTTTTAACTTGGAGATGCGCACAGCCAAACCTTTTTCAGGGTCAAGCCATCGCATAGCTTTGGCAAGCTCTCTCTTCTTCTCAGTCTCCTCAGAAGTCAAAGATACCATGCGAGGGTCAGTAGCTACGGCGTGTTGTGCCGCTTTAATTCTAAGTTCGGAAACCTTAGCAAGGGCTTCTTGGAGTAGTTGAGTTGGTGTTCTATGTCGTCCCATTTTAGCCTCCTTTGGCTTGGGGGTGTAGTGAATTGGTTAGGAGTATAGTTTACTCGAAAAAGCAAGGGAGTGCAAGCCTAAACTTGGAAAAATGCTAGGATGTCGCAAAGTTCTTTGTTAGGGGTTTGTTAGCCTGGCGCGCTGGGCCTTCGGCTGCCGTTTTGGCAGTGGGGAGTTTAGAAAAAGCGGCGTGGCAGTAGTTCAAGGCTCCCCAAAACCCGTTTAGCCCTAGAAACCTTGGGTGGCTTTGTAAGGATTTCGTTTGGATTCATTATGATTACCCCAATGATTGCCGTCGTCCATTAGTGGTAGCGAGCGTCGAACCTTCTTATATTTTTGAAGCGTCTTGTGCGAGCTAAGAGCTGTTCTAAGGTCATCAGAGAACCATTGCTTCGAGAAGCGTCTGGCAAGGTAAGTAGAGTAGAGATTACGAAGGTATTTCATGTGTGTATTGTAACAGGGTAGAAGTCAAAAGTCAAGGAAAATCTAGGAATTCTTTATAAGAATATCCTGAATCCATGTCTCGAACCTTTCAGGTTTGAAGCCAGGATTTGAACGCTTACACATTGAGACCATTTCCGAAACGATGATTTCCGTTGTTTTACGGTCAGCGTTTAAGCGGATGATGATTTCAGAGCAGGCGTTGGCGATGGCTTGGAAGTGTTGGCGGGTCATTCTCATTGTGTGTATATTATACGGGTGCGCGTCTGCCCCGTCAAGCATAAAATGAGAAAAGTTTCTAGTATGCCAAAACGGCAGCCTCGGGCCCGCCGTTTTTGGGGTTTAAAGCCCGCAGGCGTAGCCTAATGAGCAATATAAGCTACGGTATGGATATCCCTAGACCAACACGCACGGCAAGAACCGCATTTTCCTTTCCGCTCAAATGCTCGACATAAAGCGTAACCCTTTGAAGGAATAAAATTTTCGGCACTTTGGATAATTGTGGAAGTAGTATTACCTGGAACCGTCCCGCCATTTACACTATCCGAAGAATAGCGCACGGTAACATTATCCAGGAAGGACATACTTACAAGCCAATCTTCAATACCGCCGATTTTATAAGAACGGGTAGGAAGCCAATGCTTGCAATTTGGAGTTTGAAGCATAACATTATAGATTTTCTTGGCAAGGTCAGCAGAGCAAATATCGCCCGAATCGAACCAGCGAAAATATTTTCCCTTTCCAATCGCTTTCACCATAGCGGCAACCCAACCGCTACGCTTCCAATCTTCCATATTATGCTCCCTCAAACTTTGAACCGCTCCAAACTTATAACGCCCCTTGGTAGCATAGCAACCAGCGCAAGCGGAAACCAGGGAACCGTCCTTATTGTGCGCACCTGGGCAAGATATAACGGCTGGCAATGACCAAGATTTGCAGGGCATTTTAGAGGCGTTCGAGAGTTTGGGCGAGGCTTTCATTATGCTATATTATACCACAAGCGGGAGGGCTGCGTCAAGCACTTTCTTAAGGTGCTATGCCGTAAGGGCTTAGGCTTCGCCGCTGGGCCCGAGGCTGTCATTTTGGCATATTTTTGCGCATGGCATCATCTGCCCGCTTCCCAAGGATACAGGCAGACCAACCGATTAAAAAGCAGAAAAAGCAAAATCCTAGAAAGTAATACATTTTAATTTTCTCCAAACATCTCTTTGAGGTCGTCAGAATTTGGGGTTCCTCTCAAACCCTTGTCCAATCCTTGAAAAAAGAGATTATACTTGGAGGGTATGCGCAAATTTCGGCGAATATCGTCAGAGGATATATCCATGACCTTCATTGTCCACCACATTGTAAGTATAATCAACGAATCAGCGGCATCCACATCCGACATTTCCGAGATAGATTCCGCTCCCTGATATTTACAAATTTCATCACGCATTTCGTCCGAGGTGCCGTTAATAGCGACAGTTATCACAGAATCGTGGGGGGTAGCTTGTTCACAAATTGCGACAAAGCGAGAGGCATTGAAAGTTTCGTAGGTGGGTTCAGTCATGCTACCATTATACAGTTGCGGAGAGGTGCTGTCAAGGGAACGCAAGCCTAAACTTGGAAAAATGTTAGGATGTTGCAAAGTTCTTTGTTAGGGGTTTGTTCGGCTTCGCCGCTGGGCCCGAGGGCTGTCATTTTGGCATAAAAAAATGAGGGGTTTTTAGAGAACCCCCCGAAACTCCCGCCTTCTTATCCTATAGGTGTAGCAGCAGACCTTATACTAAAATTCTCAGCCACAGCTCCACTCACCGGCATCATTTTGCCAGTAATCAGCCGTAGAACCATAATCATCAAACTCAGGACATTCCATGCGCATATCACCCTCAGCATCAGCCAAAGCGCAAAAGGTTTCATCGCCTAAATCGCACTCGCAAAATACGGTAGAACGCACATCGAAGCCTTTCTCAATCACGCCAGTATCAGCGCAGTTTGAGCAAGCAGGGACATCGGAAGCCTCACAAGCCTCAGTAGGGCTGTAAGATGGGTCAGAGTAAGAGAGGTCAGTCATGAAATACCATTATACAGCAGCGAAGCCGGATAGCAAGTATAAAATAAAAAGAATGTTAGGATGTTGCAAAGTTCTTTGTTAGGGGTTTGTTCGGCTGCGCGCTGGGCCTGAGGATATGCCCATTTGGCAGCTGCCCCCTATTGCCAAGGTAATAGCAACCACAATAGGAAACACACCACAGCCAGAAACTCAAAGAAAAGGTCTTTGTGAGATTTTTTCATTATCCTATTATAGCATGCTCCTATTGCTGCGTCAAGCATATCTCTCGGATTTATTACAGTCTTACCGGAGAAAACCACGCTTGGAGCCTCATAAAGCAGTACACCCGGGTCCCATATAGGTATTCCTATATCTCCTTATAATAAAAAAAATAAAAAAAAGTAAAATACTAGATACAGTATTGCATGAAAAAACTCTTAATTTACATATTAGCATTTATAACAACGAGTTGCGCCGGTTCCTGCGGGACTCCTACTAAAACAGACCGAAACACATACATTATAGTACCTCCTAATACAGTTGCTATAATCATCCCAAAAGAAGAGTTAACAGGGACCCCACGGGAAACTGGTCTAAATGCAGAGGAATTCCGTTTACACTTAGAAGAACAGTACCCTGCTAAAAGGTTCTAGAGTAAAATAACAAGGACGGGACTCCTACCGAAAAAAAATTATTTTTTTCAAAATACACTACACTATCCCAACCAATGAAATTACTTTTAACTACTCTTACATCCCTCGCCCTCACTGCAGCCTTATTCACAACCGACCCACCAACTCAAGACCCAACACACAGAAGAGTTCTCATAGAGAACGTAACTGATTGTAATTGGTTATTTGATAATGTAAAAGGTCATATAAAAATAAGAGCGCCGAAAACAAGTAATGTCTCCTTTAGAGCTTACCACCCTTATCTCCAGGACCAGGTTGAGTATGGAGGTATGGTCATTTATAGGCAGCTATACTTATGGGTTAGAGATTATATGATTATGAGAAATGGTTCAGTGTTTTTTGACCATTCCCATCTCCCTAACCACCTTCCTTTTGGTTGGTGGTTTGCTTTACACTACAACGAGCTTAGTGGAGTGGGGTGTCCTAACGCAGGAACAAGAATACATATTAAAGGTCCCGCTTGGATGGCTTTGTATGATGGTACAGCTGACGTGACTTTCGGAGATGGAACAACAATACGCGTTGTAGTAATAGAAGGGGTGGACCCTCCTTGGATGGTGCAAATATGAGAAGGTCTTATGAACAGATTTTAAGTCGGAGTCAAGAGAAAAAACAAGCTCTTTTGTGGTTTTTTTGTGCGCCTGCGGGTGGAATTTTATTTTTTCTTTCTTTTTTGCGATTATTAGAGGTTTTTATTTTTAATTTTAAGTAATTAGGGTAAAAACGCGCGGCTGCGCCGCGTATATAACGTATGGGCGATAAAATCGGAAATCGTATTGCTAGAAAAGCTTGGTATAATCGGCGCTCTATGGAGGCAAACTCACAGAAAGAGAATAAATTAGTAAAGCGTTGGGAGCATTTTGCGCGTAAGGTTCAGAACTCAAAAAAATCATCTGAGATTGAGGCCCTTTTAAAAAGCTTTTCTGATTATGAAATGTTTCAGGGTACATCTTTGTATCATATGGTTAGCGGGATTCTACACTCTTATGTGAAGCAAAAGTACAAGAACACCGCAGTTGGAAATACTAAAATAAAGCCAACGAAAAAAGATAGAAATTTTGAAATACCCCCAACGGAAAGAAAGAAAATCACATTAGCACAAGCAACATGGTTTTATTTTTATTTTCGATTTATTCCTCATACTTTTTATCCTGATGATAAAACTGACCTCCCAAGGACTGGAATTATGCTAGCAAGGGACAACAAGTACAAGAAAGTAATGGCCGGAGACCCTGCTGTATATGGCGATGGAACTTGTAATTGCTTTTTCTGGTCTATAGATGCGGATTCTGCCGAATTCTTGATAAAGATAGGGCAACCTGGCGCGCATGGGGAGCCTAACCCTGGACCCGTTCAACCCTTGGGAATTACTTACAATCCAGATGACGGAACCGACCCGGACCTACAAAAGCCGAGCGCCGGAAGTCGGTATAAGATAACCAGGCCGAGTTATGGCATCGCGCCCGGTCCAAAGGAAGTCCCCGCGTTTCCGGGTGCTGAGTTCATGATGCAGATAAATCAGTTTAGTGTGGAGTATTATGGAAAGACACTGCCACATCCAGTCTTCCATCCTGCGTGGGAAAAAAATTCTTCTGTTCCTTCAATTAACGAGATTAGTTCATATCCCTACAATGCATATCCTGCGTACTACCCGGACTGGTTTAGGGAACCGACCTGGACTACTAACCTGCACTACTACGAAGATTATATGGATATGCCGCCGGAAATTGAAATTCCTGCGGGATTGCCTGTGGGGTATATCCCATCTTCTCCTTTCGATATTCACTATGACCCAGATTACTGGGCTACACATGCTTTTGATGAGATTTTCGTTGGCATTAGCGATAGGGATGTTACCCCTATGGAACCTTTAGTTTTAATAGACCCTCTAGATTACGGTTGGACTAATGAGGAAGTAGCAGATTGGTTTGTAATAACCAATGATAAGCAAAAGAAATTTTGGGAACCACGTACAGAACAACGGAAGCCAGGTACGATTAATACAGTTGTATGTGATGCAATGGAAAATTATGTTGTTGATTTGCTTAGTGGTAAAACAAAAGTACCCCTGGATAGGATAAGAAATTATATATTCGGGACAGGACCCAAGAGCGAAAGGCTAAGACCGTGGTGGTGGTGTTGGGACCCTCATGGAAATCTGACCGTGTGTGGGAAAAGATATATTCTACCGGAAAAAGTCGCTCAAAGCCACGCAAACGTGTATACAGGACCCTTTTTCCCGGTTTGTTACGTTCACTGTGGATGGGGCGGGTGCGACGGAAAATGCATAATATAAATATACCCTCTTAGGCTAGACACCCTAGAGATGGCTGCCCAATGACCCACCACACCCTGATGTTGTGATTGAGTAATTTAAAAGGTGTGAAAACGCGCGGCTGCGCCGCGTATATAAGGTATGGTTAAAGAAAACTTTAATTTCAAAAAAAAATCCGCTAAATTTAACATTTCCGATACTAAAAACAAAAAGAAGGCGGAGGCTTTTTCAATTAAAATGAATGAAAAAGTGCAAGAGATGAGCCGAATGAACGCCCTTCTCTTGGAAAGGCATGGTGGTGGTACAAGACGTACGACGGGAGACCCAGGACTTGTCACTCCTATGGAGAAAGAAATGCAAGCCTGTACCATGCGGTTTATAATTACCGATGCTAATGGAAATTACCCTCATAATGCTTCTCCGACGAACACTGACTGGTGTGTGCATTTAGAATTCTTGTGGAGTATTACAGGTAGGAACTATACTTCCACAACAGACTATTGGGATGCAGTAACACAACCCTACTGGACTTCCCTACTGCCCTCACCGTGTAATACTACTCTTGACCCTTTAGAGGAGGCTTATCCTACGTATGGGGATATCGATATTACAGGGCAACTCCCAAATGGTTCCACTGGTTTGATACCGGTAGGGTTGGGATACGAGATTGAATGTGCTTTTGATTGGAACCCGGTTCCTTGCCTCACCGGTCCTGATTACTACTCCGGCTTTCGAGTTATTCGAGGAGGAAGACCAGATGACCCAGGAATGTGGGGAGGGGGTAAAGGAACATGGGGACCCGGAAGAGAGTATCCACCGCTACTTGCCCAGACGAATCTTAAAAACCGAGGGTTTCTGAATCAATATTGGGAAACTCAACATAACTGGAAGGGAAAGACCACATACACTGGAAAGATGACTGCATACGGTCCGTGGATTGAATATGACGTCCCGTGCGGGACTCAAGAGTACTGGTCCACCCCTGCCAGATACTACAGCACCTTTACAAGCACAAACAAGGTCGCAACCAGCTTCTATGACCCACTTCGTCAGGATGATGGTTATTGTGAACTCCGCTTCTGTCCTTACCAAGAAGGTCCTTGTGTACTGGAAGCAAGTTTCCACTTGCCAGCGCCGAACACGCGGTGGACGCCTTCGAAACCTTCTTTGTTACAAGGAAAAACATGGGCTCAACTTGAGAATGATGATTCTTACATTCCTGCTCTTATAAGAGAAATGCTCTGGGAGATGGGGCATAGAGAAGGACCTTTTGACGGCAAACAAAACTTTAATTGGGGTGAACTGAGTCCGTATGATTTTCGTACAGACTATTTGGCTATTAAACATGTTAATGGAGTTGACGTAAGCCAAATACCTTTAGATAAATCCCACCCGACAGACCCTTGGGGACCTTGGCCAAATACGTGGACCCCTACCCCTACCGGAATGAATCAATAAACTATATAAATAGAAGAATATTATGACCCACCACACCCTGATGTTGTGATTGAGTAATTTAAAAGGTGTGAAAACGCGCGGCTGCGCCGCGTATATAAGGCATGGTTAAAGAAAACTTTAATTTCAAAAAAAAATCCGCTAAATCTGTTAACATTTCCGATACTAATTGGCAGCTGAATATCCAACCTGAGAGTTACGATGATTATCTCAAGACTCTCCGAAATAAAGCAACTTTAACCTCAGCCCCATCGGACACCCCAGATTCGGGGGAAGATGACAGAGGTAATGCCTATGGATGGGGTCATTTGCTTCAATCTGTTAAAATTGATTTTTTCTTAGCAGCCGATGTTAGAATACAGCATTACCATAAAAGTATTGGAGGGGGAGGTTGGATACCTGCAGGTAGTGAATGGCTCGACGGATGTCCAATAGACTCCATTCAAAGTATAGGACACCCATGTGTTCAGCAGATGACCTCTTCATCTAAACCCTGGTCACGTAACTTTGGCAACCAGAGTTGGTACGATTATGGAAGCGGGAACGAATACGGCTATCGTACTGAAAATATACCAAACACTTTTGCTGATTGTGCAGGGACTTTTGAACAAAAATTGACATACCAATATGGTAGGGTTGATGAATTTTTTCATGACCCTTCTAATTGTGGGTACTTCGGACATATTAAGAAATACGAGGTTGAAGTAATGAACCCACACCTGGTAATACAGTTTATGCCAGCCCACACCCTTCAAGGGATAGGGGATTGGAAAACAAAAGAGTGGTACCATAAAAGGTATATGCTCAATCGCTCATTTGAAAAGAAGATGATGCCTGAAGATGCGCCCGGTCTTGCTGTTGCGTATCATTATCTTCCAGGGTATCAGGATGGTTGGCTGAAGTATAGTGGTTGTAGTCATACTGGGGGTACCCCAATCCCCGACCTTCCCCCCATGGGCAGGATGAATGACATGTTTCTTTTAAGTGCACCTTTAGGGGCTTGTGGTACGCGAGGTTCCTGCATGTGGGGTACCAATTACTTCGGTAACCCATACCAACGGAAATACGCAAAAAATAAGCCCGTCTCCATGGAACAAGCCCTTATCCATCCTAGATTCGGGGGGTACAGGACAATAAGGATAAACCCCTCATGGTGGTCGTATATCAAATCCCAAGGTCCTTTTTGGGGGACTTACGACAAAAGTGAGCAAAACGGGCCTTCCCTGGAGAGAACTTCCCCCGCTGGAGGAGTATATTATGAATTTCACCAAGCTCCGGATGACCCAGAATACGATAGGCCGGTGTACCCAGTGGCAGGGGAAACGTTTGCAATAATGAATCAACTCCTAAAGACCTTTAGTAAAAGGGAGTGGGGGAACTACAGTCATGCTTTCCAAGAAACAGAATGGACGACCACAGTGACTAACGAGGCCGGGGTTTTCAGCCTCTATCTTCCATATAACTGGTGGGGGTGTGCAACGCAAACGAAATCTAACGATAGTAAATATCAACCAAAACACGGGGGTGCGATGTCTCCTCGAGTTTTATTTCAATCTGATAGGGTAACCGACAACACCTTGGTGTTGTATAATAAGACCTGGACAACGGGAGGGTATGGCGTTGATGACCCTATAGAGCCCGGGGGGAGATATCATTGGGGTATGTACCCTTATGGTGCTTGGCTCCCTGGGGCTGAGGAGGACCCTCAATTTCTCCATCCTTTCCTGTGCGCGAATTCCTTCACTCAGAGCTATCCGCAGCATACTATGGGTGGCTTTTGCAATCTGAACTCCGAAGGGGGAGCAAACTCGGGATGGTCTGTAGCTAAACCCCTTAGAGCACTAACTTATATGCCTTTAAGAACTTATGCCGGGGAAGCGCACCCAGACTACCTAACATTATCTTCCATAAACTGGGCTGACGGCTCCACAAAGAGTAACGAGACTATATGGGAAATGATTTTTAGGGTTTTGGGGCAGGCGAAGCGATATGTGGGCTCGAAAAATGCAACAAATACGGACGCAGGGGGTTTAGCAGGGGTGGAGTACAGCGATGAGGGTGAGTGGCATTGGCAGGTTTCAGGAAGATATGATTGGAATACTAGATTTCTTACCAAAAATGCTAAGCGATTCGCTATAGACCCTTATGAGCAACTTATGTTTGGTCACGGCAGGTCAAGAATTGGACCGGCTGTGGGGACTCCTTACGGTGTTCATGAAATTGACCCAAATGGTGGACTTTTTAAATTATTTGAACTAGGGAATCAGTTTGAACCTCAAACCGTTAAGCTTTTGGATAATGTTATTATTCAGCCTATGTGGGAAGCCAACAGGACTATTTATAATTTCCCTTCCTCTGGTCAGCCCTTTCCGTTCAGGTGTACGCCTTCAAGCGAGTACCATCGACCCTCCATCGCAAGGGAAGACCCTTTTGGGCCTTTCCCAAGCGCGTACCATCCGGATTATTCATAGCTATATAAATATAAGAATATTATGACCCTTCTCAACCTTCGAAAGTGCGAAGTAATCCCCAGCCCAAGGGTGTGGTCATGAGTTACAACCAGGACTCAGACCCAGGAGACGAACCGTGGCTTGACGATTGCGATGCTGGTGGTTATATGAGGGCTGGCTTCGGGCATCTATGGAAGCTGTGGAAGGAGTGCTGTAAAAAGTGTTGGGGCAGGCATGGTGCGCAATGCAAGATGTGGTATGACCAGTGCATGGAGAGAGCGCCGCGCCATTCGTTGAGTGACAACGTTTATTGGTCATACGGCCAAGAATGCCTCCGCGACCTCCAACGCTGCACTGAAGAACAAAGGAAATTGAATATTGAGTGTCGGAAGCAATGCTGGGAATGGTATGGGGAAGGTTGGGGTAAGGGTTTTTACCGAGCTCCTGGGGATGTGGTATATCCCCCTCCCATTCTGCAGGGTGACCCAGAATGTTGGAAATGGGTGGAGGATTGCCCATCGCCTGCAGAGGGGCATATAACATATAAACTAGCGTCAAAGGTAAACCCAAATGCAGCTAAAATTCCGCCGTATGAGGGCCACGTTTGGGACCCATTCGGAGCGGGCTACTGGGAACCAGCTAATTCTTGTAAAGGCATGAGCCTTAAGGAGTGTCAGGACTTATGCATACCACCGAAGGCGTCTGATTGTCTCAACGAGCCCGGAACTCCTACAACAGGAGGGACAATATATCCAAGCTTTGGACCTGGAATCCCTCGTATAGACTCTGCAATCATCCCAGAACCTTACAGTGTAAAACCAGGTCCTCGCGCCACTCGTAGGATTCGAGCGTTCGAGGAATCTAGAATTGCCGGTAATTGGCATCTTTGCGTCTTTCCTTTAGTAGGTCCAAATATTTCTCTAGAAGACGAAGCTGAAATTTATAAGTACATAGAGGAAGCATACCCGACTCTATTGGCGGGAAGGTTGGTGGAAGTTCTACAACCTTCCAATTTTTCTCCCGATACCACGTTACATCCTCCAGGGAAGAAGCTACCGGCATTCTGCTTGATAACTGCAGCGGTTCAGGACCCAGGACATATAAATGGGGTGCCCGTCGAGCCTACAATAGGCCACGCTCTTAAGTGGGAGTGCGTGGAAATTCCGACACTTATCATGAATTATTGTGTCAGTACCGATTGCGAAAGGCCTGAGATAGTACTCGTCTACACAAACTTACCTTTAGACTCAAATCCCCCCGGTAACCAAGGCGGGAGGGGAGTTACTGATGCCTGGTGGTAAATTGAACCGAAAGAAATACTTAAATACACTTTTGTCCCCTTTCGGGAGGGGTAGATATACTTATGTCCCAGCGTAAATGTTTTTTCCGAGGTATTGTGCAGACAACAACCGAGCCTCCCGTGGCTACCACTTGTGGCTCGGTTGCGGGTGGGGATTATAAAGCTTATATAGACTATAAGTGCAAAACTCGAAAATATTGTTTCTGTGCGGAGGAAGACGACGCGAGTGTGACCCAATATTGGGGTGATGGTGGGAAATTTTGTGAGTTTGGAACCAATAAGTCCGGGCCACCATTTATTACGTTTCATTATGTACTTACAGTTATTTGTGGGTGTTGTGATGCAAATGCGGCAAGCGAATGTGAAGGCCCAGACCTCAAAAGTGAAAAAGTATTCAGGATAGACTTGTGTAATCCGAGTAGTAGTGAGCTAGAACAAAGAATTGCTGAGGCAGTGGTTACCAGCTCAAGATTAGGCGACCTTAAGCGCAAATTGAGGGCCATTTGCAGGTCTATTCCTGGGATGTGTGAATACGGCGTGCTTGGTCTTTTCAAAAACATATTTGAGAACTGTGACGATTGCGTAGAGAGTATTATAGAACACCATTTGAAAAGGCTATATTCAAAACCCAACGAGTTCTTTAACATTTCATATAATCCCCTCGCTGAAATTTTTGGGGCAGGGACATCGAAGCCCCATTGTAATGCAAAGGAATGTGATGAGGAGGAAGAATAAATAAATATTATGGTAAACTTAGGACGGCACAGTAATTCACGCGCAGGAAACAAGGGAACACCTTTTTACGTTGCTCCCGTTTCTACGCTTTATAGTCAGGCAGACATACGACGTTTAGGGTATGCGCTTGAGTCTAGCTTGCAAAATGACGCAGGAAAACCTGTTGATTTGTTTTTTTGCCTCGTACACCCCGAAGCACAAGACTTTAAGACGGGGATTACCTCCGCAGCATTCCCGACGCTTGCAGGTGGTGGCAATAACTCTGTGTGTGTGTTTGCAATTGACAAAGACCAAGAGCTTCATAAGTGTGGCCCTGGTAATACGTGCCTTAAAGGTGCGCCTGAATTTATAAACGTACCGGGATACTCTTATGACCGGAAGAAGTGGGGGGTCGTCTCGCAAATCCCTTTCAAATGGGCAAAATCAAACTCGAGGTGGTATCAAAACCAACCATGGAGTCCCTTACTAGAGGGTACAAGCTCGGAAAAGAATCTTTACCATGTTTCTCAAAGAACACCGGATTTTAAATATCTCTATACACTCCCGGGATTCGAAGCTCTCGAGGGACTCGAAGCTCTAAATACGCTGATTCCTCCTGTGCAATGGAAGCAGTTCTACGGCCCTGAGAACTTTATAAAAGACCCACGTTCTCTTGTACTTAATGGAGGGGCTGGCGAAGGGCGTGGCGGCATGCCTTCGTGGATGCCTCTCCCCGTTGCTGGAGGCAACAAACGAGGAGGGGGAGAAGCGTATTCTTGCTATAAAGCACTTGAGGTGCTTGGACAATGGGAGTTTAGCATGTTTAAAGCGAAAATCTTCGACGATGAATGTGAGTCCTGTGGCGCGGAGCTTGACCCAAATCAGGGTGAGGAGACCGATTGTATATGGATTAGATTGCGTTATTGGGTTTCTTACAAGTGTGTTTGCGCGGGTGCACCGGGTTGGGGGACGCTCTGCCAAGCAGCTTATAATGGAGCCAATGGATGTCCGCCGGGAATTTGGAATACTTGGGAGACGGATGGACCGATTTTCCCTCCTGGAGGGAAAACCCCAGGAGGAGCGCCGACGCAAGGATTTGCATTCAATGCCGTCGATTTTGTTGATACTGGAAAGGAGTGTTTTTGTTGGGTTGAACCCTTCTGGAATAAGTACCTATGCAGGTGCCACTCGGAACATCAGCATGAATGGAAGGCCGACAGAAATAAACAGTGGAATAAAGGAAGTTATACCAACCCTATTTCACATGGGGGTGTGTATATCCAAGGTAACACCGGGCCCACAGGAGGAAAGCTTCGTTTGGACTTGAATAACCACGGAAAAGACAGTATCCTTTGGAAAATGCTGGTTGGTGGTCCTGGTGGTCCAAATGATGGATGCTGGAAGGACTCTAAGTTAAAACCGGGAGTAATTGGCGATTTCGATACTTGGAAGTGCACGCTGGGAAAAATAAAGGATTGGGGGGGTGTTTATAAGCAACTTAAAAAAGAATTTATGACCGCATTGTGTGAAGAGGTTATGAACCATGAGCCTTATAAATTTTTTGAGCACTTCTGGCAAGACCACCCTAACCCCGGAGAAGGTTGTGCGAAGCAAGGACCAGACAGATTCTCGAATGGCCGCCCTCCAGGTAGCGGGCTTCCTCCTGGGTTACCGGGTCCACAACCTCCTCCGGGGGGGACTTATTGGTTGGAAGAGCCGCCCCCCGGAGGAAGTGGGAATTGGGGCCTTAACGCCTGGAAGTGCGTCAAGCGTCCTCCAGTACCTTGTCCTCGCAAAGAAGGGGCCATCGGGAACTTCGGGAGCTCTGCATTCGTACAGCGGAAATGCGTCAAGCTTTCTGACCTGGGTGACATGATAAACAATGGGTGGGTAGATGAAGCAGGGCCTGGGGTGGGTGAATACGAATCGGAAGAAGCTTGTGCGGGCAACTGCGAAAATACCCTGTGTGATAGATAAATAAAAAAATAATTTTTGTTAATAAAATTAAGTGAAATAAGTATAATACATTATGTTAGAATTTCTACTTGCCGGTTTAGGACTTACGTCT
>Ga0080013_1003591_pt1 | contig 16135 bp, 5 predicted proteins | sample ETNvirenome_6_85_FD_69236 | JGI IMG/M metagenome (GOLD analysis project Ga0080013, IMG submission 69236) | Marine viral communities from the Pacific Ocean - ETNP_6_85 (SPADES assembly) (version 2) | ecosystem: Environmental > Aquatic > Marine > Oceanic | place: Pacific Ocean | collected 2013-06-19
TCCTAAATAGAACTCAGGATGATTCTGTGTTCTTGTCTTCTGACGCCCCCATCCCCGAGGGCCTAATGCTCAGCCTTGCCGCTGGCATGGGTAACATATACTCGGCTGCGTTGTTTTCACGGGGGGTGTAAAGTGGAACTAGTTAATAGTAAGGAGAAATTGCTAGCGGGTCCTGAAATTGTTGCGCGGTCTGCGTATAACATGCCAGACCTGAAGTATCCAAAAGAAGTTGCACTAGCAGCAGTTGCCGCTGAGTTCACACTACCTCGAACCGATCTCGTGCAGATTGGTAATACTGTTTTTGTTGGTCATGTTGGTAAGGGCAAGAAAAACTCTAAAAAGATGGTAGGGCGAGCGTTTAATGTAGATACGGGCCGAAACTTTATTGTTAATGGCTTCAAGTATTTTACGTATTTACAGCAAAAAGGCATTACGCACTATACAACGGAGTTCTATGGGCCTGTGTTTCTAAATGGCTTTAAGTTGTTTAAGCGCCGCGCAGACCAGCAAGATACTGAGATTGCAATTGGTAAGTACAGAAATACCGATAAGTATGTGGTGTTCATGCGACTTGGTAAAAAGCCACTGATGCGAGGGTTGTAAATGAGTTTCGTCGTTGACGCTGTAACAGACGTAATAGAGTGGGTTGCTGGCACAATCGGGGATATTATTAGCTTCGGTGGCGAGGAAATTATGGCACCTGTTGCTACCTTTACTAGTGATACTCTAGCAGCCTTACTCGATGATCCGATAAGGACAATCGCTATTATGGTGGCTATGGCTGCGGGCCACCCCGAATATATACCGCTAATTAACGGCGCATCTACTGCTGCTGATGGTGGAGACCTTGATGACGTACTTGAAACTATTGCATTAGCTTATGTAACACAAGCGATTGGTGGAGAAGTTGCGCAACACACTGGCCCATTTGTTGATGAGGTTATTGGCGAAGCTCTTAGCGAAGGCGTAAAAGAGTTAGCGGTTTCAGCAATTACACAAGGTACTGTTGCAGCTACACAAGCCATTATATACGGAGAAGACCCCCTTGAAGCCTTTGCTAGAGGAGGTATTACCGCTGCGGTATCCGCAGGTTTAGGTAAAATTGGCGAACAAATGGGTTGGGAGATAGAAGTTACTGATCCTGACACAGGTGAAACAACTACCCGAGCTATACCTACCGTGGTCCAAAACATGGTTGGCGCTGCGCTAACAGCAGAACTCACTGGGCAAGAAATCACACCAGAAATAATGGCTAATGCGCTTACACGTAGCTTGATAACAACTCAGCTTGTACGAGAGTACATTGTAACTAATCCTGACGTTGGCGACCGTGAAATAGGGTATATAACCGCTGCGTTCCAACGTACTGCGGCTGTAGCTTTATCTGGCGGTACTGGAGAAGAAGCCGCCGCTCAAATTATGAACGTTATATCTGCCTATGGTATGGAAGAACTAGGCGATGTAATTAAAGACTCTGGAATAGGGGACCTTGTTGGAGACACACTCGACAAAATATCGGGGGATTATGCACGATTACAAGAGGTACGAGAGCAACTACTTGACGTAGGTCCTCCACTTGTAGCAAATTATGAAGAGTACACAGAAAAATGGGACACTTTAGCCGCGCTGTGGAACACCGTAGAGGGTAATCGTGATGAAATAGCGAATATTCTCGAAGGCGCTGATGGCCCTAATAAACCCGGCCTTGATGACCCTAGTAACCCCAGCGGTTTTATTGTCGATGATGACCTCATCGACAAGCTGCTTCAATTAGACGCTGAAGCTAAAAAAGCCGCAAGTGAATACGACCGTCTTGTTACAGAAGAAGGCTACCTCGACCGAATCCATGAACTTGCACCTTTAATTGAAACAGACTATGCATTGTTACAGGGATACCAAGACGACCTAATCGAAGCACAAAACAATCTACAACGCGATGCTGATCGTTTAGATGGTAAGTTAACATCTGTATATGCGTCAACAGAGCAATACCTAGTCCATGCTATGGACCCCGGCTTTCATGCCGGAGAGTATGCGTATCTAAACAACTTGCCAGATGACGTAGACCCATTCACACACTTTTTACTCGAAGGTCAATATAATGGCGCTTACACTAGCCGGGAGCAATATGACCGCGCCGTAGGTCACGTTCGAAATACAGTTTTGACTCAGTTAATGTGGGATGGTTTTGGTGTCGGAGAAAATTCTCTCGGCTACAATCTTCGCAACTCTGATTTTGATACATTGCTTACAGTTGTTAGTGATGCGGGATATAACACTCTTTCCCAATGGAACGAACTTGCAAACGACCCCGCACTTCAAGAAGCTGTATTTAATCAGTGGGTTGAAATTATTGCCACTGATCCAAGTAATACCTACCACCAAACAGGACAGGTTTTAGATGAATACGACGTAGCCGTTCTTCACCTAATGGGACCCGAGGCTCTACACCTCGGGCATTGGGGCATACCAGTAGCAGGGCGCGAAGCTACCCCCATGGAAGCATTGGCATTAGAGCAATTTTTCCGCAGCAGGGATCTCCCCGATGGCGTAGCTCCATCAGCTTTCAAGAACATTAGAATAGGCGAGGGCGTATCGTATTCGGATGTCGTGTCTGGTGCAGCCGTCCCTACATATACCAGCTCTGGTGTAGAGTACGCGCACCCAGAAGAAATGTACCGATGGGACCCCCAAGCAGGTTGGCTAATTGGACGACGAGTACAAAGTACAAATGGGATGACCGTCGGGTACGAATGGGAGGACAGAAACGGAAATACCGATACACATAGCTACCCAGTAGAGGGGGACGCTGACTGGCCTATATTTACCGGTATTTCCACCGTTGTTGAACTTGCTAATGGCGAGCGCCATACCGGCGGCCTCTACGTTAATGCCGAGACCTTGGATACATATCACCTGATTGTGGTAACCAGAAATGCAATTCAAGAAGGCATGGCGTGGGACGAAGTACAAGAAGGTCTTGGATGGTCTGATACCTTTATAGATCTGGCTCAAAAGGTTTTTAACTGGGCGGAAAGCACTGATACCGAGATTCCTATGTGGGTTTCTCCGATCATTGGAGGGGTTGACGCTCAGAACATCCTTGCCAATGCTCTGAAAGCTGGAGGCGGTATGTTAGACGCCTTTAATGGTATGGCTACTTTGTTTGGTATTGCTCCAGACAGTACAGCGCTTGGTAAATTTGCACAACAACTTCAAGATGTTGGCGCAGCTAACAACACCGAAAAGTATAAAAAAGAACTAGGCAAACTCGAAGCCATGATGAATGCACCGTCAACTCTTCCTGTAGATGAAGACGGTAATGTTATAGGAACATGGTACGAACGAGCATTTGATAAAGTTAAAACAATTGCAGGTGCAGCCGCTACGCACCCCAGTGCGTTTATCTCTGAGTACATTGCTGTTGAAGCACTACAAGAACTTGTACCTTTAGCTATTGGTGGTTTTGCTACTCTTGGTGCTAAAGGCACGGCAATGGCTATGGGCCGTATCCTGTCTACACGTATGGCAGCACGCACTGGTCTTACTGCGGCAGCAATTACTGATATTACAGAGAGCTATGGCGGCACTGCTTCTGAAACCTATGACCGTACGTTAATGGTCGCACTAAAGGCAACTAACCCACGAACAGGACGGTTATTTACCCGAGAAGAAGCTGAAAAGTACGCTATGACACTGGCTGTGCAAACAGGTACAGTAGCCGCAACACTAACCGCCGCTACAATGGGTCTCGGTGGTATGGCTTTAGAGAAAGCTATTCTTGGAGATAAAGGAGTAGCCACTGGATTTGTTGCATCAGGTATAGATGAGCTTGCTAGGCGCGTTGCTAATGGCGGGACTATTATGCTTAGAGAGGGCGTAACCGAATCTCTTGAAGAAGGGCTTGCTACTGCATTTCGTGAAAGTCATTTACACCAGATAAACCCTAGCATTGATGTTTCTGGCGAGGTTGCAGGTGCATCCTTTATGGGCTTTTTAGTTGGTGGGGGTGTTAGTGGTGGTGCGTACGGCGTAAGTCAAACAGGAGATATGTACTCTAATTTTGTATCTGCAATCGACCCAACTATCGGTTCAGCTTTAAATAAAGTACGAAATGCGTTTGAAACCTATCACATGATTCTTGCAAATGATGCGCAATTTGCAGCGGAGATGGGGTACGAACAATATTTAGAGATACAACGCGCAGAAGCTACTCAAGAAATTAACAACGCGTTAGACGATCTTGATATAGCTAGTGACTCTACTGTACGTACTAATATATTAAGTCAGGCAAACCCAGACTATGTTAATCAAGCCGAAGCTATTGCAGCGTTTACCAACGCCAACCCAGATTACAATCCAACTCAAGACGAAATTAACTCTTATGTACAAACAAGCGGTCAAAGCGAGCTTGATGCTAACATTGATCGCTACGTTGATGATCGTTACGTGGATGTACAAGAAGTCATTGCAGCGGCAGCAAAACAAGGCGTAACACTTACTGAAGAACAAGCACAAGAGTATGTAGGACAAGGCCCTGCGGGACATGAAGCCGATGTATTTGAACAGCTTGAACTAGAGCTTGGACCCGGATACACCAGTGAAGGTGAAGCACGGGCTATGTTTGAGGCTCTGGGGTATACACCTACAGATGCAGAAGCTGCATCTTATGTAGGAGATGTTGCTGAATCTACTCAAGAAGCCGCTATTGGTGCGTATGTAGACCCTCGCCAAGTTAATAGCGCAGAAGCAGGAGCACTGTTTGCAGATCAAAATTTTGAACCTTCTGATGCTGATCTTGCCGAATTTGTTGGGCAAGGTGGGGCCAACTTTGAGGCTAACACTAACGTAGCACCATACGTTGACCCACGTCAGGTAACTACTGCGGAAGCTGAAGCCCTATTTGATGGGCTGGGTTATGACGCAACAGACGCGCAAATTGCTCAATTTACTGGGCAAGGAGACGCTAATTTTGCAAGCACACAAAACACCGCTGTAGGTGCATTTGTAGACCCACGTATGGTTACAGAAGCAGAAGCACGTGCTGCGTTAATAGCTCAAGGTATACCTGAACCGACTGCTGAACAGATTGCAGGTCTTACAGGGCAAGGTGGCGCAGAGTTTGAATCTACTCAGACTGAATTTGCATTTGAGTATGCTGATCCGTTTGTAACAACTTATGACGAAGCTAAACAATTCTTTAACGATCTTGGGTTTACGCCTACTAAAGAAGAAATTGAAACGTATGTGGGCGCAACGTCTGAAGCAGCGCAACAAGAAGCTATTGCAGCGTTTGTAGACCCACGTTACACCGATGCAGATGAGGCACGAGAGTTCTTAACTGCGCTAGGGTATGACCCAACAGATGAAGAAGTTGCTAGATTTACGGGTCAAGTAAACGAAGAACAACAACAAGAAGCAGTTGGAGAGTATGTAGACCCAAGACTAGTCGATGCAGAAGAGGTTGCAGCAGCATATGCAGCGTTAGGCTTACACCACCCTACTGATGCCGATATTCAAGAGCTTGTTGGACAGTACATGGAGTCTGCCCTTGCAGGACGTGCCGAGGAGTACTTCCCCACTGCACGTTATAACTCTATTATGGACATCCTTAACAACTTCTCAGGAGTTGGTGAGCTGTCTGAGGCAGAACAAGAAGCGCTTGATCTTGTTAAAGCAGATATTATTGCGGCTATGGGCGATCTTGGCCTCGAAGTTGCAGCAATTGATGACGCAGTAAATGATCTTACAGATGCTGTTGGTGCAGTAGCTAACGGCGAAGAGGATGCTACAGGGTTATATAGCTATATTGACCAAGCTATTGCTGATCTTAAAGCCGCAGGACTTACCAATGAAGAAGTTAAAGCTGCGATTACAGACATTGTTGGTAATCCTGCTACTACTGATGAAGAAGGTAATTCTGTAGATGCTACAGGTATTTACGCTATGCTAGGTAATTTAGGAACATCTATTGATGCGTTAAATGACATCAGTGTTGAAGATGTAAACAATATAGTTGCTAATGCAATCAGTGGTTTAGAAACCCTTAGTGAAGAAGACGTAGATTCAATTGTTTCCGACATTGTAGGCACTCCTGCTACTACTGATGAAGAAGGTAATCCTGTAAATGCTACAGGTATTTACGCTACCTTAGAAGGTCTTGGAAATTCAATTAACAATCTTAATGAGCTTAACACTGAAGAGATTACAAAACTTGTTACTGAAGCGCTTGGCGACCTAGAAAACATCGGTGCAGACGATGTTTCAACAATTGTTGACGAAATAATTGGTAATCCTGCTACTACTGATGAAGAAGGTAATCCTGTAGACGCTACAGGTATTTACGCTACCTTAGAAGGTTTTGAAGATTCAATTAATAATCTTAATGATCTTAGCACTGAAGATGTTGAAAGCATTGTTTCTGATGCACTTGACGAACTAAACGATCTTAGCACTGAAGATGTTGAAAGCATTGTTTCTGATGCACTTGACGAACTAAACGATCTTAGCACTGAAGAAGTTACACAACTTGTTACCGATGCTTTAACTGGGCTTAACGATCTAAGCACTGAAGAAGTTACACAACTTGTTACCGATGCTTTAGGTGGTTTAGAAACCCTAAGTTCAGATGACGTTACAGCAGTTGTAAACAACATTATAGGTAGCCCTGCTACCACTGACGAAGAAGGTAATCCTGTAGATGCGTCAGGTATTTATGCTTTTGTATCTAATCTAAATGATTTAAGCACTGATGATGTTAAGACTATTGTTGCTGATGCAATAGGTGATTTAGAAAATTTAAGCGAATCCGATGTTGAATCGGTTGTTGAAAACCTTGTGGGTACTCCTGCAACTGAAGATGCAGAGGCTACAGGGATTTATTCGCTGATCTCAAACCTAAATAATATTAGCGAAGAGGATGTCAAAACAATTGTTAACGACATTGTTGATGACTTAAACAATTTAGGTACAGACGACGTTGAAAGTATTGTTGCTGATGCAATAGGTGGTTTAGAAAACATCAGTGAAGAAGATGTTCAAGATGTGGTCAACGATATTGTTGGTGCACCTGCTTCAGACGACACAGACGCTACGGGTATTTATGCAATTATTGATGGGCTAAACAACCTTAGTGACGACGACGTAGCCGCTATCGTTGTGGATATTGTAGGTCAACCAGCAACTGAGGACAGCCCAGCAACGGGGATATACGCTACGATTAGCGATCTTAACAACATTAGCGAAGAAGAGGTTACAAAACTTGTTACAGAAGCAATTGGTGGTCTTGAAACCATTAGTGAAGACGATGTTTCAACCATTGTTGACGGAATAATCGGTAGCCCTGCTACTACTGATGAAGAAGGTAATCCTGTAGATGCTACAGGTATTTACGGGCATGTAGACAACACTACAGACGAAATATTAGCCATCTTAGGCAATCCAGCAACTGATGAAGAAGATGCTACAGGTGTATACGGGTATATTGACGATGCGGTAGGTAGCCTAGGTACTGACCTTTCCGCTCTTGCAGGTAATGTCGGTACCCCTGCCGAATATGATGCTGATGGTAACGTAGTAACTCCAGCAACGGGTATATATAAACAAGTCCAAGACCTTATGGATCAGGGTCTGACAAACGCAGAAGCTACCGCACAGCTTGCCGTAGACTTTGGTGTCGCAGTAACCGACCTTACTAACCTAATTGACGCGCAAACTGGCACTATTACTGAAAATGTTGATGAAGTTGCGGAAGATGTAGAAGATATTAGCGGGCTACTAGGCCAACCAGCTATTGCTGATAATCCGTTAACAGAAGAAGACGAGTCAGCCGATCCAACCGGATTATTTGGAATTATTGCAGGGTACGAAACTGCGGGACAAGAACGCGACGAAGCTATTGATTCTGCACTTGAAGACCTTGCTACACAGTTAGGTACAACCAAAACAGATATTCTTGACCAGTTAAACCTTGGTTTAGACCAAATAGAAACGCTTATTACCGACAGTCAGACTGCTGTCGAAGAAAAAATAGGTAAAGGTTTAGAAGACCTTGGTGTTGATCTTGGTGAGATGGAAACCGAGATTTTTGAGAAGATGGCTGAGTACGAGGCAGACGGTATGGACCGTGATGATGCACTCGCACAAGCTATTTCTGACGTGTCAGATCAACTTGGTCAGACCGAAACCGATATATTAGATGCACTAACCTCTACTAAAACTGATATACTGGCAGAACTCGGCACTACTGAAGCTGATGTACTAGCTGCGTTAGCCGAGACAGAGACTACACTTAGCGATAAAATTACTGATGTAGAGACAGATCTTACTGAGGATATTGATGCAGTAAGTAACCTTGTAGGTAAACCTGCAACAGAAGTAACCCAGACTGATATTGATTTTGTTATTGATCTTATCGCTGGACAACAGGTTATAGACGAAAATCAGCAAGATTTGCTTGCTCAGTACGATGTTACTGGTGACGGGCAGATTACTTTGGATGACCAGACACTTCTGGAACAACTATTTGCTGGAGAACAAGTTTATGATCAAGTTGCAAATACTTCGATCTATGCACCAACAGGTACATATGGCGCAATAAGTGATACACAAACTGGTTTGACGAACCAAATGGATCAAAATCAGGACCAAACAATGGATGCTATTACCGAAATGGAACAGAACATCGTTACAAATGTTGAAGACGAAGCACTACGCGCTGGAGGCCGTCAGTTCCTACAGCAAGCGTTGCAAGCCCCTGATGCTATGGGGCAACAAGTTACTGTAAAACAGCCTGATCCGCTAAATTTACGTTACTTTTACGACTTTAACAGCATATTTGCTAATCCTCAACAAGCAGGGATGTTCCCTAGTCCGTATGCAAAGGGTGGACAAGTAGACGATACAACTGATAAGTTGTTAAATATAATTGGAGGTTCGTAATGGGAGCTGAATGGTTTACCAAACTACTAGACGATTTCGGTGCAGGCGTATCAGAAGCAGGCAGTGATACTGTGGCAGATTATTTTACAAGTCCAGAGGGTATTATACGCCTTGGTTCTATGGGTCTTGGTTACTTAGGTAGTAAATCTGATAAAGGGCAACCGAAAGTTCAACCAACAGGCTATCAAGGCGGTATTCCCGCTTTACGCGCTCAACGTACGCAAGTCCCCCAAATGCTTGGAGAAGAAATGTCAGACGGTTCTATTCGTTCAATGGATTCGCCCCGAGCTACAGGATTAGAAGGACTTATTGGCCCTCAAGGTACAGGTAGAGAGGCCCAAATGATGTATGATCCTAATAGACGTCCCGGTAGTTCTGGGCGTAGATACTTTACTGATACGCAATATATAGCCGAAGACGACGATATAGCAGCGGCAGATGAACGTATGGCAGCGCAGGCTGCTGAGTTATCAGAAGCTAACATACGTAATCCGGCCCGGCAGCGACGTATGCAACCACAACCTAAACCGCAACAAATGGCGGCAGGGGGGCTTGCTGGATTAAAAGGAGGAAGGTATTTAAACGGTAGTACAGATGGTATGGCAGATAAAGTACCTGCACGAATTGATGGGCGGCAAGAAGCACGTCTAAGTGATGGTGAATATGTTATCGCCGCTGATGTTGTTAGTCACCTTGGTAACGGTAACTCCGATGCAGGTGCAAAAGTTTTAGACCAAATGATGCGCCGAATACGAAAAAAACGTACAGGCGATAAAAGACAGGGTAAAGAGATTGACCCTAAAACCGTATTACCAGCGTGAGGTGAGAGATGACTGATTCTATTGTAGGACAAAAAACGGGTGGGGAATCCTCCTTATCTAACTGGGCAGGTCCCTATGTAACGTCGATGCTTGGCAAGGGTGCTGCACTTTCTAATGAAGCCTATCAAGGCTATTCAGGACCTCTTACTGCGGGGCAATCAAACCTACAGAACCAAGCGTTTCAAGGTATTGCAGGGTTAACAGTCCCAACAGAGCAAATGGGTACCTATCAACCTCAATCTTTTACTCAACAAGGTACCGCGCAACAGTACATGAATCCGTACATCAACGCAGCGTTACAGCCACAGCTTGATGAATTACGGCGACAGACTGAAAAATCACGTGTTGAGCAGGCAGGGCGTCTCACCCGCGCTGGTGCTTACGGTGGTTCTAGGCAGGCATTGGCTGATGCAGAGCTAAGCCGTGCTATGTTAGCTAATATGGCAAATGTTACGGGGCAAGGGTATAACCAAGCGTTTCAACAAGCGCAGGGGCAGTTCAATACAGAACAACAGCAAGGACAACAGTCTCAGAACTTAGCAAACCAATTTGGCCTACAAGCATTAGCCAATCAAGTACAAGCTGGACAGTTACAACGAAACATTGAGCAAGAAGGTATTACAGCAGACCGTCTTCAGTTTGAAGAAGAACGAGACTTCCCGTACAAACAAGTTCAGTACCAACAGTCATTATTGCAAGGACTGCCTATTGCAGCACAATCATATCAGTATGCGCAACCTAGCGCGTTGTCAGACTTTTTATCTGGTTCTGGCGGCGTGTACGACTTACTTAGTAAAGTATTTTTACCGAGTGAAGCACCGCCTGCGGATACTAGCGGCACTGACAGCGGAACAGGGGATTAAACAATGGCGATTGATCAAGAGATTGCACAACGCGTAGATGCGTACCGAAGCAATCCTCAAGCACTACAACAACGATACGCAGCCAATCAAGAACTCCTTGACCTGTTAGCACTGCAGCGTTTGAAGTCTGAAAAAGACGACGCTATGCGTAAAATTCAAATGGAAATGGAACAAAATCCACAGACCATTAAACAACAAAAAGAACGTCAACTTCTTGAAATGACCAAGCAAGACCTTACCAATCAAACGGCGGGGATCATGCAGAATGCGCAAAAGAAACAGCAAAAGAACATACAGCGCGTGGCTAAACAAGGTTCGGCTAACCCACAACAATTACAGAAAATGCAGGCTGGGTTGGGTGCATTAGCGCAACGTCAACAGCAACAGGGTCAAGCCCCAATGCGTATGGCGGCAGGTGGTATTGTTGCGTTTGAAAATGGGGGAGGAGTTACTCAAGCCGATATTGATGCGTATCGTGAGAATATGAAAAAGAAAAACATTCGTTCTGCGTTAACAATAACTGATGAGCGTATTCGTGACATTCTTTCTAAAGATACTAACTATTCTCCATCTGTAGGAAATCAAAATCCTAGGGGCGGGCGGCCAGATAGAGAAAGAGTAGTTGCGATAACGCCCCCGCCCCCGGTGCCGTTGGGGCCGATTGAGCCGCCAGTAGATGAAGAAGCGTGGCAACTTGCAGACCGAGAACTACGTTCTGGGTCGATTGAGCTGCCAGTAGATGAAGAAGCGTGGCAACTTGCAGACCGAGAACTACGTTCTGGGTCTGGCCTTCGTGAAGAAAAAGATGCTGAAGATCCTCAAGGACTTGCGGCGCTGTCAAGAATAAAAGAATTAACTGCATCAAACATTGATATGACTGACATAAACGCCAATCCAGCAGGTACAAATATATTGCAAGGTGCAGGAATTGGCGCACAAGACCCTGATGCTGCGAGAAAATCGGCACGTGATGATGCCGCTACGTTCCTTGGACGTGATGAAAAACGTGGAAAAATGAATGCGTATCTTGACGAACTTAAGGCTATGGACGTTAGTCAGCAAGACCCTAAGAAGTTACGAGACCAAGAGATTTCAGCTTTCTTACGTGGTACAGCAGGTGGTGGTTCGTTTGGACAAACTATGGCTGCTGGCTCTCAAGGCATGGCAGATGAACGCTCAGCACAAGAAAAAGCGTCCCGCGACCGATTATTGAGTCGTTTAGACATCGAGAAGAGTGCAATGGACATGGACATGAATACTGCCAAGTCAGCACTGTCCTCTGGTGATAACGCCTATGCGCAAGCTATGCAGAACCAACGAACAATTGCTTCTATTCTTTCACAAACACGTGGACAGGAAGTTCAAATTGCAATAAAGAACGCTCAGTTAGAGTTTGATGCTAATAACGGCAACGTGCAAAATATCCTGAAAGGTTTACAAATAGAGTATACCGACGCACTCCGGAGGGCGATGGCCGAAGGTGATATTCGCCTTAATGCAATGCAAATACTAGGTAAATTTCAAGTAGATCGTGCAGAGCATTTTGAAGAAGCATTAGCTAACGATCCAACTTATCGTAATGCTAAGATTGCGGCTACAAAAGGAACCCCCGGTTCCGCCAAAGCAGTTAAAGATGCCTACGACGCCTTACAGTTACACGTAACGGAACACTGGAGGAGGTCAGGATTGTTAAATACTGAGGATTTACTCCTGCGGATTATTAAGGGAAGTGGCGAAGCAATGCCTACTCAACCAACAATACCTGCTTTTAAGCTGACCGACGCAGGTAAAGCGGCTTTTGAACGTAATTCACAGTAGGTATTCATGGCAAATTTAGCGCAACTCGAACAAGCCCTAATAAACGCAGATCGAGCAGGTCGCACTGAAGACGCTCGGATACTAGCAGCAGAACTACAACGTGTAATGGGCGCAAGACAAGCCGATCCATTTGCTATGCAAGAGCAAGTGAGAGAACAGCTACGCCGTTCTAGCCCAGAAGAATCAGGATTTATTAAAAACGTTTTATCGGGTTTTGGTTCTGGTGTTGTTGGCACTGGAGAAATGGCGGCGCTTGGTGGTGCCGCGTTGCTTGAAGAAGAAAACGAACTCGCCGCCCGTGAAAAAATACAATCTGCCGCTGACTATTTACGTCCTGAAGGCGGTGATCAAGACGCTCTATCATACAAAATACCTTCTTTTGTAGGTTCTGCGGTTGGTACTCTCGGTGCCGCCGCAGGAGCTACATACGGTGCAGGGGCTTTAGGTGCAGGGGCTTTAGGTGCAGGGATAGCGGGTTTACTTACTGCTGGTGGTATCAGTGTTGGCGCTGGTGCTGGTGAGGCAAGTGAACGTGCACGTGCCGCAGGTGCTACTGAAGAAGAGCGTAATGCCGCTACTCGTTGGGGTGGCGTAATCGGTATTCTTGACATAATACCTTTCGGTAGAATTTTAAAAATTCCGGGCGCGACTAAGTTAATGGGCCGAATCGGCGGTAAAGCTGTCGAAGAAGGTGGTAGTAAAGTACGTAGTGCGTTGACTACAGGTGGGGTAGAAGCCGCACAGGAAGCCGCCGCCGCGTTCCTACAGAACATGAATGAACGGGGGTATAACCCTGAGAAAGAATTATTAGACGCAGGCATAATTGACGAAGCCATTGCAGGTGGTGGCGCAGGTGTTATTATCCAAGCCGTAGTAGACTTTTTCGTTAAAGGACGCACTGTATCGCGATCGCCATCGACGCCGCCAATTCCGCGATCCGCGACCGAAGTTTCACGCGAAGCGATTGGAGAAGCGCCAATCGTTGATGAACCTCAACTACAAAAAGGTCAAGAGCAGGGAGAGTTATTTCCCGCTGGTGCATCGCCTACTACCACGGTTGAAGCAGATACAGGGGATATTGTTGCTGATGTAGCGTCACCTGAACAGATCAACGCCGCTGTCCAACGTATTATTGACCGAGGCGTAGAGCCGAGAACAATCACTGAAGAGATGGTTTTCGACGAGATTGCTGCGGAACCCGCACCCGTTGCGGATACGCGCCAGCTCGACATGTTTGCCGAATTAAAGGCACAGGATCCCGCTACTGCGGAACAAAGTGCCGCAGAGATAGAGCAACGTGAACTGGACGATACCGAGATCGCTGAGATCGAAGCGCTGTTACAGGCAGACGAGCAAGCCGTTGCCGAACTAGATCGGATGCGTGGTGAATCTGAGCGTGAAACACAAGCCGCAGCAGCAAAAGACGAAGCACGTGCAGACAAAACAAGACCACGTGAAGCGGCGTTAGAAGCTGTAATTGGCGAGCCGACTACAGGTAGCTACGTCAACCTTGAAAAACGTTTTTCTGAAGAACTATCTCGACGCAATATCGCAAGTGGAAAACGAGCTAAACCTACGAAGAAAGAGTCACAGCGTATTCGCCGCGCAGCAGATGCGTTCGCGGGTATGCGCCCACAAAAACAAAAAGAAGTAAAACAACAGGAACCGCTTGAAGTTGTAGAAACGGCACCTGAAGCTACACAGCTCAGCGGAATGGAAGCACGTATCCCAGAACGTAAGGAACGTGCACCTGCTACCCCGTCACAACTATCGTTTCCGGGAATGGGACGTCGTAAGACACCACCTGTAAAGGAGACACCACCTGCTCCGAAAACAATAACAAAAGAGTTTATGGACGGTCTTGGTATTGCACCTAAAGCGCCGATTCGTAAGCGTACTGAAGGCAAAGACCTCAACGATCCTGTGGTTCGTGAACAGTTCGTTGCATTTGCTAACAATAAAAGAGTACCTGAACAGACTCGACTAAACGTGGCTAGAAACCTTGAAGGCGTGCCAGAAGCACAGCTTGAGTTGTTCCAACCACAATCACGTAAACGCACAGTGCCTGCGAAAGGAGGACTCGATGCAACGACTAGGATAACTCAGGCAACACTAAGTAGAGAGTATGTAGACCCAAGACTAGTCGATGCAGAAGAGGTTGCTAGGCTTGAGCGCAAAGCTGCAAGAATGAGAGGGATTTCTGTTGGAGAGTTTAGGAAGCTGACTCATAAAAAGTCAAAGGGAGTCCCCCCAACAGGCCGCCCTCAGCCACCTAGAGGAAGAGGAGTGGCAAGTGCTAGGAGCGGCGTTAGTGACCCTGTACAAGGAGAAGGAGCACAGCAATTTGCACTAGACCTACCAGAACCAATCGCGCTACCAAAAAAAGAAAAGCCAAAACGTAAGACCAAGAAAAAAGCTACGGCTAAGAACCCCGTACGTAGGGTGGTGGCGAAGAAGGAACTGGTATCTGACGCGCCTGCTGCGCAGCCTGAGAAGACTACTACACCAAAAGATGCAGCGAAGAAGAAGAAGAAGAAGAAGAACGCGCCTGCTGCGCAGCCTCCAAAAGACACCGCGTCTAAACAACTTACTGAGCGATTCGAGCAACAGCCTGAACCAGTCCAACAGTCTGCACATCAGATTAGCCGAGAGTTTAACAAAACTGTAGGGAAGGAACGCACCACCCCTGATGATCGGTTGAAGATACTCACACTACTGACTAACGGCGCGGCAGCGCGTGATAAGTTGGGTAATGCTGTGATAACGTATTTAGGTAAGGTACCTCGCCCCACTGATGGCCTATACATGGCTATTTTTGATGTGGCACACGCCACCCCGCAATTCCGTCAGACTCCTGACATGCGTCAAAGTGAAGTTGATTTCTATCGAGGTATGGGCAACAAGCCTGCACAGAGGGTGCTTGATTGGGCTAAAACTAATCTATCAGCAGAGACAAACACGTGGATAGACGAGACCCTCGCTAAAGAAATACGCGAGATGCAGAGAATCGAAAGCACTGACTACCCTGAGATGTTCCGTCAACGTGAAGCTAAACTAGCCGCTAAAGAGATGGCAGAACAGGCGCAGATCGAAGCTGACATGCGCCAAGACGCACGTGCCAACCTAGACGAACTAGCTAACATGTTCGAGAAGAAGCTAGCACGCGGATCGGTTATGGGACTCGACGTGCCGTTACACCCCGGTGTACGTGGACTATTACGTGCTGGCAACTTAAAGGGCGCGTTACGAGCACTGTCGGCTACAACACCGGATAAGCGTATAGCGCAGATGGCTAACAAATTAGCCAAGGTCGTTGGCGAGACCAAGATAGAAGTTGTTGAAGACTTAAAAACTGCGGCAGGTGAACCTGTTGCAGGCTTGTTTGATCCAGAGACCAACACAATCAAGCTCGACTCTGAAATCGGCATGAACCCTCATGTACTAATCCATGAAATAAGTCACGCGGCGGCATCCGCTACGTTATCAAACAAGAATCACCCTATGACGCGCCAGCTCACGAAGCTGTTTGAGGATGTTAAAGATTATCTTGATACTGCGTATGGTGCCAAGGACGTAGATGAGTTCGTGTCCGAAGTGATGTCGAACCCCGAGTTCCAAGCTAAGTTAGCTAAGATAAATCCAAAGGGCGAAGAGATAAATGCGCTACAACGCTTCTATAACAGCGTAGGAAAC
>Ga0080013_1003592_pt1 | contig 16134 bp, 9 predicted proteins | sample ETNvirenome_6_85_FD_69236 | JGI IMG/M metagenome (GOLD analysis project Ga0080013, IMG submission 69236) | Marine viral communities from the Pacific Ocean - ETNP_6_85 (SPADES assembly) (version 2) | ecosystem: Environmental > Aquatic > Marine > Oceanic | place: Pacific Ocean | collected 2013-06-19
ATTGCGATAATAATCATATGTAGTTCCAGATGTCCACAATCTTCTTATGACAACTTGCCTTACATCATCAGAATTAATCTTCTTCATAGCAAGCATAGTGTCCCAATATTCATTTTCATCACTAAAAGAATCTTTGGGAGAAGGTGGGGAGATATCCCAATCTGATTGAAAATCCGCAGGATTTGGTAATCCAATAAAAGAATAATATGAATTACCAGATGAATTTACACCTGTAATAAAATTCTTTGCATTTAATATACGAACTTGATCAGTTATAATAGCAGCCATTTTTTGGAACTTTTTATTTATTTATTAACTAAATGAAATTGTTTTATCTAACCTACTTGTTATACACACCTCTTGGGAACAACTGACCCTGTGATGGTCTTCTACCAGTTAACCATCCAGGCCTTGTTTCTGTAAAAGATATATTTCTATTGACACCAGTTTGGATAGAATAATCTATGGTAAATGTAGTATGTACTCCAACGAAAGAAGTTGTGGCAAATCCAACAACTGCTGTTGCTAGATTTGGTATAGTAAAATCTGCCATCAGGTAGTCCTCGCACAGAAGAGAATACCAGCAGTTTCATTATACTGATTATAAGAACCAGTAATAACAGTATAAATTTCGCTACCACTGACAGTAATCGTATCACCTTGTTTAATTTCTTGTCCTGATGTAGGTAAATTGAAATCAATCACAACAAAATCATCTGGCATATAGTAAGGACAAGGAATAAGATTTCCGTTAATAGGAATACCCTTGATTACCGAAGTATATACTGTGATTGGATATCTATTGCCATAAGTGGTATCTGATGAAGTTAACACTCCTTCATCTTTAATTCCACCAGTTCTTGAGAAAATAGTAGCTTCATTATCTAATGGGGTATTATAATCATTCATACCACCTGTATATATTGACTTAGTATAATTTGCTTGAGATGTTGTTATATTATAATTTTGTGCCCGTTGGCCATTGTGGGAAGCGCTATAAATTTGAGACCAACCTGCCTCTGCTGTTCTTGTTGACAAATCGTAATCAGAAGAAACATAACTATTGCCAACTAAAAGTGTTCTAAATCCAAGAGTGCCAGTATCTCCATTACTTGAATTAAGTGAGTCGGAAGGAACAATAAATGTTACTCCAGCAGAAAATACTTCATCATAATTATATAAAGTTGAATCAAAATTATGAATAATAAAAGTTGAGAATGTACTCGCATTTAGTACACCACCAACTGATGGTTGATTGAAAGATAGAACTGCAAAATCAGTATCAATGGAAGAACGATAAATGTTTAATTTTAAATCATGCGCTGTTGGTGAATTGCTAGTTGCATATCTAAACAGATCATCATACGCGGCACTAACTTGTGAACGCGAATCGTTTTCCCTATCTAAGGTGCCATAATAGGAACTATCATCAGTTACATCTAGATATTCCGTTCCTCTAAAAGAGTCCCTATACAGTCCACCCATATCATCAGTATTGTCAGCATCAAAAGGAAAAAATGAACTACCCGCATATAGTGACATTTTGTAGTCACTGTATGCTTTAAATCCTCTATAAGTTACTCCAAATCTTTTGGTGGTATTAAAATCTTGTTTTAATACTCCCCAAGGACGAGTACTATCATCTGATGGACTAAGGTTCTTATCAAAGAATTGGTTAGTTGATCCGTATCCAACAGGAGTTCCTCCACCATCAATTGCTACTGTAATACCCATTGCAACAGCACCATTAGCAGTTCCACCAATATCATCTACAGATAGAGTTACAAATTCACCATCTGTATATCCATATCCAGGTCGATTAGAATATACTCGATATATATTCCCACTACTTCTATCGACATTAAAAGTAGCACCTGTCCCAATACCAGAGGTAGTTGCTACGGGAACATCCTGATAATAAGTACTACCAGAACCGACATCTCCACCACCACTATATGCAGTAATACTTGTAACTAATCCTGATATTTGTGTGCCGTGTAAATTTAACCAAGTAAATGCATCTTCTAACTGATCTATAACATCAGTTCTTCCCCACCCTGCAGTTTTTGTAATAGTTGTTGTAGTAATTGCCATTTATCTTTATGCCTCTAGTTGAAGAATGGTTAGGTTTGCTGTAATTGCTTGTGTAGTACCAGAAAGGTTGGTAATTGATGCATAGATGGTGGTATCCGCAGGATTATCCATATTTCCACCCATCGTAAATGGTGAAATATTTTGTTGAGTTGAGATCCCTGTAGTTACAACTTCAGCAATCACACCACTTCCAGGTGCTGGATCAATACCGACACTTCTACTAGAGTCAGCAGTTCTAGATGCACTATCAGTATATATCCTAATCCAACCTGCCGTAGATAGACCAACTCTCATTAGTGCATAAGATTTAAATCCAGTGACTGATACAAGTCCTACAGCATTATCTGCAATAGATCCTGTAGATGTAGAAACTCCTGTTCTGCTTTGTAATGAACCACCAGATGCTGTAACAGTTGCAACGCCCGCATTAAATGCAACATCAAGTCCTGTACCAAAGTCAACTGTTACAGCAGAACCAACATTAACTTTATCATCTTCTACTACAATACCAGTACCAGATGCTGTAACGTTTAATAAATTTGATCCATCAATAGCGGGCAGAGTTCCAGTCAATTGTCCAGCAGGAAGTGATGTAAGACTTGCACCACCACCTACAAATTGTGTAGCAGTAATAATACCAGTAAGAGATATACTACCAATACCAATAATATTATTGCCATCAACATCTAAATTACCTCCCAACTGAGGATTAGTGTCAGATGCAACACCAACAAGAGCACCTACCTGATATGCAGTGATACCAGTTAAGCTGATACCACTACCAACAAATCTAGTTGCAGTAACAACTCCGACATTAATATCTGGACTTCCAGAAAGTCCATAAGCAGTTGTTGCTGTAGATACCGAACTTGCACCAGAAACGGTAGCAATACCTGTACTCAATACTACACTAAGGTTATTGCCAAAGTTGATTGTCGCTGCAGCACCAACAGGAGAATCACTGTCTCTAATCTCAACACCAGATCCAATAGCAGTAACACCAGTCAATGCAGAACCATCAAGAGATGGAAGAGCACCAGTCAACTGACTTGCAGGAACTGTTCCATAGAATGATGTTGCAGATACAACACCAGCAACAGTCAATGCCTCAGTAATAATGGTAGTCTTAATTCCTACATCACCACTAGAGTTAATAAACTGCCTGATATTACCTTCACCGTCAGACAGAACAACATTGTTAGATGAGGTTTTAATATCTAAATTACCAGAGTCACCATCATATCCACCCAAAACAACATTATAATCACCACTCGTAATTTTTTCTCCTGCCTTAACACCAACACCAATATTATAAGAACCAGATAGAGTATTATTAAATGAAAGTTCACCAATACCAATATTTCTTCCATTACCACTAGATAATGATCCAAGAACCTGATCACCAATTGCAATGTTTCTACCACTACCAGAACCAGAAGCAACGTTACCAAATCTTAAATTGGATGATGCATCTGCCTGTATTCTCCCACTAGAAATGGTAGCAATACCAGTAATATTCAAGGTAGATGCATCAATTGATCCAGAATGATTACCAGAAAATAATGAAGCGGTAACAATACCAGTGAAGTTTGCATCACCATCAACTGTTAATGCACTGGATGCCGTTGTAGTTCCAATGCCAACATTACCAGCAGAAGTTATACGAACTCTTTCATTATTTCCAGTTCTAAATTGAAGATCTTCTTCATCGGATACTCCTATAGTTGGAGAGTTAGATGTATTGGGAACTTTAAATCCAATTCTAGCAGTGGCTGCTGTACTCTCAAGTTGCAGCATCACAGATTGTGATGATAAAATACTTAAAGATTTTGATGGATCATCAGTTCCAATACCAATTGAACCGGTGCTTACTATAAAATTACTATCACCAGCTACATCAATACCACCATTAAAGGTGGACATCCCAACAAAAGTTGATATACCGTTTACTTTAAACTCTCCGGCAAGAATCTGAAATCCGTCCGCTGCGGTAGATACACCCGTCAGCACCGGACCATGGAGCCCAGTTCTTCCTGTAATTGAATTTACATTAATTGCTGACATTGCTTATATCTTTTAAGAGTATTTATCAGAGGTCACCCAACTGATATAGGTCAGTAACAAGAGTTTTGCCCAGTCCAACAGTCACAGCTGCACCAGTCTGAACAATCAATCGTGGTTCTTGTACCACAACATAGGAGTAAGATTTCCCAGCTGTGTGTGTATCCAACATAATATCTTCAGTCACAGATGCTGTGGCATTGATGTAACTAAAAGGACTATCGGTGTTACTAGGATACCTAATAGCGGTACCAACACCACCTCCTCCACCACCTTGAATCTCAACATTGATGGTGTTACCCTCTTGAGCAAAGGTATTACCAGCACCGATGAAGTTAATATTATTAGTTTCACCAATTACAAGACCATTGGAGGAAATACCAATGGTGGCTTCTGCTGCGTTAAATGCTTTATATGTCTCTGCTTCAATAACATCACCAGGCTGAGCTGGTACAATCAATGAGAAATTTCTACCATCACCAGAGGTAAAGTCAATACCTCTGACAAGTTTTGCACCGTTTAGATATACATCAAAGTACAGTGTGTCATATCCAGCTCCAAATACAAATGCAGTCTGAACTGCAGTAGGTTGATAGACCTGACGAGCAACTGTTACTCTTGAATCACCAGGTGCTCTTCCGATGTATCCGTTATTACCAATCATTACGCAACTCCACTAAGGATGCTCAGTGTGACATCACATGCTGCAGCCTCGTCACAATAAACTCTAATCTCTTCGTTATCTCTTAAGATAGTCTTACCTGCGTCACTAATAACAAACGAACTTCCTGTCGGGACTGGGATGTTGTTAGCAAGATTGGCAAATGTGTTACCGACACCAACCTCAACAAAGATGTTGATTGTATTACTGGTTAGGTTTGCAAAAGTACCACCGACAAGAATTGACTTATTAGAAGCAGTGTAAGCAGTGGTTACTCCAAGGAATACAACTGATTGACTAGTTACTGCTGTCAAATTAGTAGATGACTTATCTACATTGACTTGACCGGACCCTAGTTCAACAATCTTGGCTCCACCCCTAAACATTTGGGTCTGTATCATATCACCAACGGAGATATGTGCAGTAGAAATACCACCAATAACCGTTACACCAGCACCAATACTGGCCGTTTGGCTACTGGTTACAATACCAACACCACTAGTAAGTGAATTTGTAAATGTCTCCGCCATTGTATTAATACTTTTTAGTTATTTATCAGATTCCACCAAGGGCGACAACCATGGCAAGTGAAGGAACTGTGTTATTATTTACAGTCAGTGTTCCTTCGACATTGGCTGTTCCTCTGACATCCAGGTTATAGTTAGGATCGATGGTTCCAATACCAACCTCAACGGCCGATGTTGTCTGTTGAACCGTGAATTGTGAGGATGCAGAACCAACATTAAAGTCACCAGCAACAGTAACAATACCAGCAAATACTCCATTACCACTTGCGAGGATGGTAACACCAATACCATTGTTTCCAGTATCAAACCCTACACTTAATCCCTTACGGGCGGTGATGAAACCTACAGCATCTACACTGGTTACATCTTCATATGTCAGTGTTCCCCCAATGGTAACATTACCACTAAAGTTTGCATCACTACCACTGAAGGTACCACCTACAAAGTTGGAACCATAAACAGTACCAACACCTAGTGACTCAGCACCAGTGATGATACCTAGTGTCGATACACCAGTAACAACTAAAGTATTCGCTTGAACATTAGCAGTATTGGCAAGACCGGTGATTGTAACCTGACCGGTTGAGCCACTAACAGAGATATTATTACCAGCAATCAGTGATGTAACAATACCAGATAAAGTATCACCGCTACCAAAGTAATTGGTAGCAGTAATCACACCAGTTGAATTAATATCATCCGCAGTAACTTGATTCTGGAAGGTAGATAGTCCAGAAACAAACAGACTATCAGCAACAATAACTGCAGTGTTTGCAAGACCAGTAATAGTTACATTACCCGTATTATTATTGACAGCGATGTTAGGGCCTGCTGTGATCGTGGTTACGATACCTGACAGTCTGATACCATCACCGACATATTGTGTAGCTGTAATTACACCAGTTACTACAGTGTCAAGTAGTCCAGTATTACCAGTAACAGTCAGTTCTGATATAGTTCCAACACCAGTAACAAGAAAATCTTTAGTGGTTGTGAGACCGGATACTCCAAGAGTATTGAGGGAGGATGGTCCATTGACATCCAGTGATGTACTGATGGTGGCGACACCAGCGATATTTACATTATCGTTGAATGTTACATCAGTGGTGACAATACCAAGTGTGGTAATTCCAGTAACAATTAAACCGTTGTTAGCTCTTGTAGTTCCATTAACATTCAGAGAGCCTAGGGTAGTAATTCCAGAGTTACTAAGTGATGTAACAGATGCACCACCACCAATAACAGCTGTGGCTACACCAGCCTGTGTAACATAATTTTGTTGTGTGACAGTAATAGTAGCAATACCACCTTTGTTACCACCAGCTACAGAAATATCAATGCCTCTAAAGTCGAGACCAGAATAAGTGGTTCCTAAACCTACTTGGGCACCTTCATCAAATACAAGAAGACCCTCAATAGCTCCAGCTGGCGCGGCAGCTACCCATTGTGGGGGATTACCTGTTCCTCTTGATGCAAGTACTTCATTGGTACTACCATTGTAGAGTGAGGAGGTAATACCTGGTTGGTCTTGATATACAAGTTGTCCTGAACTTCCCCCATAGATATGAGTTGCATTCGTTGCACTGGTGATACCAGTTAGACCAATACCATTACCATAAAATTTATTTGCAGTAAGAGCACTACCAACTAAAAGGTCATTATCTACATGTAAGTTCGTGGCTGTTCCAATGCCAATTACTTCCAGGAATTGAGTTGTGGTTAAACCAGTAACACCAAGTGTGGCAACTGTGGCTACACCAGTTACATTAAGATTCTCAGCAGATAACTGACCACCTGTTTCTTCTCCTAAGAGCAGATTACCACCAATATAAACATCACCTACAAAAGTACTTAAACCAACGAATGTTGAGGGACCAGTAACACTTAACTCATCCGCAAATAATGTGTCAGTGGTTGTTGTGAGACCGAGTGTAGAAACACCAGCAACCCTTAGTGTTTGGATGGTGGTAACACCAGTCAGGTTACTATTATTAAAGTTGCCGTCGTTAATGGTGACAGAACCTAAATCAATGTTACCCTGGAAGGTTGAAACTCCTGTTACAACCAAACTACCGATAGTAGTAACACCAGTTACATTAAGATTCTCAGCAACTAATTGACCACCTGTTCCTCCTTCTAAGAACAGATTACCACCAACAAAAAAGTCACCTCCCGTAGTTGTAATACCACCAGCAGAGGCTAAAGTTGTAACTCCAACTGTCTCAGTGTCACCAGATACTTTAAGGTTATTTGTTGTAGTAACACCAGTTACATTAAGATTCTCAGCAGATAACTGACCACCTGTTCCTCCTTCTAAGAGCAGATTACCACCAACATAAAGGTCACTACCAGTGGTAACAATACCAGTAAGGGTAGTAAGACCAGTTACTGATAAACCATCCGTAATATTAACTGAACCGGCAACATCTAACTCATTCTGAGCGGTAGCAGAGTTAATACCAACGCGACCAATAACCTCAATTGATGTGAGGTCTTTACTAAAAGAACTTACACCAACCTTAAGATTCAGACGGTTGTCGCTAGCGTATCTTGCCATTTTTATTACTGATTAAGTGTCTCTAAAACAGATGAAATAAATTTAACATCAGTGTTACTACTGGAAGAAATAACCAATGCATCACCAGTTTCAAGAACAAGCTTACCTGCCAAGAGATTAGCAGCATCATTTGCAGGGATTGGGAACCCCTGAAGCATAGGTGTGGTGACTGCTACACCGGTTGAGTTCTTCTGATATGAAAAACTTAATGTTTGAGTATCACTACCGATATTAGTTGCTTGAGCTAGAAGAACAATGGAACTATATCCAGTTGGTGCAGTGTAGATACCAACAGTATTGACACCGACAGTAGCTGTGATAGTTTGATAATTGTTAAGGGCTAGTGCCATTTTTTAATCTCCTCCTCCTAATGCGAGAATGTAAGGTGTAATATTGGCGAATAAACTTCGACTGTAAGCGTCACCAGTAATAGAACCTTCTAATTGGTTAATAACAACACCTTTACCAATCTTGAAGTTACCTGCTTGATCGGTAGAAGTAAAGATAACTAAACCTCCATTTCTATTCACAATTTCATTTTCTGGAATTGATACACCACCTCTTTGTGGAAGTGCTGCAGAGAATGTATTACCAGAACCGATGTATTCAAAAGCTTGACTAGATGCAAGTACTCTACTTTGTTTAACGAATGGAACTGTAGTTCCAACACCAACCGCATAAGGTACATTTTCAGTGAATGATACAGTAGAGATACCACCGACAATCGGTGTTGCACTGCTGACCACATAGTATGTAGGTAATATATTGGGGGTGCCTGTAGCGGCACCAGTGATTGTTACTGTCGGTGTTCCTGTATAACCTCTACCATTAGAAATCATATCAATTGAGGTGACTTCATCACCTGTCAATCTTGCAACACCAGTTGCTTTTATACCCCATGACTCTGATGGATTGGAGAATTCAATCTGAGGAGCTTGTGTATAACCACTACCGCCGTTAGTAATTGTTACAGAATCAATTGTGTTGTAGATAGAATCAAAATAAACTACCTGACCATCAAAAGGTGTAGTAATAAATGTACTCGTATTACCACCACTATTGTATGTGTGGAGAATAGTAGAAATACCAACATATGTACTGAACTTATTGCCACCACTTGAAATACTGTCGGAAACAGCACTTACAAAGGTGTGGTCTGTTGTATCAGAAGATATACCTACATCCACCGTAAATGTGGTGGAGTTAGAGACAGTGACTGTCAAAAACTTGTTAGATGCAGGATCTGTAGATCTAGGATAAGTTTTTGGATCAGCTGGATCAGTTAAACATGTAAATGTCAGTGAGTCATCAGCAATCAATACTTCATCACCAGTTGTCAAACCATGTGCTGTTGATGTGGTGATGGTTAAAATACCAGTGCTGGGATTGTAAGCAGTACCAGTATCAGCTGTATATGATGTGACATTTGCATCAATTACTTGGAATATTCCTCCGTAATTGTCGGGGAATGCATTAAGGTTACCTTGCCCAATATTGACTGTGAATGTATCTCCAGATACTGCCTCAACTCCAACAAATTGGTTAGAGAATGGATCAATGTTGGTGGGATAAGACTTTTGTCTAGTATAATTATCTCTCGAACAAGTAAATACAATAGAATCATCCACAATATTAAGAATACTGTTGGCTTTCAAAATACCATCAGCAGTTCCAGATACAAATGTATGTACATAGTCTCCAGTAGTGGTTGAGCCAACATTAACATCAAATGTTGTGGTATTTACCTGAGTGACCTGTAACCACTTATTAAATGTTGGATCAGTGGATCTAGGATATGAAATTTGGGTTTTATTATTGTCAGAGGTACATGTAAATGTTACAGCTCCTTGGATTATCTTAACAAGATCACCAGTTACGATACCATGGGGTGCTGTGGTAACTACTCGTAAATTACCTGTTGATGGTGTATAAGTAGTTCCAGTTGTGGCTGTAAATGAAGTTGCTGCATTTAATGCACTCGTAGATGTACCCGCATCTATTACTAATTCGCCTGTACCATCATTATAAGTTGAACCACCCCATGCTGTGAAGGATGTTGCTTTTACTCTTTCAATAATACCATTAGCTACTGCAGAAGCAGGTACAAATGTATGAAGTGAGGTATCTGGTGATTTACCGATGTTAATCGTAACTGTTTGAGTTGCAGTTGCTTCAATACCAAATACAGCTCCATTTGCAGGATCAGTAAAGCGTGGATATGCATGGTTGGTCGAATCACTATCAGTAGCACATGTGAAGGTGACTGCACCATCAACAATACTGATTAAACTATTTCCCTTTTTAACACCGTTAACAGTAGCACTTACGAAAGTGTGAGCAGAAATATCTGAGGACTTACCAATATCCAATTGGAATGTGGTTGTATTAACAACACTTACTTGCTTCCAGGTATTGAAGATTGGATCAGTGGATCTAGGATAATCGTATTGATTGACATTATTATCCGTTGCACAAGTGAATTTAAGAGATTCGGGTTCAATCTTAATATAATCACCAGTGACAAGACTATGGGAACCAGTGGTTACTACATTAAGAATACCAGTTCTAGGATTATATGTAGTTCCAGTAGTTGCTGTCAAATCACTATCAGCAGTCAAACCGTGGCCACCACCTAGATTCAGAACTAATAGACCAGTTGCAGGATCATATGTGGTTCCAGCTTGAGCCGTATATCTAGTACCCATACTTGTACTAGTAAATCCACTAATAATACTTCCCAGAGCATTATGTGTAGAGGTATCAGAAGATTTACCAATATTAAGTGTGAAAGTCTCAGATGTAGTACTCTCTACACCAATAAATGCATTTGAAGCAGGATCTGTAGATCTAGGATAAGAATGATAAGAAATATCAAAATCTGTTCCACAAGAGAAGTTGATCGAATCATCAACAATATTGATGATTGAATTCGCTTTCAAGATACCGCCAGCTGTTCCTGATACAAATGCATGTACAGATATATCTGATGAAGCTCCAACAGTTGCCTTAAAGGAGGTACTGCTTACATAAGTTATTTGAATCCACTTATTATATACTGGGTCGGTTGTTCTAGGATAAGCATGATTGGATCCATTGCCATCTGTTGCACATGTAAAGGTAATAGCACCCTCATTAAACTTGACAAGATTACCAGTAACCAAACCATGTGAGCCAGTTGTTACTACAGTCAATACACCAGATTCTGGGTCGTATGCCGTACCAGTTGTAGCTTGAAGTCCAGTCGCTGCTGTCAATCCATGAACTGCCTCAACATCGACCACCAAAGCACCGCTTGATGGGTTATAAGTTGATTGGATAGAACTGGTGAACTTACTAGGTTGAGCCTTTACAATTACTGAATCTGAGACACCACTAATAAAGGTATGAAGTGAGGTATCTGGTGATTTACCGATGTTAATCGTAATTGAAGTAGTGGTAGTAGCCTCAACGCCCAGTATTGCATTTGATGCAGGGTCTGATACTCTAGGATAAGCATGATTGCTTATATCACCGTCCTTGGCACATGTGAAGGTGACTGCACCATCAACAATACCAATAATACTATTAGCTTTCTTTACTCCACCTGCTGTTGCAGTTACAAAAGTGTGTGTTGAAAGATCGGGTGACTTACCAACATCAATAGTAAATGTTGTGGTGTTAGTTACACTTACCTGCTTCCAGGTATTGAAGATTGGATCAGTGGATCTAGGATAAGTATGATTGGACCCATTACCATCTGTTGCACAAGTGAAGGTAAGAGAGTCAGGTGCAAACTTGATGTAACTACCAGTCGCTAAACCATGAGCAACCGTTGTGGTAACTGTAAGTACTCCGGTCTTAGGATTATAAGATGTTCCAGTGGTTGCAGTAAGGTCTGTCTGTGCGGTCTGACCATGACCAGATGCCACTGTGAGTACCAGGAGACCAGTTGCAGGATCATATGTAGTACCACTAGCAGGAGTCAATCTGCTGGTAGTGGTAGTATTAACAAATCCATCTTCTGTACTTACTATTAAATCATGGCTGTATGTAGGACAAGTGAATCCAAGACCAGAAAGATTTACACTCATTCCCTTAGAATAAGCATTTGCCTTGTTAGTGGTAATAGTTGTTAAACCACTTACCTGATCATATTCTGCTGCTTTAATCGATAAAGTTTCAGTACTTAAATCAATTGGGAATGTATTAGAATCTGCGGATGTAAATTGACTAACTGTTCCAATGAAGTTTGTAGGGCCAATGCCATCAGCAACCAAACCCAACCTACCAAAGGAGGAGTTAGAGTTTGTAAGGTCACATTGACCACCACTTACACATACAATACTTTGATCGTTGTAGATGGTAAAGATAGAAACTAACTGGGCATAACCTTCGTTAGAGATAGAAACACCGATACCACCCTGATTCAGTTGAGTGTAACTATCGACGTTCATTGCTCTTGTGGGACCAATAACATCGGCACCATCAATCTTCATTCCAATACTATTAGTAATGAAGTTAGTACAGTTTCTAATATATGGACCTTGTGTTACATAAGAAGGTTTGTTGGGATCGAATGAAATAATTGCTTTACCTTCATTCAAGGTTCCAGTAAAAGTCATGTTTTCAACATAACTTCCATTAGCTACATAAATTAAGTCATTGTTTCTGTTTTTGGGAACAATTGAAACTTCCCTTAAACTATCACCAAGTAAAGTAACTTGTTCTGGAAGAATAATTGGATTATTTTCAACATAACTACCTGCGGTAATATTAACAACGGTAGATGCTTTTGCAACAGTAAGAGCAGAACCAACAGTTCTCTTCGCATTACTATATGAGTAACCATCATTCTCGTCATTACCATCAGGTGTGACGTAAAGTTGGTTGGTGATTGATAGAGTACTAACAACATTGGTTAGATTAGAACCATCACCATGGAATTGAGTTGCACTTATAATTCCGGTGTTACCATACATTGTAATGGCTGCACCAACAGATGCAATACCAGAAACATACAGACTGTCAGTTACTGTAAGATTATTCGGTACAGTTACATTAGTATCCAACCCAACGGTTACAGTCTGACCAGAACCAATAGTATAAATCTCGTTTGTTGTGCCTACAACTCCGAATATCTCGCTGTCTAAATCAACAGTAAAGATTCCATTGTCAGCATGACCATCAAGGTCTTGTACTGTTACTTGGTCATCAACATACTTCTTGATTGATTGTTGTGTAACCAGAGCGTCAACTCTGTTTGACACCATGTCATCCTCATCAAGGATGGCGGTAACACCAACACCAGGACCAGTTGATAGGGTCAGGTTAGGAATAGTGGCAGCAGTACCAACATTCAGAATGTTAGTGGTGGTAATACCAGTGACATTCAGGAGTTTAGCAGTGGTGATGCCGAGTGTAGTAACACCGATAACCTCCATAGAGGAGGCATTAGAAATATATCCATTCTCTAAACTGGTGGTTACACCAGATGTATTTGCATAAGCAACATTAAGTGAGGCTTTTGGATCAACAAAATCAGGAGCTCCAGACCCATTACCAAGGATAACAAAACCACTAGTAACAGGTCCGAAAAACGCGGTCTGATCAATACCAGTTTGATAGGGTATTCTACCAGCAGAACCACCCCTCAGGTTAGTAGAAATGCCAGCACTATCAGCATAAGATACATTGATAGCGGCCAGACTTACCCAAGTGGGAACTGTTGTACCATTTGATTGTAGAATTTCTCCTGCATTACCAGTGGCAGTAAATCCTGTGTCGTTATTACCAATCTGATAGAGTACCTGACCAGCACCACCACCTTTAACATCAGTCGTAAGACCGGCGTTTGTCGAATAACCGGCAACTGCAACACCATTTGCAGAAATTTGAACTCTACCTTGACCAGAGGTAGGATTGAGTTGAATACCAGGTCCGGGGAAGACTGATGTGACGACACCAGCAAGATTTACGCCATCCCCATAATAAGTTGCCCCAGTGACAATACCAGCAGTGGTAAAACCAGTGAGGGTGGTATCAAATAGGTAAGCACTGTTGGTTGCTGTCAGTGCTTTTGTTGTTAATCCGCCACCAACAAATACATCGTTGGTAACACCTATTCCAAGTGCTGTTAGAATTCCAGTTACTGTAAAATTGCCAGATACAGTTGACGGTCCTACAATAATAGGGCCCGTGTTATTAAACCTATTGGCAATCTTGTCGGCCCTAAGTAATGACATTACCTATAATGTTCCTTCCGTTAGTTGTATTTATAATGTGGTGTGGATAAATATTTCAGATACCTGAATATTTAACACGATGAAGGACGGTGAATTTTGTCCCCTTATCAACAAAAAATGTGTTGGTCATAAATGTGCTTGGTTTACACAAGTTAGAGGTGTAAATCCTAACACTGGACAAGAATTAGATGAATGGAAATGTGCAATGTCATGGATGCCAATGATGACAGTAGAGATTGCACAAAAGTCAAGTCAAACTGGAGCTGCTGTAGAGAGTTTTAGAAACGAAGTTGTAGAAGCAAATTATAGAAACCAACAATTGTATGCTGCTGGATTGGAGTCAGGGGTGATAAACGCTCAGGTTACCCCCCATCCACCTATTGATGCATTACCTCCTAGTACGCATTTTTAGATGCGATAATTACATCAATATATTGAACCTCAAAATCCATAGAAGCCCCGGTAACTCCAGCTGATTGAATGGTTAATCCGTGCTCATGGCCAGTGGTCGACGCGGAGATATTGACACCGTGTGAATGATTCTGGTTATTGCTATTGACATTAACAGAGTGTGAGTGCCTACCAGCCCTCTCCGTACCGGTTATACCGGTAGCCTTTCGGGTCGTTTCGGTATTGCCGCTTGACCGCTTAGCTGCAGCGTTACGACTTCTATCACCACGTTCCTGATCGCTTCCAGGTTTGTAATAAGAATGCGAGTGTTTGGGATCATCGATTCCGTGCTCATGGCCAGAGTGTTCCTGTGCGGTCCCACTGTGTTCATGCCCAGTAGTTTCATCTTCACTACTACCAGTATGGCCATGTGTCTGGTTATTACTACTTAATGATGACGGGTGAACATGTTGAAGAAGTGGAACCGTTCTAGCAGAAGCAAATGCAGCTGTAAATGTATTAGAACCACCTGTTCCACCGCCACCAGAACCTACAACTCTAATTGCTTTGTTATTCTGGTTTGTAATTCGGGTCCAACCAGTGGGAGCACTATTCTGATAGAACAACATTACTGTTCCACTAGGAATAATACCCGTCAGTTCGTTATATAGTTGCCTACTAATATTAGTTGTTGCAGTTTGAGTTGTTGAAGAACTGGTAGGAGGATATGCATTATCTAATTGAACAATACCTTGGACTGTAGTAGATGATTTTATTAGTCTATCATTATTGACAGTTCCTTGTGACAGATTTGACGCGTCAAGATTAGTAATATTGTCACCTGCACCAGCAATATTACCTGCTGTTAGTGTATTTGTTGATGGGTTATAGATAAATTGACCAGAACCACTATCGATATAAGGTCTTTGATACCCAGCAGCCTGATTTGTACTGAAAAGAACTTGATAATTTGTATTGTCATTCTTCTCATCTACATTGATAAGATCAGCCTCATCAGCAGTACCTGTCAGATCTCCAGTAAAGTTGGCTGATGTAACTTGAGCCAGACCAAAAAGTGTATTGGTGGATGGGTTATATGTGAGGTGTGAGTTATTTGAGTCAATATAAGGTCTTTCATATCCTGAACCATTTTGATCACTAAAGAGGATCTGATAGGTTGTGCTATCATTCTTCTCATCTACATTGATAAGATCAGCCTCATCAGCAGTACCTGTCAGATTACCAACTACTCTATTGACTGTCAGAATATTGGTAGATGGATTATATTGTAATTGACCGTTATCTTGGTCAACAAACATTCTTTGATAGTTTTCACCGACGTCAAGAGGATCAGAGAAGGTTACCTGATAATCAACATTGCTGTTTGCCTCTTCAATTTTAAGCCTATCAGTACCAGTAGATACGCCAATCAGTGCGGTCTGATCTTGTCTGACTGTCAGAATACCAGCACTAACACTAAAGTTCTGAGGTCCCTTCAGATTGTTGATGGTTCCAATACCTGAAACATAAATCTGTTCAAAGTCCGCTTGAGTATCACTGTCGAAGAACTGAGAGACTGTCAGAACACCAACAGTATAGGTTTTATTATCATTATCAACATAA
>Ga0080013_1003593_pt1 | contig 16118 bp, 16 predicted proteins | sample ETNvirenome_6_85_FD_69236 | JGI IMG/M metagenome (GOLD analysis project Ga0080013, IMG submission 69236) | Marine viral communities from the Pacific Ocean - ETNP_6_85 (SPADES assembly) (version 2) | ecosystem: Environmental > Aquatic > Marine > Oceanic | place: Pacific Ocean | collected 2013-06-19
CCATGGAAAGAATACCTAACCGATCCAGATACCATTTCTTCTCAAGCAACTAATGCGTTACAAGTGGCAGCATTAGTATGGTCAAAAAAATGGAGTGATAAACAACCAAATCTTAATGATGCATTAAAAGATAAATCCTATAATAAATTTGTGGATGTAAATGGGAGCGCGAGTATGTATGAGGCGGTATCTCAAGCACAAAGTTGGCACAGTAAATCACAATCTGATTATTTTACTGTCTTTGAAAAAGTTTTAAGTATGTTTGATTTATTAGAGCCTAATTATCCGGGACCATCATAGGACTTAACTTTTTAAATTTTTATTATTATATTTGTAACTATGGATGTAGGTAATATAGTAACATCTTCTTTTATAGAAGAAGATAATTTTAAGATTTGTAAGGATTTAGATTCCATTAACCACGCTATTCCAACCCTTATTATCGGTTGGGGTAATGCCAAAGAATTAATTAAGGAAGAAATCTCAATACTACATAAAAAAATTAATAATGATTTATATTGGACATTTTCACAAAAGGAAAGAAAAGTAGAGTACGATAAAGATATTATTAATTTTAAAAAAAGATGTTATAATAAAATAGGGAATAACATACCCTATGTATATTTAGATATTTTACATGGTAAATTCCATATTAATAAAAAAATAATACAAAAAATTTATACTTTATCGGAACCAATTTCTTATATTTCTAAAAATAATATGTTATATATTTTCGGTGAAAATATTATCTTTGGGGTGGATTTAAATATATGTGAATTAATTGGGATAAATAAAGAAAAGATAATAGAAAGAATTGAGGACATACCTAATAGTATTTTAATAGGAAATGAAATATTTAATAAATGTAAGGATTATATAAAAAGAACAAATAACAGAGAGAAATTGGTTCCTTACATTTATAAAAATGGAGAACACACTTAAGATAATCACGTTAGCCTCATTTGTACTAACTGATAAGGTAGAGAGTTTTAAAAAATATTTAAACAAAAGATTTAATATAACTGAAGATAAAATTTTTATTTATTCTTCTACTACTGAAAAGGAAAAAAAAATATTAACTTTTAGAATTTATCTAAGAGAAGGTAAAAAAATCAACACTAAATCCTTTTTCCCCACCACTATCATCGTTCATAAAAAAGGAGAATGTTTTTATACGATTAATGCATTAAACAAATTAATTGAAAAAGAAGTAGATGGAGAAATAGGAAATATAAATTATAAAGAACATAAAATAGATTGGGATAGATATCAAAGCCAAATGTTAATTGTGAAAAATAAAGAATTAATAATAATGGAGATTGAACGTAGTTTTTCCTAATCTTATGATATTTATTACTAAAGACAATATAATGGATAAAAAACAACATAAGAAAGAAAAGGTAGATTTGGTAAACAAATTAGACGAATTCTTGGGTGAAGAAGTTGAGGAAAAAGAATGTGTTGGAGAAGAGTGTTTAATCAATGATGGAAAAGAAATTGTTGAAAGAGTGGATAAAGTTTATAAAACTACAGATGGTAGACAATTATTAATGTAATACGATGAGTAAAAAAGATCTATTAAAAGAAGAATTAAAAAGGCACATGCAACTTTTGGAGTATACTTTCTATATGGAAGACCCAGACGATGTTACAGATAAGTTATTGCTTGATGTAGGATTAATGGAACAAGATCCTCCTGGTGGGGAAGCCCCTCCTCCTCCTGAAGATCCTTTTGGTACACCCCCAGCACCAGAAGCAGGTGCGGAAGAAGAAATTACGGTAGATACAGAAGAAGTCCCGCAGGAAGCTGCTGGAGAAGAAGAAGTCGCCGTTGATCCTTTCGGTGGAGAAGAAGAAGGAATGGAAGTAGAAGATGAATTTGCTGATGATACAATGGATATTGGTGGTGAAGAAACTGTAGAAGTAGATGTAACAGATATTGTTGATAAAACCGAAGAAACAAAAACAGAAATAGCTGGTGTAACGGCAAAAATGGATGAATTATTAACTAAGCTTGGTGAATTAGAAAGTCAAGTGGGTGGAATGGATCAAGTAATAAATAAAATTGAAGATCTAGAACAAGAAATAGAAAGAAGAAACCCAACCCCTATAGAACAATTAGAAATGAGATCAATGGATTCATTTCCATATAGTGTATCCTTAACTGATTTTTGGTCAGATAAAGAGGGATATGATGTAGGAGGTGAAGAAAAAGAGGAATATACCATCACCCAACAAGATGTAGATGAGTATAGTGCAACAGATATTGAAAACTCTTTTGACTATGAAGCAAATGACGAAGCCAATGATTAATAATTATGAAAAAAATAATTATTACGGAGACGCAACTTAAAAAAATAGTTTCATCAACAGATAAAGAAGAAGAACAATTCAAAAACCCCATTTTTAAGGGTGTAAAAACCATCAAATATAGAGAAACCGGGGGTAAACATCTATTATTAGTTACTATATCAGTAGAAAATCCCTCATCTTTTAATTTAAAAATAAAAAATTATAATATAAAAGTATATGTTGATGGATATCATATTGGTGATGCGGAAATGGATGATGATATAATTATATTAAAAAAGAAATCTATTAATATTTTTACCATTCCTTTGGAATTAGATATTAAATCAAAATCCATACAAAATTTTATTATAGGACTACTCAAGAACCCAAAAGGTAACCATAAAATAGAATTAAAGGGACAATTAAAGGGGGGTATATTTATTTTTAATAAAAAAATCGATATAGATATCACAAAAAATTTTAAGATGAGTGATATAGAAAAAGTTAATGATATGATAGACATAGTAGATTTGGGCCCATTAAATTATTTAAAAAAAGATATTAAAAAAGTTTTTAATAAAATTGTAGATTTATTTAAATAATATAAAAATGAAAAAAATACCTTTAATAGAAGAAATAAATAAAATTAAAAGACTTTATAATTTTAAAAAGGGTGATACTATGTTGATGGAACAAACATGTGAAAATCCGGATAATGGTGAGTGGCCTTTATGTTCCGAATTAATAAAAAATTTAAAAGACAAAACTATATACCCTAAAAGTGGAGAGGCATATATGGTTAAGTTAGAATCGGGATGTTGGAAAAACTGCGCTAAAACTATAGACTCACAAAAAAGACTTATTAAAAAGAAAAAGGATGGAGAAGGGGAGAGATTAAGAAGACAAAGTTATAATGAGTATGAAAGAAAAAAGAGAAAAGAAGAACTTAAATTAAAAGATGAAAAAAAATATAAAAATACTACATCCACCAATGCATCTGAAATACAAAAATTTTTAATAAGTAATGGTTATTTATTAGGATCTATTGAGGATGTGGATTCCAATTTTGATGATATCACCGCAAAAGCATTTGGTGATTTTATGAAGGATAAGTTAGGGGTGGAAGTCAACATTGAAACCTTAAATGATCTTCAATCTTATTTAGATAGTTTAGGTTTACCTACGGGGTTGCCGGGTTATGGGGAAAAAGTACATACGGCGCTTTCTTGGATAATTGATTTTATAGAAAATGGCGCAATTGATTTAATCAAAGAGCCTAAAATAAATAGTATAGTTAAAGATTTAACTAATGCTCTGTTAAAAATTCAGATAGGTGAAAAAGTTACTAATATAAATGAGAAAGCTAAAGGAAAGTCCGGTCAGTTTGATGGTTTGGATATATGTGACGTTTATATAAAATATCCTTCATATATGATAAGTAATAAAATAACTAATATTAGTGATGATATCATTTCTTTTGAAGGAACTATCGGTGGTAATTTACATATAGGGGTTTGTGATCAGTTTTGGAACGATAAACAACAGTATAATATTAATAAAAAGGATTTTACAATGAAATTTAATGGTGCCATTAAATACCATTTTAAGATTGAAGATGGTGCATTTTGTATTGTTTTAGAAGTTACCAGTGCATATGTGAATGGTGACGAATTGATTAAGTTGAAACCCACAAATTTTAGTGTAGATATTATATTGAATCAGATTAACTTACATTTTGATGTATGTAATAAAGGTTTGTGTAGGTCTAAAGTTACTACTATGTATACTATACCTTTAAAATCTAAAATAAATAACAAGATTTGTAATGAAGGGTATTGTTTAAAAATTGAAGATATTATAAAATTGCTGAGAGGAAAAAGAGAGTTATCCGAAGTATCTGATTTATATTTTGATAAATGTTAAAAATATTTGTATATTTAAATTCTTTTATATATATTTGCTATTATGAAAGATAAAAAGGAATCAAATAGGTTAATATACATTACCATATCAATAGTGGGAATTATATTATTTCTATTTTATGCTATCTCTAATATCAAATTGGCGGATAATACTTTTGAAGGTACATTTATTTTATTTGATGATATGGAAAACTCGGTTGACACCGAATCAAATGATGGAGAAAATTAAGTTAAATTCCTAATTTGACAAATTAATCTATAATGTGTAAATTTATTTATTATAGGTTTTTTTATATATTGACTTTATTAAAAAAGTATCCTATATTTAAACAATAAATAATTATTAACAAAAAAAAAGAAAAAAATGAATAAAAGTAGTTTAGATTCGATTTTGTCACAGTATGAAAAAAATACTGACAACAACAGTTCGAAACCAAAAATTTCGAATGAAGAAAGATTAAAAAAATATTTCACAGAAAAACTTCAAAAAGGAGTTAAAAACGCCACTCGTACCTTTAGGATACTTCCAGGTAAAGATGGTAATTCCCCCTTTGATGAAGCTTATTTCCATGAAAGACAAGTTAATGGAAAATATGAAAAAATTTATTGTCCAAAACTAAATGAAGGTGAACATTGTCCTTTATGTGAAGCTAGAGAAGCTTTACTTATGGAAGGAAGTAAGAAAGCTAAAGATATGGCTCGTGACTATTCTCCACGTAAATATTACGTAGTAAAAGGTATTGATAGAGATAATGAAGATCATGGAGTTAAATTTTGGAGATATAAACACAAATATACTGGAGATGGTGTTCAAGATAAATTAATGCCAATATTCAAACTTAAGGGTGATATAACTGATGCCAGAGAAGGTAGAGATATCATCATCACTACTAATCGTAATGATAAAGGATGGAGCGTTGTTAGTTCTATAATGACAGATGATGTTACTATACTTACTACTGACAAAAATAGTGCAGAAGCTTGGTTTAATAATGAGGAAACATTTAAAGATGTTTACGCCAAAAAATCATTAGAATATTTAGAGATTGTAGCTAAAAATTTATCTCCAGTGTGGGATTCAGAACTTTCTAAATATGTTGCCGAAGAAGAAAAAGAAGAATCTGAAACTGCTTCATTAGAAGAAGAGATCAATTTGTTGAGAGATACCACAACTGATACTTCATCTACTAATAGTGTTACTGATGAAGTAGTGGTAGAAAATTTAGAAGAAGAAACTGATGACTTACCCTTCTAAAGATGATGGCAAAAAAACCACTTAAAAAGAAATCAACCGATTTTTCAATGATTAGGAAACGTTTTTCTTCTAGTGATAAGTATAAAGAACAAAAATACTTTGATCTAGGGGAAGCTTTCCAAAAATCAACGGGTTTACCTGGTCCGGCAATGGGTCAGATTAATATGTTATTGGGTCATTCCGACACAGGGAAAACCACTGCTTTAATCCAAACGGCAATAGATGCGCAAAAGAAAGGAATACTACCTATTTTTATAATTACTGAACAAAAATTTAGTTTTGAATTCGCTAAACAAATGGGATTTCAAACTGAATATATAGAAGAGGTAAATGAAGAAACAGGAGAGATCGAAGCATATTGGGATGGATTTTTATTGTATAAATTAGGATTTGATTATATTGAACAATCTTTTGAGTATGTTACAGAAATTTTAGATGCACAAAAGAATGGAGATATACCTCACGATATAGTTTTCCTTTGGGATTCCATTGGTACTATACCATGTAAAATGAGTTTTGATGGAAAAGGCGGTAATCAACATACTGCTCGAACCATATCAGAAAAATGGGGAATGGGAATGGCACAAAGGATTACATCATCTCGTAAAGAGAGTGCACCCTATACTAATACTATGGTGTTCGTTAACCAACCATGGGTTGAGTTACCTGATAATCCTTTTAGTCAACCTAGAATTCAACCTAAAGGTGGGCAATCAATTTATTTATCCTGCGCTTTAGTTTTCTTATTTGGAAACCAAAAAAGTGCCGGAGTATCTAAATTAAATGCGACCAATAAAGGAAGAAAAGTAAATTTTGCCGTAAGAACTAAAGTAGGAATTCATAAAAACCATATGAATGGATTAGGGTATGCGGATTGTAGAATATTGGCTACCACCCATGGATTTATTGAAGATGATAAGAAAGCTATCGATTCTTATAAATCGGATTATAAAGAATATTGGTCACAAGTATTTGATAGTGTAGGTGAAGAAGTAGATTTCACAATTGAGGAAGGAGACTCAATTGAGGCACCAGTAGAATATGTAGATCAATAACTTATTGTTTAATCTTAGAATCGATATGAAAAGTGTCAAGACCACCTAAATCAAAAAAATATACCAATACCTTAATTGTCGATGGTGACTCATTGTTAAAAACCGCCTATCATGGAGCAAAAAATCTTTATTATAAAGATACCCATATAGGCGGTATTTTTCAGTTCCTTACTATGTTAAGGAAGTGTTTAAATGAACATCGTTATGATAGGGTATATGTCTTCTGGGATGGTATATTTAGTGGTAGATTAAGATATGATATATATAAGTCATATAAAGCTAATAGAGAGAAGAATTTCTATATTAAACAAGAACCGAAAGATCCCGACCTTTACATACAAAAAGAAAGAGTAATACAATATTGTGAAGAATTATTTATTCGACAATTTAAAGATGAAATAATTGAGGCGGATGATAGTATTGCTTATTATTGTTCTAAAATTAAGGAAGATGAAAAAATTGTAATTATAACTAATGATAGAGATATGTTACAATTATTAAATAATCATATAGGGGTATATGTTATTAATCTACGCAAAATAATAACCACCCAAAACTATAGTGAACATTTTAACCATCATTACACCAATATAAAGTTATTAAAAATACTTTCAGGGGATAATAGTGACAACATTAAAGGGATAAAAGGAATAAGTGAAAAAACATTAATAAAATATTTTCCCGAATTTACCCTACAATCTTTGACATTGGAAGATATAATTAGTAAAATTGAAATAATACAAAGCGAAAGAAAAACAAGATTGAAAACATTAGATAATATAATAAATAAAGTAACAGTAGGTATACAAGGAGATAGTGTATTTGAAGTTAATGAAAAGATTATAAATCTACACCAACCATTATTAACTGAATCGGCTAAAACTGAACTTGATCACTTATTTGATATTCCTATCGATCCAGAAGATAGAACAACCAAAAATGTGATTAAGATGATGTTAGAAGATGGATTAACGATGGCAATTCCTGGGGGACGAGACGGTTATATAAATTTTTTACAACCTTTTCTACGAATTATTAAAAAAGAAAAAAGTTATTTTAATAAAACCAAAAATTAAAAAAAATGCAAAAAAAGAATTACGAAAATTTACCATATGAGTTTTTATTATTAATAAATAATAAACCAATAGTTGGTAGGAACTTCCAGATAAAAGGATTTAATCCCGAAAGTTTAAGATCTTTAGAGCTTAAAGAAACCATTGATGAAGTAATAGGAATTATACGACACCAATTTAAATTAAAAAGCTATGAATATTTGTATAAATATTATAATCCCTATATCAGACAAGATGCTCAAGAAGTGGAAGATAGATCTAAAGTAAATATTTATGCCAATGAAGACATTTTTACCTTTCAAATTAAGGTTAAAGGGAAGATAGTGGCGCAAAGTATTTTTAGTGGGAATGATTACCCTCCAAAGGTAAGGTATGATGTAGATATTCGTTCTATTATCTCCCAGATTATTTATACCATCCAATATGGATTAACTTTAAAAAAATATACTCGCGAATACTGTGGTTACGCGCTTTAACAGATACTTATAATTAAACCCACTTTTAATAAAATGGCTCAAGAGAAAAGAACAAATTTAGGATATTTAGGATATAGTTTTCAGATAAGATTAGTTAAACAATTAATCGAAGATAGAAAATTTTCTGAAGAAATTATGGATATTATTGAAGCTCAATATTTTGATAATGAATATTTGAGATTATTGATTGCTAGTTTAAAAGATTATTTTGAAAAATATGAAACAATTCCCACATATGAAACTCTATTTCAAATTGTAAAGGTAGACATCAAAAGAGAGATTGCTAGAGAATCTGCAATTGCAATGATTAAAGAGGTAAAGAATTCGGATCATAAAGATTGTTTACATACTCAAGAAGTTGCAATTAAATTTTGTAAACAACAAGAATTAAAAAAGGCTAATAATAAAATACAAAAAATATTAGATGCTGGTGATTTTGATAGGTATGATGAATGTGAAGAAATTTTAAAAGAAGCTTTAGCCGTAGGTGGGGAAAAAGATGTGGGAATTGATGTGTTTCATGCTATAGATGAAGTGTTGTGTGAAGATTTTAGGAATCCCATACCAACGGGTATGATAGGCATTGATAATTTAATGGATGGTGGATTATCTAAAGGAGAATTAGGGGTTATTTTAGCTCCCTTTGGTGTTGGAAAAACAACATTAATAACTAAAATGGCTAATACTGCATATAATTTAGGTTATAATGTAGTTCAAATATTCTTCGAGGATAACCCAAAAGTAATTCAAAGAAAACATATCACATGTTGGACGGAAATACCATTAAATGATTTAAGTAATAAAAAAGAAGAGGTAAAAAAGATTTTACCTAAATTTAAAAGTAAGGAAGGTAATTTAATTCTTAAAAAAATGGCGAGTGATGGAACTACCATTCCTAAAATTAAACAATACCTCAGAAAGTTAGCATCTAATGGTACTAAACCAGATATAATTTTTATAGATTATATGGATTGCGTCGTACCAACAAAACAATTTAAAGATGAGTGGTCGGGAGAAGGAAATGTAATGAGACAATTTGAGACTATGATATCAGAATTAGATATTGTTGGATGGACTGCGATTCAAGGTAATAGAAGCTCGATTCAAGCTAATGTTGTGCAAGCGGATATGATCGGAGGGTCCATTAAAAAAGGACAAATAGGTCATTTTATTTTATCAGTTGCCAAAACATTAGAACAAAAAGAAGAAGGAAGAGCTACTCTAGCAATATTAAAATCTAGATTTGGTAAGGATGGTATAATATTAGAAGATATCTTATTTGATAATGGTACCTTAAAAATAGATACTACACAATCTAGTGATGTTTCTTTCTTAGATTTTGAAAAAGGAGAAGAAAAGAAAAAATCCAACTTAGTTATTGAAGCAATAAAAAAGAAGAAGGGCATCATGGGGAATAGCGATTAAATTAGTTTTTTAAACGTTTAAAAAATGATTATAAAAAGTAATCATTTATAGGGGGCGTATATCCCTTATTTAAAATAATAAAAGTAAAAAAAGAAAATAATATGAAGTTGTCGAACAAGATTTTATCTGATATTACAGTTTATATGAAATACGCAAGATTTTTACCCGAACTAAACCGTAGAGAAACATGGGAAGAATTAGTTACTAGGAATAAAAATATGCATATTAAAAAATATCCAGAGTTAAAAGACCAAATTGAAGAAAATTATAAATTTGTGTATAAAAGAAAAGTATTACCTTCCATGAGAAGTATGCAATTTGGTGGAAAACCAATAGAGATAAGCCCAAATAGAATTTATAATTGTGCTTATATGCCTATTGATCATATTGATTCATTTAGTGAATGTATGTTTTTACTATTAGGTGGAACAGGTGTTGGATATTCAGTTCAAAAGCATCATGTGGAAAAATTACCACCAGTGAATAAACCTTATACTAAAAGAACAAGAAGATTTTTAATAAGTGATTCAATAGAGGGCTGGGCCGACGCAATAAAAGTTTTAATGAAGTCTTATTTAAACGGTAAAAGTTCACGAATAGAATTCGATTATTCAGATATTAGAACTAAAGGTGCGAGATTGGTGACTTCTGGTGGGAAGGCACCAGGACCCCAACCATTAAAAGAATGTGTTCTTAAAATAAGAGGAATATTAGATAACCATGAAGATGGTGATCAATTAACTACATTAGAAGTGCATGATATTATATGTCATATTGCAGATGCAGTATTAGCAGGTGGTATTAGACGTGCAGCATTAATATCTTTATTTAGTGCAGATGATGACTCTATGATGGGATGTAAAACTGGTAAATGGTATGAATTGAATGCTCAAAGAGGAAGAGCTAATAATTCAGCTTGTTTAATGAGACATAAGATTACTAAAGAATTTTTTATGGATATATGGAAAAGAGTTGAATTGAGTGGTTCAGGAGAACCAGGGATTTATCTTAATAATGATAAGGATTGGGGAACTAATCCGTGTTGTGAAATAGCATTACGACCTTACCAATTCTGTAATCTTTGTGAAGTTAATGTAAGTAATATTGAATCTCAAGAAGATTTAAATGAAAGAGTTAAAGTGGCAGCCTTTATTGGTACCTTACAAGCAGGATATACTTCATTTCATTATTTACGAGAAATATGGCAAGAAACCACTGAAAAAGAAGCATTAATAGGGGTGTCAATGACAGGAATTGGGAGTGGAAGAGTATTAGGATATGATATGAGTAAAGCAGCTGATGTAGTTAAAAGAGAAAATTCAAGAGTGGCGAGATTAATAGATATTAAAAAAGCTGCCAGAACTACGACAGTTAAACCTGCAGGTACTACTTCTTTAACATTAGGAACATCTTCAGGTATTCATGCATGGCATAATGATTATTATGTAAGAAGATTACGTGTAGGTAAAAATGAAGCCATCTATACTTATTTACATGATAACCATCCAGAATTAGTAGAAGATGATTATTTTAGACCTCATGATACTGCAATCATATCAGTTCCTCAAAAAGCCCCAGAAGGATCTATATTGAGAACTGAATCTCCTTTTGAGTTATTGGAAAGGGTTAAAAAAGTTGCGAATTATTGGGTTAAAGCTGGACATCGTACAGGTTCTAATGGTCACAATGTTTCGGCCACTATATCCCTAAAAGAAGAAGATTGGGAATTAGTAGGAGAATGGATGTGGGATAATAGAGAATACTACAATGGACTTTCTGTTTTACCTTATGATGGTGGCACTTACGTACAACCTCCATTTGAGGATATCACCGAAGATCAATATAATACAATGTTTTTACATCTTGAAGAAATAGATTTATCTCATGTAATTGAAGAAAAAGATGAAACCACCTTATCCGCAGAATTAGCCTGTGCAGGAGGAGCATGTGAAATTACATAATATATTTTTATATATTAATATTAAAGGGTGTCTTCGGACACCTTTTTTTTTATCTATACTTTTCTTTTAAAAAATTTATTGTAGAATATTTATATACAAATGGCAGAAGAAAAGTATATAAATATTGATTTCCCTTTTAGGGATAGTAAAAAAGGTTTTTATTTTAAATTAAATAATACCGATACTGATGCAATTAGATCGGATTTAATGCATTTACTACTCACAAATAAAGGAGAAAGATTATATCTCCCAGATTTTGGAAGTGATTTAAGAAAATATATTTTTGAGCCAAATGATCAAATAACTCATGATAAGATAAAGGATAGTTTAAATGAATCTATAAAAAAATATATCCCTAATTTAATAGTTAATGAAATATCTTTTGATAATGACGAAATTGAAGAATTAATAATAGTAAAATTAAGGTATACTGTAACTGAAGGAACTTTTAGTAGTAGTGATACCATAGAAATAACATTTTAAATATGGCAGTAAGAAAAATAGATTATAACGCTAGAAATTTCGCTGAAGTAAGAGATCAGTTAGTAGGATTTATACAACAATATTATCCGGACATCTTTTCAGATTTTAATGATGCCTCGGTGGGTATGATGTTACTTGAATTAAATGCAGCGGTAGGGGATATGTTATCATTTCATACTGATAGGATGTTTAATGAAACACAATTAAATTATGCACAAGAGCGCTCTTCATTATTAGAATTAGCTCGCACTTTTGGACTTAATGTTCCAGGGAAAAGACCTAGTATTACTGTAGTAGATTGGTCAGTAACTATCCCTAAAGCATTTGGAGATACATGGGATAGCGAGTATGCACCCCTTCTTTTAAAAGGATCTCAAGCTACTGGGGCAGGAAAAGTATTTGAATTAATGGAAGATTGTGATTTCAGTTCCCCATTTACTACGGGAGGTATTCCTAATAGATTAATTATACCTAATATTGATGGAACGGGTACCATTCAAAGTTATACTATCACTAAGAGAGAAATAGTATTAAATGGTTTTACCAAAATTTTCAAAAGAGTTATAACTAGAGAAGATTATAAACAATTTTTTGAATTATTATTATCCGAAGATAATGTTTTATCTATTGAAAATATTATTAGTAAATCTGGCACTAATTTTAGTTCTGACCCAACAGAAGAAGAATGGGCGGATTTTGATTTAAGTTTCTTTGAAGTTCCAGCCTTAGCCCAAGGAGAAATTTATGTGGTAGATGAAAATAGCACTTCCGACAAAAATGGTATCATGCCTGGTAAATGGAAAAATACCCCAAAAAGATTTATAAAAGAATATACAGATAACGGATTTTGTAAAATTACATTTGGTTCGGGGACCATGGACATATCCGGGTTAAATGATTTTGTTGGGTGTAGAGGACTTAATCCATCTACCCTTAATCCCCAAACTTGTCAAGATGCTATTAATGGTCAGATGAATAGAATCGGGGATATGATTAATAATACTTCATTAGGGGCTATACCAGATGCGAGCCATACTATGTTTATAAGATATAGAGTAGGGGGTGGTAATAGTGCTAATATTGGACCAAATGTATTAACCCAATTAGGAGTAGTTAATTTTATATTAAATGCATCTGATCAAACTACTATAAATTTAGTAAGAAATAGTTTGGTAGTAAATAATCCTATTCCCGCATTGGGTGGGAAATCTGAACCCTCTATTGAAGAGGTAAGAAATTTAGTAAGATATAATTTTTCTGCACAAGATAGATGTGTAACGATAAAAGATTACCAAAGTAGAGTGGCTTTAATGCCTGGTAAATTTGGTGTCCCTTTTAGAACTAGTGTTTGGGAAGAAAGAAATAAAATAAATGTATGTATATTAGCATTAGATGAAAATAGTAAATTAACAAATCAACTAACTTCAACCCTTAAACATAATATTGCAGAATATTTAGCAGATTATAGAATGGTAAATGATTATGTAACCATAAAAAATGGTCAAATAATTAATTTAGCGTTCGAAGCAGATTTATTTACAGATAAAGCAACCCCACAAGGAGAGATAATTAGTGGAGTAATATCCTCTATTAGTGATTATATGGATATAAATAAATGGACAATGGGTGATAATATATATTTATCCCAACTCATTGAAAATATTAATAACGTTGCTGGTGTATTAAATGTAACTGATTTAAGGGTTTACAATAAGGTAAATGAAAACGGTAAATATTCTTATAATGAAATTGCTCAACCTCTTTTAGATAGTGGCACACGACAAATAGACTTATTAGGGAAATATACTTTATTCGGTGCGCCTAATGCAATGTTTGAAGTGAAATACCCCAATAAAGACATAAAAGTAAGTATAAGTACTTCATAATAGTTACTTTTTGTGTATTGTGAGTAGTTTTAATAAAAAATAAAAGTTATGGCATGTAATGAATGTAAAAAAAAGAGAGAACAAGTATCTGAAAACGGTGATACTGTTATAGATGACCCAAGAGATACTATAGATTTAGTACCTAAAAGTCTTGTTGGTCCACATTTAGATCAAAATATTGTTTTAAAGTTTGTGGTATTCCTCAGTATTGGGGTTATGATACCCTTTATCATTCTTGCACTATTTTACCAGCTATTTATGACTTTTTTCTTTCCATCTTTCTTATCTAGATTTAATAAAAAAATTACCCAATGGGTAAAAAATATTTTTAATAAGTATATACACTATAGAGGTAAAAAAGAGTTTGAGAAAAGAAAAAAAGAATTTGAGAATAATAGAGGGTATGAAGAGGGTAGTGAATTAGTAGATATTGAAGTATATGATGAAGAGGGAGATAATGAAGAACTTAATGATAACAATAACAAATAATTAAAATGAAAAAATGTCTAAGTCATTCCGCATTAGAACAAATCCTGGTGAAGATGATGGTTATTTAAAGGTAAAGTTAGATTTAACCCAAAACTATGATTTTTTAGAAATATTAAGTTTAAAACTAACTCAAGTAGATGATTATCAAGATTTTTGTTCGGACTATGGTGTTATTGCAGGTAAAATAGACATTAATACTGGGTTTGGATTGCCAAATGTTAAAGTATCCATTTTTGTCCCTATTGATCCGGCGGATGTAGATAATCCAGTTATCTCAAATATATATCCTTATATTGATGGGAACCCCACTGAAACCAACGATAAAGGAATAAGATATAATCTTTTACCTGCCCAACAACAATCTTTAGATCATACTCCGGTTGGGACTTTTCCCGAAAAAAGACAGATTTTAGATAATAATACTACCTTAGAAATTTATGAAAAGTATTATAAATATACTACCACCACAAATGAGGCGGGAGATTATATTTTATTTGGGATTCCGGTAGGTCAACATACCTTACATTATGATGTAGATCTAAGTGACATTGGGTTTCTATCCCAACGACCTTTTGAAATGATGTCCCAAGGGTACAGTGAAGGTTTATTTGATAGTAGATTTAAATTTAAATCCTCAAATAATCTTGCCAAACTATCTCAAATATTAAGTGACAATATAGAAATTGATGTTGCTTCTTATTGGTGTGATAGTTTAAGTGAGGGAAGTGAATTAGGAATTAATAGAAAAGATATTTCTATAACTCAGGTAGAAATAGTCCCTACCGCAATATTTTTAGGAAGTATTATTTCCGATGATGAAAAAGATTCAGTAAATAAAAACTGTAAGCCTGATAGGGATATGGGGCGAATGAAGGAGTTGATAACCAATAGTGGTAAAATAGAGGCCATTAGAAGAACAGTAGATGGAACAATTGAAAAATTTTCAATATCTTCAGACGCTATTGATGAAAATGGTAATTGGTCAATACAATTACCTATGAATATAAGAAAAGTAATAACTAATGAATTTGGGGATTTAGTGCCTAGCCCCGATGGAATTAAAGGGGTTGCTACCGAAGGGGACTATAGATTTAAAATATCTATGGATAAAGCGGACACAGATAAAAGGTTACGACAACGAGCCAAATATCTTGTCCCTAATATGAATAATAACTATCATTTTAAAACATATGGTTATGAAGAATTAAAAGGTAGTGGTCATTTTAAAATAAATCGACAATTATCTGAAGTTACATTAAATACCCAATATTCTGGAGATACCACAAACCAGTATAATTATTTAGAAGAATTTTATAGTTTTAGATGGAAAAAAGTATATACTGTAAGACAATATATAGGAAGATTCCAAAAATATCCTATAGATGAAACCAGAGGATTTATTGGGATAAAAGATGTATCGGTTGGTGAGGGGGTTAACAAGTTTCCCACTAATAGGGCCGATACTACTGTTCACCCACTTTATACTATAATATGTATATTATTAACATTTATTGGTACGGTGGTTGCTATCCTTAATGGGATAATTATGTTCGTGAACGGCCTGATTACGGGAGTTTGTAATATAAAATTACCCACTTCATTAAGATTAAAATATTGTTTTAAAATCGGGGCCACATTTTGTAGTGAGTCATATAAAGATTATTGTGATTCACAATACCCCGGTTGCGACACTGTGGGTGTCAATGGTCATAGTTGTCACAAGTGTAAATGTAATGATATTGACGGTACCGCAAATAATGGTTGTGGTAAGAAAACCAATGGTCAGTTTAAGATAGAATTA
>Ga0080013_1003594_pt1 | contig 16109 bp, 25 predicted proteins | sample ETNvirenome_6_85_FD_69236 | JGI IMG/M metagenome (GOLD analysis project Ga0080013, IMG submission 69236) | Marine viral communities from the Pacific Ocean - ETNP_6_85 (SPADES assembly) (version 2) | ecosystem: Environmental > Aquatic > Marine > Oceanic | place: Pacific Ocean | collected 2013-06-19
GTGGGTTGCAAAGTCACATCAAGAAAAATATTTTAAACAATACGTTACAATAAAAGCAGATGATATAAGACAAGCTTATCAGGATGGATTAATTACAGATGATATGGTAACTAACTTGTGGTGTCCGACATTAAAAAAGAAATTAACTGTTGATGAATTAACTGATACTGTATCTACAAAAAGTGGTAATGTAAAGCGAAATGTGTTTATGATTAGATATTATCATTTAAAGACAAGATTGTTCCCAAAAGCATTTCAGATATTTAGGTTGAGTTTAAACTCACAACCGGCAGTTAATTTCCCACCACTTACTGCTAGACTCTTATATGAGAAAATGACAGATCACATAGAACAAGATGAACCATTGAATATTTATGACCCGAGTGCGGGTTGGGGTGGTAGAATACTTGGTGCAATGTCATCTAAGAAAAGAATACATTATATTGGTACAGATCCGAATACTGACAATTATATAGACGAGTTAGGTAAGACACGTTATGAGTATGTTGCTGACTTTTTTAATGAACATGGTTTAGAGACCAATCCATTTTGGGAAGAAGAAAAGAATACTTATCATGTTTTCCAAGAAGGTTCAGAACATATTGGAAATCATCCTGACTTCCAACAATACAAAGGTAAGTTAGATATGGTGTTCACTTCACCACCTTACTTTGATAGAGAACGATATTCAGATGATGAAGAACAATCATTCAAATCTTATCCAATGTATTACGATTGGAGAGATAACTTTTTAAGACCGACTTTGACAAATGCTTATGAAAGTCTAAAAAGTGATAGATATCTATTATGGAATATTGCTGATATAAAGACTGGTAAAGATACCTTTCAACCATTAGAACAAGATTCCATTGATATTATCGAATCACTTGGTGGAGAATATAAAGGTAAGTTGAAAATGCTTATGGCATCAATGATTGGAGTTGACCAAAGTAATGTTAAGAATTGTGTTTCTGTTGATGGTGTTACTCAAAAATATGAACCAATTTTTATATTTTATAAGAAATGAGGTATTATTAAGGAGATAAAAATGAATAAAGTACAAAAAGAAATAGATGGATATATAGATGTGATATCCAAAGAATGGACAGATCCATTACCACCACCTATCGTGGAAGAATACGAGGGATTCCAAGTTGTAAGGGAAGACTTAATCAATGGTAGTTCTAAAGTTAGAGCAAGTGATTATTTAGTCAGTACTTTAACTAGTATTGATGAATTAGTTTATGGGAGTTGTCCTGCAACTGGACATGCTCAGATAGCATTATCGGTATTGGCAAAACGATATGGAAAGAAAGCTGTTGTGTTTATGGCAAAAAGGTCTTTGGACAAATTGACTAAACAACAAAAACATGCAATTAGGGAAGGTGTAGATTTTCGTTGGGTAAAGATGGGGATGTTAAATGTAACTGAAAGTCATGCAAAAAAGTACGCAAATGAAGATCTAGATAAAAGACTTCTTGTTCCAATAGGAGTGAATCATCCAGCGGTAGTTGCTAGTTATGCGGTAGTTGCACGACAAATGGAAATACAACCAAAAGAAGTTTGGACGGTAGGTTCAAGCGGTACTCTTACGAGAGGACTACAACAAGGATGGCCTGATGCAGATCATCATTGTGTTTCAGTTGGGCATAAAGGCGATTTCGGAACAGCTACGGTTTATCGATGCCCATTAACATTTCCACAAAATGTTAAGAAAGAAGATGCTCCACCATTTCCATCGGTTAGTAATTACGATGCAAAGGCGTGGAAATATATGAGAGAGTATGCTTCTGATGGGGCACTATTTTGGAATGTGAGTGGATGATGAACGAGTTCTTCACTTACAACAAGGAACTGAAATTAGGTAAAATTATTAGAATATCAGTTTATCCAAATATAACTTACTTAAAGGACTTAAAGAAAGATAGTTACATACAGGCTATAAAAAATCAGATATCAGTATTGAATGAAATACGAGATGACTTGTGGTTTTATTTGATTTTACCAGAACCTGTTGAAGATTTACAATTCAAAAACACGAGTCAATATTTTATGAAGTTTCCATCTTACATACCAGCGATGAGAGTTCATTTTAATACATTTGAATTTTATAAAAATGTACATAAAAAGTTTGACTTCGACTTAGTGATGTCGCATTTACCAGAACACACACATCAAATCAAAAATATGTTTTTCAACAAGACACACCATTGGCCAAATATATTTGGATATTGTCATTGGTTTGATTTTAAAAATGCTGTAACATGGGAAGTGAGTTCTTTTAATCAAAATATAACTGGTCTATTGGAATACGATAGATGTTATTTGAATACTGAATATCAGAAACAATTAGTCTTAAATGAAATGAAAGATACATTTAGTCAAGAAACAATAAATAAGGTTGATAATATTTTGAAAGTTCAGTATCTTGGAGTAAAGGAATTAGATATAGTTGAAACGACCAACAAGACTACTGAAAAAATAATAGTGTTTAATCACAGACCAGAGGATTATAAAGACTTTAACAATTTTATGTCTATAGTAGATGAGTTGAGAGAACAAAGACAAGATTTCAAGGTGTGGATACCACTATTGAGAAATCCAAATAGAGATTTTGTTTTTGTGGACAAACATGAGAAGAAAGAGTATTATGAAAAACTATATAATTGCCGTGTTGGGGTTTCACCTAAACAAAAGTATGGTGGTTGGAGTGTTGCTACAACTGATGGTTTAATGAATGGAACACCATATATTATGTATGATGAATTATATTATAAAGAATTACAATCTGATGCTGAGTTCTTTAAGACCAATAAACAAGCTATAGATTTATTGAATAAACATTTGGACGATAACGACCATAGAAATAAAATGGGTGATAGGGCTTTGGATTGGATGAGAGAGAATTTAGTGTTTCGAAAGGGGATGGGCGAGATGTCAGATTATATAGATGACCTTGTTGACAGACTACCTAAGTTAAAAAATTCAGAAAAAATAGATGACATAAAACGGATAGTGAAAGAAGCTGATGGAATCACCAAAGAACAAATAATAAAAAAATTAAGATGGGGTGGTGGTATAACTTGGACACCATATAGACGAACATTGATGAGTGATCCTAATATTTATGAAGAATCCGATTCAATACCAACTTATCATTGGATAGAAAATGATTGATAAAATTTATATACCCACATTTCGTAGAGTTGATACCCAAATTACTTTTGATAATTTACCAGACGAGTACAAAGAAAAAGTAACAATGGTAGTACAAGGACAAGAGAGAGATGAATATAAATACGATGTGGAATATTTGGTAGTTGATGATAATATTGGTATTGCTAAGACAAGAGAGTTGATTTGTAGAGATGCTGGCAAAAGAAGATTTTATATGGTTGATGATCAATTGATTTTACATAGGAGAAATGCTAAATATTTTGACAGAGAATCTAATATGGATACTGCAAAAAGAATTTGTATCAAAGATGATTTGGATGAAATGTTTTCTATGTTTCATAGCTGGATGGATGACGAACAAATAATGCATATAGGACATAGATCATCTCAGTTGCCTCCTGGAAAAATATATTTAGATAACCAAGCTATTACCCAGGCGACCATGATAGATGGTAACGAATTGTCAAAATTTATTGATGAAATAGAATGGGATTTGTGTCAGTTAGGTTCGGATAGTAGGTTTGCTTTAGATTGTCTAACTTATGGATATAAAAATAGAATATCAGATGAGTTTTGTCATTTTAAAGAAGGTATGTGGGCACCTGGTGGGTGTAATGAGTTTAGAACTATAGAGATGTGGGAAGAAGAACATATGAAATTGATGAGCAAATACCCCGAATTTGTTTATATACATAATGATAAGATGAAGCCTTGGGGTAAGTATGCTAAGAATTTTGGAGAATTCGTTGAGTTCAGATACAAATGGAAAGGTGCTTATAACTCGTCAAAAAATATAAGTCATGATTTTTTCTAAAGTATGGAATATAATAAAAGAAATTTAAATGGATGGGCGATAGGTCAACGACTGTTTGAATGGATACTGAATAATGTCCCAAAAGAAAGTACGATTTTGGAATTGGGTAGTGGACGAGGTACTTCAGAGTTAGTTAAGTTCTACACGGTTTTTAGTGTAGAACAGGATGAGAGATGGGTAGGTAGAGAACCAAAATCAAACTATATTCACGCACCGTTAGTTTCATATGGAAACAACAAATGGTATGATGTTAATGTGATGTGCAATTTATTACCAGAAATTTATGGACTTCTCTTGATTGATGGACCTAAAGGTAAGAATAGAAAAAATTTAATAGACCATCAACATTTATTTAAACATGATGGTATACCTGTAGTGGTGGATGACACTGATAGAAAATGGGATAAGTGGTTGGTAGATAAGCTTGCCCACACATGGAATAAAAATATACATTTAGAGATAGAAGATGGTAGAAAAAAATCTACAATTTTATTATAAAAAGCTTGACCCATATAGGTTTTTATTTGTAAATTATGTTAATTAATTAAATATAAAATAGGAGAGATAAGTGGCTAAATTGAAGTACACAGAAAAGAAAGTGAACGGAGTATTAAGAAAGTTCGCTGATCCCAACAAGTTAATTCCCCGAAAATTAAATAGGGATATCTATACCAATGAAGAAGAAGAGAAAAGAACACAGAATAGTGTAGCGAAAAGCTATAAGGATAGGGTTGAACAGGGGTTAGTACCAAATGAACAACCAGTGATGGTATGGCCAGATGGGTTAATAGACGCTGGACATACTCGAAGAGCTAGTGGTATAATTGCTGGTACTGATATATGGATTGAGTTTACTGATAAACCAAGGATTGATGATAAAAAAACCCCATATTCTGCTTTACTATCAGTAACAAGTTCAAATGAATATCGTAAAATGACACATTCGGTTAAATGTAATGAATATGATATGGCAGAAAAAGCTTATATGGGTGAATATGATATGGCAAGACCTGTTAATTTGAGAGATGAACATATCCAAAAATTGGGAACAACTAAAGGAACACTTGATAAAATAAGAGAAATAAAAAATAAGATGCCCAACTTATTACCCAAAATCGACTCAGGTGAAATGGCTGTAAAGTCAGCTTGGGAAGAGGCAACAGGAAGAAATCAAACAAAAGTTTTCAGGTCTAATAATTTAGACAGAGATTGGGGTTTAATTTATACAGACGATATTTTCAATCGTGCATTTCAAAGAGTTTATAATATTATACACAGCACATTAGGACAATTTTCTAACATTGATGGTGAAGATTATTTTCCGTTTCGTGATTTTACAGATGGAGCTATCTCTACTATAATTTCACATTTAATTGAAATGATTGGTAGTGAAGTTCTTAAAAGTGAGGGACACGATGTAAAACCTGCAAGTGGTCATCCAACTGATCCTGACATTCACCACATTGACATTGATGATAAGGTAGAAGTAAAAGTCACTAAGTACGATGGTACTCAGACTAATTGGAAAGGTGGTAAGTCTATTAGAGAAGGGCAGTATATTCTTGCAACTTATGATCAAGAAGTAAATAGGTGGGCTGTCATTTTTACACAACTATTAGAAAAAGATTGGAAGAAATCAGGAAGTGGAATTATGTCTGGTCATACATTACCAATTAAAAATGTATTCAATAATCATAAAGACACTATGAAAGTTATTTATGGTGATGTATATGAAAATAATGGTAAGATAATATTACAATTGGAGAAACTGAAATGAAAGAACTAACACCAGAACAAATAGAAAACAATTGGCATGACTTAATTGATTTAGTCAATACCACTTTTGAAGGTGAAAGATTAGACAAGTTAATTGAAATGTATGATTATTTTGAAGAACGAATGTGTCTGGCACCAGCCAGTGGTAAGGAACATTACCACAACTGTCATCCTGGTGGTTATGTGGAACATGTCTTGCATGTCGTAGAGTTAGCAAAACAGATTGCTGGGATGTGGAAACAAAGTGGTGCGACAATTAACTTCACTATGGAAGAATTGGTGTTTGCAGCCTTACATCATGACTTGGGTAAAGTCGGTGATTTGGCTGAAGATTATTATACACCACAAGACAACGATTGGTGGATTAAAAACAGAGGTGAATATTATAAACATAATGGTAAGTTACAATACATGACCGTAACTGATAGAGCTGTGTTTTTACTACAACACTTTGGTATAAAAATGTCAGAACAAGAATACTTGGGTTTGCGACTTACTGATGGAATGTATGAAGATGCAAATAAAAACTATTATGTAAGTTATCAACCAGAAAGACAACTTAAAACTAATATTGCTTATGTACTTCATCAGGCAGACCTGATGTCAAGTGTGATTGAATATGATATGTGGAAACGGGGTGATTATGATGTAAAGGTTGAGCCCGTAAAACAGAAAGAAAAGTCAGAGAAGTCCAAGAGATCACATGAATTGTTTAAAGAGTTATTTGATGAATAATGTATTTATCGTATTTTGATAAATTTTTAAATCAAGAACCATATCTTCACATTAACGAAGAAGAATGGACTTACATCAAAGAGACATTCGAGAAAGATGATGTAAAAGAATCTTTAGCTAAAGTCGCCTTGACTTACCCACAACCTACAATGGAAATATCAGAAAATGATTGTAGGAAAGACTTTAACAAGTTAAAAGGAACTTGGGTTTATGATATTCTGAAAGAAGGCGAATGGTTTGGTCGTTCTGAAGAAGGTTACGAGTGGCCGTTAGCTTATCAAGGAACACAATGGTACTTTGCTAGAAATAACATAGGTAACAAGTCATCTAACTATTTTCAACAAGAAAACAGATGGTCGGTTGACGGGTCAGTATCGCCAGGTCCTAAAAGGACTTGGGAATCTGAAAAGTTTATGACAAGTTTAATGGGTTCGGCGTATAGTTTGAAAGTTCCAAAGATAGACAGAGCCACATTGAGAACTATGATTGGACTTCGTAAGTATATTTGTAGTCAATTCAAACCAAATGTAGCAAAAGCTCTTTATGATTTATTTAAGGTGAAGAATGTGATGGATTTCTCGATGGGGTGGGGTGATAGGTTAGCTGGTTTCTATGCGAATATGAATACTGAATTATATGTTGGGTTAGATCCAAGGAAAGAAAATCATCCTATTTATAGAGAACAGGCTGATTACTACGAGTCATCACTTACAATGTTCGAGACACCAAAGAAAGTTAATTTCTATTGTGAGGCAGCTGAAGATTTTTATTATGATGGCTATGAAGATACCTTTGATATTATCTTTACATCACCACCGTATTTTAATGTGGAAAGATATAGTCATGATGATACACAAAGTTGGGTAAGATATAAAGACATTGATAGTTGGAATAGTCAGTTTCTACACAAAGCTCTTGATAATATGTTACCGACACTAAAATCAGGTGGTAAGTTATGTGTCAATATATCAGATGTTTACGGAAATGCGAAATGGTCAACGGAAAGAGGTTGGTCAAAGATTTGTGATCCAATGAATGATTTTCTCGATGAGTATAGAGATTTGGATTATATTGGTTGTATTGGAATGGAGATGGCTAAACGACCAAATAGTGGTGGAGCTGGAACTGCTAAGTCAAAAGAGTATAGTGAAGAATCATTACAACTTGCTGAAGAAACTAAAGATAAAAGATTTTGTGAGCCGATTTGGATATGGGAGAAAAAATGAGGTAAATAATGGTTGAGTATATTTTTACAGCTATGTTTGTAATATTGTTAATTGTATTTTCAATTGGTTCAGTTTATTTGAATATTGAAAAATGGAAAAAGAAATCACATGGGGAATAGTAAGTTAATACTTGGTGATTGTTTAGAAGAATTAGGAAAGTTAAATGATAACAGTATTGACTTAATTATCACTTCACCACCATATGAAGATGTAAGTGGAGCAGGATATGCAGCTCAAACAAAAGATGTATTATTTTTAAAGTTATATTCAGAGTTTATGGATGGAGTATTTAAGGAATATGCAAGAGTATTAAAAGATGGTGGTCAGTTATTCTTTAATGTTAAAAGTAAGACTCATAACAAATTATTAAAAACTGCACATTGGTTAGAGTTCACAAGTGGATTTCAGTTATTAGATTTTAAGTCATTTATTATTTGGAAGTATTCAGGTTCATTTGATTCTACCAAAAAACGATTTCATTTAGATTACGAAATAGTTTACCATTTGTCAAAAGGATCGAATATCTATTTAAATGAAAATTGTGGAATACACGACCCTTTAAGTTCAGTATGGTATATTCCACACTCCATTCCAAAGAAAGAAAGAGTTCATCCAACACAAATGCCAGAAGGATTGGTAGAAAGGATATTGGCAGTAGCATCAAAAGAAGGTGATATAGTGTTAGATAATTTTATGGGTAGTGGAACAACAGGTGTAGTTTGTAAGAGAGAAGGGTTAGATTTTATTGGTATGGAGATAAACCCAAAACATCTAGAGACAGCACAAAAGAGAATAGATAAAGTAATTTTATTGGATCAATTTGAATCAATAATAGATTGGGATTGGAAGAAAAAGTGAAAGTAATATTTTGTTTGCCAGGAAGAACCTTTTCAGATAATTTTTTAAGGTCTTGGAATAATTTAGTTTCAGAATTACCGAGTCATGGTGTGGAATGGGAAGCAGTGTACGGATATTCGCCGAATCTTTATTATGTAAGAAATATGTGTTTGGGTGGTAATGTTACCAATGGGATACATCAAAAGCCGTGGGGTGGCAAAGATTATGATTATATGATGTGGATTGATTCAGATATTGTTTTTAAACCTGAACATTTTTTTACTTTATTAGATCACAAAAAAGATATAGTTTCTGGGTTGTATATGATGCAAGATATGATGCACTATACTACAGTTGAAAAATGGGATGAGGATTTTTTTAAAGAGAATGGATATTTTCCGTTTTTACGAAGAACTGATATGATAGGTAAGGAAGAATTAATTTCAGTTGATTACACTGGCTTTGGTTGGATGTTAGTAAAATATGGAGTTTTTGAATCAATGGAATATCCGTGGTTTAGACCAGAGTGGTATGAGTTTGATATAGGTGGAGTTAAGGTTAAAGAATTTGCTATGGAAGATGTGACTTGGTGTCATGCGACACAAGAGAATGGATTTGATGTTTATGTTGATCCTAAAGTTATAGTTGGCCACGAAAAAAAGAAGATATTATGATATTAATTTGTATTTTCTTACGTGGGAAATACAACGATATAGAGAATTAATTATATTTATTAACGTATGGAAAATACCATTCTTTTAAATGAATGGTTATTTAGAATATTATTTTTAGTGTTAACAATATTGGCCTTTAGGACTTGGTGGAAAAATACATGAATGGACAAGACAAACAGGATTTAAACGTAATTATAGAACGAATGGAACAGGCCGAAAAAGACCGTGCAGAAATGCATAAAGATATAAAATTTATCAAAGAAAATTTATTTGACCCACATGGTGGTTTGTGGGCAGAGTCTAAGGTTAATACTCAATTTAGACAAGATACAAAGAAATGGCGTGGAGTAATGGGTGTTGGTTTTATAGGTTTAGTCTTTAAACAGTTATGGGATTTTATTTCTAGCGCCGGAAATTAGAAGAGAAAATTTTTAAATAATATGGAGAAATAAAATGAAAAATTGGTTCGTAAAACATTTTGATCATATAGTAGGATTTTTGTTGGGATTTATAACATGTGTCCTTTTATATATTGTAACAAATTAAATAAATTATAGGATAGAAAAATGAAATTAAATTTTCATCATGGAATAGTAAATTATTTAACAAGTAATGGATGGTTAGATCATTGGACATCAGTTCATATGGCAGCAGGTGCTTTTATATGTAAAGTGGCTCAGTGGTTAGGAGCATCCGATTTATGTGCAGTTCTTTGGGTAGCAATTATTGGTATTGCCTGGGAAGTATTAGAGTGGGTAGTAGAAGGTTGGAAGCCTTATGGTTCTAAAAAGAAATGGTTAAATAACACAATTTCAGATTTAGTTGTTGAAATAGGTTTGGCAGCTTGGATAGTTTTGCCCGTATAAAATAATAAAAATAATGCTTGACTTATATACTATTTTATTCGTATAGTGATATACGGGAGATAAAAGAAATATAATGAATCTAATTAAATGGTTGCATAATCGAAAACACAAATATACTCCAATGTGTAGTTGTGGTTATAGAATGCTTTTTAATAAAGAAACTATAGATAGAATTTATTGGAAATGTAAAAAATGCAATTGGGAAACATATGAAACTGGCAATGGCAAATTACATTGGTTAAAAAAAAGTGAAAAAAGTGAAAAAAAGGCTTGACTTGTATAGGTTTTTAGTGTTATATTTAGGTGAAATGAGAAATGAAAGGAAAACGAATTGAAATTCTTTAATTCAATGAAACTTCGTGAAAAATACTCGGCGAAGTCTGTTTCTACTAGAAATAATTATTCATCTTTTTGGTTTGATAAAGAATCATCTGTTGATGACATGCTTGGTTATGATTTGTCAACTGGTGAGATTTTAGATACTAAACCAAAACCTAAAAAAAATCATATTGTACTTGCTGGTCACAAAAGAGCAATTGGTAACTTTGTTCGTATTGTAAGTGGAAAGAATATTCCTGTTAAATTTGTAACTCGTGGTGATTCTTTTACTGATGGGAAATCAGTAACAATAAGTGCGAATATTAATGAAAAGAATTTTGACCATATAGTTGGTTTAGCACTTCATGAAGGTAGTCACATGGCATATAGTGATTTTGACCTTCTTAAAACCCTTTACACTCGTACTTATATTCGTAATTGGGAAGCTACAGATGAAAGAATACATCTTCTTAAATCTGTGATAAATTATATTGAAGACCGTAGAGTTGATTCTATTGTGTTTAAATCGTCTCCTGGATATAAAGGTTATTATCACGAGTTATATGCTAAATATCAGAATCATAAAACTATAACAAAGGGATTGAAATCAAAGATGTATCGTGATATTGATTTTGAATCTTATATGTTTAGAATTATCAATTTTACTAATAGTGGTACTGATTTAAATGCTCTTCCAAGATTACGTGACATTTATCGTAAGATTGATATGAAAAATATTTTAAGATTAACATCAACGGATGATGTGGTTGAAGTGGCAGAATCGGTTTGTGATATTATATTTGGTTTAGTTAAAAATAGTAAAACAGACGGAAATAAAGAAAAAAATGAAAATTTGACTGAAAGAGAAGGTGGAGATATCAGTGAGACAGATAGTGATGATTCAGAAACAAATACCGGTAGTGCTGATATAGAAGGTGAAGAGATTAGTGAGAGAGCTAAAATTACTGTTGAAAATCTTTTTGAAAAAGAAAAACAACTGTTAAATGGTGATACAAAAAAAACTCAATTGACCAAAAAAGATAAACAAATTGTTGATGCTCTTTCAAACAGTCGTTCTGAATTGATTGAGACTGGTGATGGAAGTATGGGTAAAATTAAAACTGTTTTAATTCCTGAATTGACAAAAGAGTTGATTGATAGTAACGCTTTTAGTTTTCTTCATTTTCCATATTATGATAATAAAGAAGACGAAGTAATTGCTGAAGGTCTTCGTTTGGGTACTATATTAGGTAAAAAATTAAAAGTTCGTGGTGAAGAAAGAAGTTTACTTTTTAACCGTCAAAGTCGTGGTAAGATTGATAAGAGATTAATTGCAGAATTGGGTTTTGATAATGAGAATGTTTTTAGTCAAGTATTTGTAGAAAAATATAATAAAGCTAATTTACATATTTCAATTGATGCCAGTGGTTCTATGAGTGGTACGAAACTTGATGAAGCTAAAACTTCAGCAATAGCGATGATTAAAGCTGCTGATATGAGTGGAAATATACATGTTACAGTTAGTTTTCGTTGGACTCACGAAGACAAACCCATCGTAATTATTTGTTATGATTCTCATAAAGATAAATTAACCAAAATCAAATCTATGTGGACAGCACTTTGTGCTGGTGGAACTACACCTGAATCACTTTGTTATGAAGCAATGATGAAGAATTTTTTAGAAGGTGTCCGTGGAGAAGATAATTATTTTATCAATTATTCTGATGGAGAACCTTATTTTCAAGGTTCAGGAGATGGGAATAGGATTTACTATTATGGTGAAAATGCGGAAAGACATTGTAAAAAAATGATGAAAATGATTCGTAACAATGGAATCAAAGTGATGAGTTATTTTATTTATGACACCAGCTGGGAACGGGTTATGGGAAATAGTAGAAGTTCTTTCACTAGAATGTATGGTAAAGATGCCTGTTTCATCAATCCCACGAATATGATGGAAGTTGCCAAGTCAATGAATTCAAAGTTTTTAGAAAAATAAAAAAAGAGGTTATAATGAAAAAAATAAAAATAAAAGTCAACGATATGGATGAGATAGTAAGTGAAATGGAAGGTATTCCTTTCGAGGAAATTGGTGAACACCCATTGGTGAAACAACTCAATGAATTAAGTATGAATTATCTTGACAGATATATTTCAGAAAATTATGGAGAAAATTATATCATGGGAAGTTCGACAGGTGGTTTTTGTTATGAGATGGAGTGTGACGAACTGATAGATGTCGGTGACGATGGTGAAAAAGAAGAATATATTGATTTAGATTAATGTAAGTTCTTGGAGAAATAAAATGAAAGATAAATGTGTATCGTGTGAAGTAGAAACTTCATATAACAAGACAGACCATATAGATTTTAGACTTGGTTATATTGAAGGAGCTGGACAATTATGTTTAGAATGTTATGAAAAGATTTATGGATTAACACTTAAATTTCGAAAGAAGACGAGAAATAGATAAAGGACAATTAAATGGCTAATCACGTATGGACACATGCAAATGTGTTATCAGAAAAAGAAGAAGTACATAAACAATTATCAGAATGGTTTGATATTCCATGCACATGGAACGAAGCACACATTCGTGGTACAGTAGAACCTATATTTGGTAAATACGATAATTACCCTCGTGAAGAGATAGGTCCTAAATGGATATTAGTTGAGGACGTGAATCCTGATGCTGGAGAAACAGGAATATTATTTTGTTCAGCTTGGTCTTTTGCAGATGGGTATATGAAGAAGTTTGTAGAAAAAGTTGTAGAGATGGATGAAGATGCTATCGTACAGTTTAAGGTAGATGGAGAAGGTGATGATTTTTTAATAGGTGGATATGGTAGTAAAAATGGATTCACTTATTATGAAGAAGCAAGTCCAGATAGACCTTGGGAAGAACAATGTGAAGAAGAAGGGTTGGATTATGAAGTGGAAATAGAAAAGTTTTATGATGAAGTAATAGAAATACAAGAAGATATGATTATTACATCAATAAATGATGTTGACAAAGGGGATAGCTTAAAATGACATACGCACAACTTACAGATTTAGTAGAAGCTCTTAGCTTATTAAAGGAAGCCAAAACTTCTGGGTTATCTACTTGGGAAGGTATAATCATGATATCATTTATACTGAAAGATATGATTATAGTTGGTGGTATATTAGGAACAATAATTTGGTACATAAAAGGAAAAAACAAATGTCAAAAAAAGAAAAAGTAAAAGATACGTTAATGAGTTTAGTATTATTTGCTATGTTGTATGTGTTGTTAGTTATGGTGTTTATACTTGACGGTGCACCGTTTCATTGAGAATTTTTTAATGAGGGTGGGGAAAATTTTTTGGTTTAAATATATATACATCTATTTATTAGTAAGGGATAACAAATGAGCAAACTACATAAAATGATAGATAAATTAATCGAGATTAGGATTAGCACTAACCTTCCACCCGAAGCAGCTTACGATATGGATTTCGTAATTGAGACATTAATCGATGAAGCGGGTGTGGTGCCCGATTGGAATGAAGATATCACTCCCGAAGAGATGGAAGATATCAAATATTTTCAATCAGTTATAAGAGACTTAATGTCAAATCGTTTGGCTATGGCTTGAACAAAAAGAATTACGACAAAAATGGTAAATTATGGATAGAGCATCCACATATGAAATAAAAGTGAGTTATAGATTAAGGGAGAAAGATCAATTAAGAGAGAATGCATGAACAATATGGGAGACGATACGATGAAAAATAACCGTCATTATAATGTAAGTTTGTCCGATAAACATATACAGTTTTTGATAAAGTGTATTGACATAAGTCAATCAACTCAATCTATAAAACCCGATAAATCGGAAACGGAGATTATCCACGAGCTTGAAAAACTCAACGATGAAATCCAAGATGATAAATACGGTGATGATACGATTTATTACGATTTATACGGTGTATAAGTCATAAAACATAACAAAGAATAGAGAAATATAAACAATGCCAATGTATAACAAGAAAAGTACTTTTATCACAGGCGATAGAAGAAACCCATGCACATTTACCACAAAAAGAGTTAATCGTGCCGGTGATTTTGAAGAACGAAAAAGTTATGGTTTTGTTCAAGATCGGGATATGAAGAATAAATTATATTATATTTTGACAGGAACAGGTGGAGATGAAATGTGGTATCCAATGGAGAATGTAACTCTTGTTAAAGGTCATTGGACAAATAAAAAAAAGGATAAGATAGAAAATCTATAGAGTGTGTTTTACTCAATAGCGAGTTAGTTTCCACTTAAAACAAAACTAAAATGAAGCAGACTCTTTCGGTGGTTTAAGTCTAGAAATCGAAACCATTAAAAGAAGAACAAAGACATAGAGAATAGGCACGATGAAGTCTGCTAACTTAAAGAATATAAAAAAGAAAACGAATTCAGGCGAATGGAAAGTGATTGGTCATAGCAAAAAGAAAGGCAAGTCAATCCTCCATATAAAAGATAAATCAGGAAAACGATTTGATTTAAAAGTGAATGAATGATTGAATATTTAAAGAGTATATTAAGATAAAATAAGTCATAGGAGAGAAATAAAATGGCAAATAGCAAAGAAATACACACAAAGATAAAAGACCTTTTTGAGGAATTTGATACGAATCATGAGATACATTCTGAAAAAGGCAACAAAGCAGCTGGTGGTAGAGCACGAAAAGCCATTGGTGAGATAAAGAAACTTGTTACTGCATATCGTAAAGCATCAGTATCAGAATCTAAATGAGAAACTTACATCATTATCTAATATCTTTGATTACACAATGATTACACAATGATATAAAAGGAAAGAAATATGAGAAACAATATAATGGGTAAGACTTGTACTAAGTGTAAAGAACATAAACCATTAAATGAGTTTAGTGAAAAGGTAGATGGAAAGAATGGATTACGACCTTATTGTAGATATTGTGCAAAAGTATATAATGAAAATGTCTGTCCATTTAAAAAGTGGTTTGCAAGTAAAAAAGGTGGTGCTAAATTTGCTGGTGGAAAGTTCACTATAGAACCTGAAGATATACCAGGTGTTAAAATTAAAAGATTTAAAGGTGAACATCCCCGTTGGCCAGAAATGTGGGAAGCCATAGAATACCCTAAAGTATGTCCTGTATTAAGAATAAAATTAGGTTGGAAATTAAAGGGGAATGGAGGACATGATAATTCACCATCATTAGATAGAATAGATTCAACTAAAGGTTATGTAAAAGGTAATGTAATGATAATGAGTACTTTAGCTAATAGGATGAAATCAAACGCCACAATAGAACAACTAAACCAATTCAGTAGATATTATTTATTTGGATAAATGTTTAAATCTGAAGTTATAACATATGACTGAATTTGAAGAAGCAACATATGACTGAATTTGAAGAAGCAGCTGTTAAGGTTTTAGGTGTTATACTGATTGGTCTACTTGTGATTATAGGTTTACAGATAGCAATGGGATGTGCTTCGGCAAAATTAGAAATAATAGATGAACCAATTCCGAATTACATCGATTCAGTCGAATTAAGTACCTATGCAATTGTAGATTATAATTTTTAATTAACATTAACATTTAATATAGAATATATAACTAATTCATATTATATAAAACCACAAGTGGTGGTGAATAGTGGGGAAAAGTGGTTAACTTTCCCT
>Ga0080013_1003596_pt1 | contig 16106 bp, 26 predicted proteins | sample ETNvirenome_6_85_FD_69236 | JGI IMG/M metagenome (GOLD analysis project Ga0080013, IMG submission 69236) | Marine viral communities from the Pacific Ocean - ETNP_6_85 (SPADES assembly) (version 2) | ecosystem: Environmental > Aquatic > Marine > Oceanic | place: Pacific Ocean | collected 2013-06-19
CAGCTTGGGAGACGGCTGGCTTAGGATGGTTCACCAAGGAGGAGTTTCTCCGACAGGATCTGTTCTTTGGTTTCACCAAGGGGCTCATAAACAAAGTGCTCCTGGCAATTGGGTAGGGAAAATCTATCATGAAAATGTATCATTCTACAATGCCAAACGCAATAGATTCAATTTTACGTGACGGGCTTAAAACAGGCATGCTTGGCATATCAAAAAGAGCTGAGACGGGCGGCGGGTATACGATGGCGGGTAACTGGGCTGATGAACATTACGGGACCAGGCCTGTGTATCTTGCTGTGAAGCAGGGATTGTATAGTCAAGCGGCACGACAGTTAGGGTTAGAGCTAGAAGTAGAGATTGATCCACGCACGTTAGTAGCAGATCTCCCCAGCCTGGTCGACACCGGTGCATACATTGAAGAAGATGGTATGTGGTGGGAGGACGATGCGCCCCCTAGCATGAAAAGATTTATCGATGCCGATGGGTTTGTTTTGTTTGATGAGTTACTCGTTCCTGGAAGTGCTGCGGCCTACGCGGCAATGCGCACCACGGGTACTGCTGCTTCACCCGTTGATATTCCCCCGGAACGAATCACTCGGTTAGCGAACGAAGGCGCGTTGCGTAAATACGTGAGATCTACGTTAGCTGAAGTGTCCAATGAGTACGGTTGGTCCGCGGGAAGCAGGAAAGAGTTCATGCTTGATGATGAAGGCATGGTAAAATCAGACAAGGATAACACCGAAAGATTCCTGAAGGCGTTGGGTTTGATGGAGATCAAGACACCCAAGCTAACACTTCAGCCTGATGCCCAGATTTTCTGTGACATGGACGGTGTCATTGCCAATTTTGTTGCAGGCGTAATACCCGTTCTCAACGATATACTTGATGGAAACGATCCCCTACACTTTGAACCAACAAAGTCGTGGCGAAAACGCTGGAGAAGAGTTCAAAGAGACATGGAACCTGATTGGCGAGCAGCCACAGCAAACGATATTAACATAAAGCAAATTAGAAATCTTATGTTCGCGACAGTTGGTGAAGCGCCAGGTCCGATTTTTGCTAATCTCCCACCCTATAATGACGGTGTTAGTAAGCTTTGGCCGCTTCTTAACTCTACAGGCCACACTGTTAATATTCTAACCGCGACCGTTAAGGCGACTCCTGATGCGACGTCGACATCGAGGGACGGTAAACTTGAATGGATCGCCGCACACCTCTCCCCACCACCATCGGAGACAATAACCGTTCAGGCCGATCGGGACGGAAGCTCGGCAGAGAAGAAAGCTCATTATGCCATGCGAGGAGGCGTTCCTAATTTACTTATCGACGATCACGCGAAGAACGTGGCCGCTTGGCGAGCCGCGGGTGGATACGCGATTCATCACAAACCCGGCAAGAGCAAGTTGACGATTAAACAACTTGAGAGGTATGGCTTATGAACCTCCTTCGTGAATACATAAGAAGACTGTTGGCAGAAGACGCTGGTTCCGCTATCAAGGTACAAAACTACGGAAACGGAATTTCTGCTGTTCTAAAATTGGCCGGTCTCGGCACCCAGGGTTACGTCACCGCGCGTGAAGTCCTTCAATTCGAGTACTGTACAAAGGATGTAGAAAAACTTCAGGCTCAAGGCTACGGTACACCTGGTGGAAATCCAGATTTCCCAACTCTAGGCCCACAGTTATTCGCCGTTGCAAACTCCCATGTGAATGCAGAGTTTAGAGGTTTGGGATACGGCAAGGAGTTATACAAAGCGTTGATTGAAGAGGTGGGCAACCAGGCTGGTGACCCGGGTGCCTTTGTCGGTGCTGATGAGTGCGCAGCTGGATCAACTTCAAAAGACGCGCAGAGGGTGTGGAAGTCTTTGGCACGTGATTACCCATCCTCTGGAAATGTCGTGTATGTGGGTCCGAAATGAAACTTCTCCGTGAATACATAAGAACGTTGTTGGAATGTGGCGAAGAACCGGCCATGCAACCGATAATGGATCCCCTCTTCAACATGAGGGAGATGTGCAAGGAGTTTACTCTCCTCGAGGACCATCTGAATCAACCGGACATGCAATGTCATGACTGTATCAATAAGCACCTAATGAAGTGCGAGGCCCTTGCCGAGGAAGCGATATCGCTGGACAAGGAGAATCGGTATCCGTTCATAGTAAAAATTCCTGGCGTCATTAGGGGTTGGCACCAACGTGTTTTGGATGGAGAATCTCTGGAAGACCTTGCTTCATCGATTCGCCCGGTTCGCAAAAAGCTCACGCCCTTGGTTGTGGATCGATTCGAAGCATGAAACTTTTACGCGAGTACATAAGAGGATCTCTGATCACGGAATATTTTCCGGCTCGTTCTCCCGGAAAGAGAAACGTCTGGCGCGGTATGAAAATTACGATGCCATCCGCCAAACTTGCTAGCTTGGTTCGTAAATATGTTCGAACAGGAGATGCCTCGGGAGTCAGCGGTAACGAATTAGTAAGATTTGTATTGGGACAGCTACAGGGTGAGAGCACTGGTGGGTCGTGGTCTCTTAGCTTTGACGTTGCCACTAGTTTCGCCGATGCGTGGAAAGCAACAAATCGTGGAAAAGAATTGCATGTCATATTTCAAGCGACTGTCGACGAAGAAGCGGGTTACGATCCCCAAGCTACCCATGAAGAGCCTAGTATGTTTTATGACGAGGCTGAGGTTAGGTTCAGGCCAGGAACGGAAATACCTTTGACCGGAGTTTATGTTTTCATTAAGTCTAAAGATAAGTGGGCTAAACAGGAGTCGCAGTATAAACCTCTCATGATGAAGGCGGAAGACGATCCGATAATGGTGAAGGCATGAACCTCCTCCGTGAATACATAAGACGGTTGTTAACCGAGGTCGCAAAGGGACTACAAGACTTGCCACCAGGTGTGGGGGTTAGGATCATTGATGAGTATGGGATAGTTTCTATCTGGTACGAGAAGCTCGATAATTCAAAAGGCGACATCAATGGCCCTAGCGGGGGGATCCACATCGTCCATACGCGAGGTCGATCCGATCTTGGACCTTGTGGGGACGCCTGGAAGGTCTCAACGGTGGACGCCACACAGGGTTGGGGCCCATTGCTTTATGACATCGCAATGGAATACGCTACGTTGAATGGTGGGGGGTTGATCGCGGATCGCGATTCGGTATCACCAAAGGCTCGCAGGATATGGGACTACTATCTTAACAGCAGAAGCGATGTGGAGAGTCACCAACTGGATGATCTCAAAAACACATTGACACCCGACACCGAAGAAGACAACTGTGATCAACGAGTCGCGACCTACAACGTTCCCTTTGGTCGTGGTGAGGTACCGAAAAACATAGACTGGGTCGATTCACCTCTCAGCAAGCGGTACACGAAACCACCGATCACCATCGAGAAGCTCAGGTTGTTAGGAAAGCTGGTGGAATTATGAGGTTCATGCAATTGCGACACTGGCTTGCAAAAATGATCGCGGAAGATGGGTGTTGTCAATCCGAAGCGGTGTCGTACCTTTGGGCTGACCCCGACCAGGAAGACGTGCTCGATTATTTCGTGACCTACTTCGACTTAGACACGGTTCGACTGGATGATGTTCAAGCCGCCGCTGACGAAATGTACCAGCAAACCCAAGCCGCCATAGCTTCAGATTTTCCTGAAGAGATTCAAGTCTGGCGTTGTGGCGATTTGGTTGGTGATGTTACCTCCGTCACCACGGATAAAAACGTTGCCATTCGGGGTTGCGCCAGTGGGTATTACGGTAATGTCGGCGCCACCGTCGGTGCATACACCGTGAAACGTTCCGACGTCCTGGCTTCTATCGAGCATCTCTGGCCTGCCGGTGATTTCGTGGAGGGTGAACTGCTGGTCCGTCCGAACGCGCTTCGACCGATGAAAGAATCCTTGCTTCGCGAATACATAAGAGGATTACTGGCTGAGGCTGTGCTTGCAGACGTTCCTGATCTAGATTTGCCGGAAAGGCCCGACACAGATCCCCGCCGTCGGTCCTTTGACTATTCGCGAAAAGAGCATACACCGTATAGAAGAGCAATAAAGAAAGCATGGAACAAGTACGCAGATCGCAGTTACTGGCAGGACCCGAACGAGATTCTCGTTGTCCACTGGCTTGGGAAGTGGTCTGAAAAAGACAGTCTTCATGACTATTTCGCCTTCGATAAAATAGACAAGATGATCTGGGAGAAGGCGTTGAAGGCAGGAGTCGTCAGTGATGAGCCCCAAGTTGACGATTCCGATGATCCCTCTCCGTATGACGAGCCGTCAGCAGATTGGTTAAGTTTTTATGATGACAAAGATTTTTATGATAGCGTTGTCAAGCAGGTCGGCGGGTTTTCATCGGTGAAGATTCCTGGTATTAACGTTCCATCGAGGGATGAGTTAAGTTGCGTTGGCTATCCGCAACCCGTTGATGCGAACGAGCTTCCACGACGCCCACACTTCACGTTCAAGAAGTATAGGGTGACGTTTGCATCTGCGGAGGATGCTGGCACTGAGCGATTGAGCCGGGCGTCCCCCGCGGACAAAAAGAGACACGCAGGGTCCGGTTTGCCGAAAAGACCAGCTACGAACATCGAGCTTGAAAAGTTACCACTCGACAAAGGAGGCGTTGATGTTAAGTCTGTTGTTGGGGAAATAGTTATTGACAACTGGATCATTGATACATTCTACGGGTATAAATCAGACAGGGCTTTTGCAGAGAGACTAGGCATTAAATTTGTGAGTTTAAAATGAATCTCCTTCGCGAGTACATAAGAGAACTGTTAACTGAACAACCGTCATCAGGTGCGCGGTGGGTTGAAAGGGAAATGGAATCTCTCGAACCTGAGGTGTTGGATCACGTTTGGACGATGTACACCAATACGTACCTGAGTTTAAACATGGACCTGAGCGCGAAGAACGCTGCGGGTCTCAAGAAATACAGGGGCATCTTTCTCATCGATGTGGACAACCCGCCCGATGGCATACCCGATGCCTTCATCATTTACAAACCTACCGACTACGGTAACAAGATCGCGTTGCTTGGCACCTGTCAGGAAGAGATGTGTTTCAACATAAAGGCCGCGAAGCGTGCCGTTGTCGAAAAGATGTTCAGTCTTCTCATGGGCGGGGGCTTTTTCATTGAAGCAGGTGAAAAAATAGAAGACATCTTGCGCACCTCTAAGGTTCCACCGGTATGTGATGAGAAAAAGATCAAGAAGTTTTTGGGTAAGAAATTTGTTAGGTTCCTTGATGATTGTTATTATCAGAGGAGGCTAGCTATGGCAACCGCGATAGTTACTAAACGTATATACGGGAGTTTTGAGTAGACATGAACTTGATCCGTGAATACATAAGACGGTTGTTAACCGAGGTCGCCAAAGGACCGCAAGACTTACCAGATGAGGTGATCGTCGTCATACAGACGAGTGGGGAAGGGTTTTACACCTATTACGGTATCACAGATGACCCGACGGTGATGGCCGGCGACCCTTACTACCCCGTTGGTATGCACGGTAATGTTGAGGTTGGCTGGATCGGTCCCTATGAAGCAATAGGAGGTGGGACGTATGGAGGGATGGGTGACCTAGGCAAGTGTGACGGAGCCGGTGTTGTGATAGGGTCCGAAGCACATCCCAGTGGTTGGGGACCGTTGTTATACGATGTTGCGATGGAGTACGCAACGATGAAAGGGGGTGGTTTGATTGCAGACAGAAGCATCGTCTCCGCGGATGCTCGTCGAGTTTGGGATTATTATCTTAACAATCGAAGCGATGTTACAGCATATCAACTGGATGACTTGGGAAACACGCTTACCCCACAGGAGGAAGATAACTGTGATCAAAAAGTAGCGCGTCGACCATACGAACCATACAAATATGATGCGAGTGGGAAGGTGGACGTGAATTGGGTTGATTCTGCGTTGAGTAAACGATACACGAAACCACCGACCACGATCGAAAAACTGAAGTCACTTGGAAAGTTGGTGAAGTTATGAGGTTGCTTCGCGAGTACATAAGAGAAATACTGAATGAAGAGGATGTGCTCGGCAAGTGGGTGTGGCCTACTGCTGCTGGAGATACGTGGCCCAAAGAGCCAGACACAGACATAGAAGAAATGTTGTATCGACAACTTCATAATCACTTTGGCGCCATAGCCCCATTGAGCACCTCCGCGATATCTACGTTGCAACAGATTTTAGACTCAGGACAATATTCAGATGTATTTTCTCCATGTAAGTCTGGCCCGATCCTCAGGGGAATGAGGCTTCCAGTTTCCTGGCTAGAAAAATATGCACCGGAAGCTTTAGAGAATTTACCGACTGAGTTCAAGGACATACTAGACTGGGGACCACCTGTGCCAATAACGCCTATGACGTACAAGTCAGAAGGTAAATTCGGAAACGTTAGTTCGTGGACAAACAGTTGGAAGGCCGCAAGGCGCTTTACTACGCAGTGGTCGTCAGACACAGTTCCAGTGATATTACATTCTGATTGCGATTCCGGTTATTTCATGTACACATATTCATTTGCTAGATTTAAGGGTGGCAGGTATCGTGACGAATTCGATATTAGAAGGCTAAACCCACAAGGAGGATCTGAAAGAGAGATATTGCTTTTTGGAGATTGCACCGTCACCGCAGTTCAGGTTAACGCTAGAAAGCAAGATATTGAGAGGCTTAAGAAATGAATCTTCTACGCGAGTACATAAGAGAGCTCCTTACCGAAAGGGCTATGGGCGTAGAAGATGTCCTGAAAGCTAGGTATTACGTTGTGGTCTCCGAGGACGCGTCCTCGTTTGAGATAAAGCTATATAAAAATGACCCTCGTCCCGCCCTCGGGAAAGCTCGTTTGCCCTATTCTTCAATCGGTGTAATTGCCGCTGAAAAACCCGCCGCCAGTCGAGGGCTGGGATGTTTAGGCGCATATGAGGTGGTATGGTCAAATGCCGAGGAGGCCTCGGGTTATGGGCCACTCCTCTATGATCTTGCTATGGAACTAGCGACAAGCAAGGGTTCGGGTATCATGGCCGATAGGATCAGCGTTTCTGATGATGCGTTCCGTGTGTGGAAATATTACGCAAATCGTCGCCCGGATGTAGAGATCATTCAGCTTGATGATTTGGATGATCGTCTCACCCCCGGTGAACCGTCAGACAACTGTGATCAAAAGAATGCGTACAAGGATGACCGTGACGGTTTGTATTGGCGCTACGGTGGCGGATTTGCGTGGGATCCACGAGGTAAGGAAGCTCTATTGAAGAGCCCACGTACGAAAATGTATCGATCGAAAGGCACTCCCAAGATAGAAGCCCTCAGGAAGGTGGGTAGATGGGTGCGGTGCTCGTGGGGCTCGGAATCGACTGGGGGGTGTTAAGTGAGTGATGCCGAAACCGTTTATGAAAGCGAGATATTTCCACAACTGACTGTTGCAATCATTTATCCTGAATCCGCTCAGTACGAGTTGCTGTCTCAACAGTTCAAAAAATCAGGGCACGCGTTTCTCTTACGTGATCACGATATGATCGTTGTTGATGGGGGTGCGGTGGGCCAGTCTTGGTTTACCCCAGATCACCTTCTGGTGATTCAGGCTCATGAGGCGGGGCATTATATGGCCGGTCATAGACAAGATGCTCACGCCTCCCGAGATGAGGCGCTCGAACGCGAAGCAGACTGGTTAGGTTACAATTTGCTCAAGCAAAAGGGGGAGACGAGTGCGGCAGACATTCATAGCCAAGAGTACGAAGCTCGTTACGACGCACCGCCCGCGGATCACGATGAGCTGATGACGCACCTTAAAAAACACCTAGGTGAATCGATACAAGAAAAGAAGCTTCGCGGTAAGAAAACGAAACGAGTGTTGTATCACATAGGCAGACGACCCGCTGAGCCCAAGCCTAAGATGAAGTGGCTTACAGACTGGGATTCGAATGCCATCGATCCAAAGACGGGTGAAAAGGGGGATTTTGTACGGATAGGCGTCGACGATGCTTGGAGGCGCTGGTGGATCGAAGGCCCCATAAAGTCCGGTGTTTTTTTGTCTCCCAACCCGAATGCGATTTCTTCGTTTCACGGAAGGACCGGCCACGTATATGCGTACAAAGTCCCGCAGTGGGTGATTGCCAAGTCCGGTGGCGTTCACCGTTTTGACCATGGTTCTGAGATTCTCATACCGGAGGACGTCTGGAACGAGGCAGGAGATGAAATTGAGTTTCTTGGCAAAAGCATGGACGAAAACGAGGTGCTCATGCAGTACGACATGAATTACGCCCGCAGCGTTGTCGATGCTGTCCCTAGGGGTGGCGGCGTTCCACAAGCTGGTGTTGCACCGTTTAACCTGCACGGCTTGAGATCGTCACAACATCCAGAAGATGTGATCAAGCTTCTTACATCAGAAGAAAGAAAAAAAGCCATAGCAGCCATTAAAAAGAAATACGAAGAGAAAAGTAAGGGCCTGATCATTCCAGCAAAACCAGGAGAGAGAAAGGGAATGAAAATTCGTAGCTTTGATTCTGGTTTGGACAAAAAAGATCAGGAGCTCATGGATCTGCTTCAAAAGCACATGAACGAAGCTGCGCTGCGAGAGCACGTAAGAGGACTGTTGGCCGAAGAGAACGTGTTGGCGATGGGAATGTGCTTTCCGTTTACCTACCAAAAAGCAAAAGAGTGGTTTGATCAGCACATCGATAGAACGAAGCCTCGGGGCAAGGGCGTCCATCCGGATCTCGACAACAAGGACAAGTTCAAGGTTGTGCACGGGACCGTGACAGACAAGTGGAAGAAACCATCCAAGCCAGTTGTCCACGCCTGGGTTGAGATGGGTGATCTGGTCTTTGACGATCAGACCAAGTTTACCAAGCCGGACGGAATCGATCGTGAGTTCTATTATGACATGTACCAGGCCGATCCCAAGAAGGAATACACCGCCACGGAGGTCATGGCCAACTGCGTTAGGCACGGGGGTGAGGGTCCGTGGGACGAAGGGCTTTACACAATGATGCAACAGCGAGACGCGTGGCTAAAAGAATACGTTCAGAGGGTCATGAATGAAGAAGCAGATGATGAACCCTCACAAGATGCGCTTGAAGCGTACATGCAAGAATACGAAAGCATTGCTCAAGAAAATCCCATTGATTGGCGTGCCAGATATTTCGTGATGGGAAAGACCGACGACGGTAAGTACTGCCTTGTGCAAACATCACTCCAGATCTTTGACGAAGCCATTAATATGGGTTCCATTCAGACAACTCCTCCTGGTGAGTGTGAAGGAAAAGGATACGCGTCTAAAGTTATGCAACGTTTAGTTGATCTTGCTGATAAGCATGGCGTTGTAATGTCGCTGGATCCTTACCCGTTTGGTCAAAAAACCCTAGGCGTGGGAGACTTAAAGGGTTGGTATAAACGTGTAGGGTTTAAGCCTGACCGTAATTGGGGAGGCGAGTGGAGACGCAAACCCCTGGCAAAAGAAGGGAAAACCAGAGGACGTACACGTTCTAGGCACATCAAGATTTTCGGTTCACGCAGGACGGAGTCTCTACTCAAAGAGGGAACGGAGCTTGGCGATTGTTACGAAGCTGCAGGAAAGTACATGATGGATAACTGCATGATCGGTGATTGCGATCTCGTTCTTGTGCACGGAGAAGTAAGCGGTCAAGGCTCTTTGGAGGGTGTTCGGTACGGTCACGCTTGGGTCGAGGATGGTGATACCGTGATCGATAAGTCAAATGGTAGAGACCTCAGGGTACCCAAAGCCTTCTATTATACGTTAGGACAAATCAGCAGCGAGACTTTTGACAACGAAGGCTACAGCCCAATGGGTGGACAAAACGTCCACAAGTATACGTGGGAAGAAGCACGTGAAAAGATAATTGAATCTGAACATTGGGGCCCATGGGACCTTGAGACATCGACAGGATTATAACATGAAAAAAGAACCCCAGATTTTCGACAAGCTTCAGACGCAAGACGAACCGGTACCCGCGGGAACGCTGGATATGTTGAAGGTGGGATCCCTGAGGAGGTTCGTGCAGGAAGCCCTCGGTTCGTATTATGGGAGAACGCGTGAAAAGAAGCAGGTCGTATCGGTGCCTCGCCTAAAGATCGTGGTCGATATTCCGGGCGTCGACGTTCAAGCCACGCAACATTCTAAAGAGCGCCAAAGCCGTCACAAGAGATCTGGGGGTGGTGGCTTTGGCATTACGGGACAGTCGATTCTCGACGTCGTCAACGCAGGGTTAGGGCTGGCGATCGACGATTTCGCAAACGGAGAACTCGCAAATGGCGAAAAGTTTCTATTCGTGGGTAAGACCGGGTCTGGTCCACCGCTCAACGTCATCGCGGTGTTGAACATGCGTCCTGGTAACGACGAGCTACGAGTTGTAACGGTGATGCGTAAGCAGGGCTTTGGTTCGGATCTTCGTCGATACGAAGTAAACGCCTGAACAAATCATCCTGAATGCGTATAATACAAGAGAGGTGATTTGAATGACTCCAAGACCGAATGATAAAGTTTGCGTGTGGAATAACATGGGGAGGGTGGGAACAGTGACACAGGTTGTACAGACGGAAACGACTTCGTGGTACGTTGGTGGCACACCAGGAAAAACGTTAAAGGCCGAGGTTCACTTTCCGGATGGCAAGATCGAGCTTCACATGTTGAACGAGCTCAAGGTGTTGGAGCGACCGTGAACTGGAATGCCGTGATCGCGGTTTCTCTCTTTGTCACTACACATGCACTTGTCTGGCTCCAACTGAACGCACAGTTCATGAATCCGTGGTGGAAGGATCACGCCGTCCTGTTGTGTGCGATCCTTGCGCTTCCCGTCGCGTTTGGGTATTACTTTGCGTGGTCGTACGCCGTCGCCGCGTTCGGCGACTGGTGGAGCGTGCGCTTCCTCCAGTTTTCTCTGACATTCATGGTGTTTCCCGTTCTGACGTATTACGTATTGGGTGAATCGTTTTTCACTTCGAAAACGATAATCTGCGCCCTGCTTGCTTGTTGCATCCTTGGTGTGCAGGCGTACCTAAAATAAAGTGTTTTTGTCTTGTCATACAATATTTAATTGTAGTGCCATCTACAGTTCATGGAGACAGACCAGATGAGAATCACAAGACGACAGCTTAGAAGGATCATCAAGGAAGAGAAGCGAAAGCTTCTTAAAGAAATGGGTCCCGGTCCGCGTGATGATGTCAAGAATGATTACGATAGTGGTTTTGACGATTGGCTTGCAGGAGAACAGTTCGTGCCTGAGCCTTTGATGCCGGATAATCCGGATTATATGGAAGGATGGCACGCCGCCGAGAATTACCAGAAGACTGGCAGCAGGGAATGATGATGAGAATCACAAGACGACAGCTTAGAAGGATCATCAAGGAAGCAACGGGGGCATATAAGATACCTGGGGCTGTTCGTATGTGGAAAGGGCACAAACCAGGAACCAGTGATTTTAATGTTGTATTGGGGGCGAACCTGATGACTGCGATCGAGGGCATGCAAACTTTCATGGCTGAACAACCCGATGATGAGTGGAGTGCCGGAGAAGAGCTCGAGGTGGCCGACACCCAAATGGGAGAGACGGTGACCCTAACGCTTTCGAAAGACGGTGTGTTGACTGTTGATATTCAGTGAGATTAATGTGAGAATCACAAAGCGCCAGCTCAGAAGAATCATCAAGGAAGAGAAGGTGTATCAACAATCTGGTCACGTGGCTTATTCCTTACGACGTTGGATACAGGAAATAAATGCCATGACCGGATTTGTTGAAATGGGCACCTATAAAGAACTTGATGTGGAAGCCAGTGGTAGGATCAAGGACCTCCTACTGAATGCGTTGGAGGCGTTGGAAGACGCTGAAGTGATTTATCGTGATATATATGATATCAATCGTTCGGTGGGAGATTTAAGATGAAGATCACAAAGCGCCAACTCAGAAGGATCATCAAGGAAGCACATACCGATATGCAGGTGCCTGGGCTGGAGATATTGAAGGGTAAGAACTTCAACGTTGTATTGGGTTCCAATCTTCTACAAGCAGTCGAGGGCGTATTGTCATACCATGATATGGACCCTATCCAGGATTGGGGAACCGGGGTTGACATCATCGACAGGGGAGAGACACTCACTGCAAAGCTTTCGAAAGATGGCGTGTTGACTATTGATGTCGAGGGATATTAAAATGAAAATTACAAGACGACAGTTAAGAAGAATCATCAAGGAAGAGGTTGAATCTGTTGACAGCAACACTCATCATTGGCCTCGAGTGGATTGGACAAATGTTGGGACGCTAGTCGATGAATGGAGGGACCAGGAGAAGAAAGCATTCGACACAGGTGATCCGTCCATGGCACCCGATGACACACCCACCGCTGAGGCAAAAGCGTTTTGGGAAGAACAGGTCGAATCCGCATCGATGGACATGGAAGTGGAGCTAACTGTAAGGGTCCGAAAGATGGCGTTGCAGACGATGCAGGAATTCACCGATAAGTTGATTAACGGAGACTACGCATAACACTCGACCGGTAACGGAGCCAAAGACAGGTGGGTATGACATTGCCCAGTTTTATTGATAGAATCAGTATACTTATAAACACGTTAGGAGATAGACATCATGAGAATCACAAGACGACAGCTTAGGAGGATCATCAAGGAAGAGCTTAACCGTACCAGGCGTCGATCTCCTCGACGTCGTCGACGCCTGAGAGAAAACCTCGATAGCGAGGATGTGTTTTACGATTTGGCACTGCAGATTTTTACCGAAGAGTATGGTCCGATCCAAGGAAAAATGGAGTACCTGGACGTAATTGATAAATTACGGCTTACTGTAATCTTCGAGGAGATCCAGAGAATTGACTCCGGAGCTGCGCCTTACAAACATCCTGTACCCACTTGGGGCGAAGAATTCCTCGAGCGTGTCAACGCCAGAATCAGTCCTCAAACAAGAAAAGATCTTGAACAGTTACGACAGGTAACAAACCAAAGAACTTTGGCTGTTATTGATCAATTGGTGGGTGCTGGGCTTGATAAGTCAGAAGTTAGTAGACGCCTTCAAGGGGCTGACCCAGCATATATCGGGGGTTACGCCGAAGACGCCGAAGAAGAAGGCGAACCAGATTTTTACTAGTTTATGGAGATAAACATCATGAGAATTACAAGACGACAGCTTAGAAGAATCATCAAAGAAGAGATGAAAAGAACTCGACCCTCTAGGCGCCGCAGATCCAACCACCGTCGGTGGGGTCGGGGTAGACGTAGACTAAATGAAAGTCCGTACCTCGAGTATGGCAGCATTGGTCAAATTATGGATCTAGACCCGGAAGAGTATCCGGAGGTTGAGTATCTCAACGATGCATTTAGTAGTTTGACACCTGCACAGCAAAAGGCGATTAAAGAAGTCGAAATGGCTGGATATGAAGGCGAACCGATGGAACCGGTCCTGCAGCAGGTCGGCCCAGCAAACTTTCTTGCTGCGTACGACGCAGCTGACGCTCTTAGGTCGATTGAATATGGCGCAGCTGAAGAGTTATATAACTTTTATGTTGAAGTGGCAACCATCGCTGAAAATATGTGATCATCGGGATTGACCTGGTTCGTCTACCTCCTCCGCTGCTCCGACAACAGTCTCTACTGCGGCGTCACCAATGACCTGCAGAAGAGAGTAGAAAAACACTCAACCGGCAAGGGAGCCAAGTACACGCGTTCCCGACTGCCGGTCGAACTCGTTTGGCAGTCTTCAGGCACAGACAAGAGCACCGCGCACAAGGCGGAGTATTTCGTTAAGCAACACAGCAAGAGCCAGAAAGAAGAGTTAGCGATGCGAGGTGGCGTACTCGGCGAGGCACTTCTGCAACGCTTCAACCTCGTGACCTGGTAAGTCACCGTAAATCACCATCGTTGTCATCGTGGCGACGATTGCCCCGACAATAACACCTAGGAACACACTGCCATAATGCTTTAAGAATTTTAATGCTAAACCCACTTCCCCTCCTCCGTGGTTAGATCTATAAATATTTGCTTAAATTTATGAACAAAGTATATTCCGACAATATATTATGAGGTTCACAAGAAAAAGGAGTTGAACGTTATGTTTGATAACAAATATGCAAAGGGTATTATTGGTACAGGGATTCTAGTTGTAGCAATTACTGTTTTTCTGGTATGGCCTTCGAGCACTGCAATTGAAACGACTGAGGACACGATTGAGGATGTGACTGCCATCCCCAACGAGAAGAACAAGGCTAGCACCTCGTTGGAGGTGAAGAACGTAGAGAACAGTAACTCTGACGAGATCACCCACAACAAGGACATTATGAACCAGGTTAACGCGGCAGCGAAGCGTGCAGAGGACACCGAAGGTGCCGATGTTGATAAGATCAAGGTGCCAGTAGATAACAATTAATTGAGTGCAAAATGCCGGGATATGTGGTATTATAGATCTGTAAGGAGGAAATAGCCTGATGGACTACGATCCCACTATCCCCGGCATGCGCACTGCGCTTGCTGCTTCACTTCTCACGAAGCTTGAAGATTGCGGTTTTTCGGAGCTCAAGCGTTACGATAAGGACGCGAAGTACGCTGGGTCTGAGCGGGTGTTTACTCGTCCCGTCAACGAGAGCACCGAGGTGCGCATTTACACCACCATCGTGAATGACAAGGTACGGGGTTGCGGCAAGGATTCCATCCGGGTCGCTGCCATTTACAACACGCGCGATGGTGCCACCCGAGGGCTGGTGAAGAATCGCCGTGTCCACCGGGTCGGTAACGTTGGTGACATCACCGATCGCATGTACGGTCGGATGCGGGACGTTTGGCGGAAGGCCTCTCGTCCCGAGCGTTGTCACTGTGGTGCCCCGAAGTTCGTAACCAAGAAGGGGAACCTGTGCTGCTCAGAAATCTGTTGGAAGTAGGAGAATAAATGAAGTGGACAACTTCGATATCCGGTCTGCTCAAAGAGGTCGAACTCAGGAAGAATCCCGTCATCGTACGCGTCAACAAGTTCGATGAGAAGTCTGTGAAAGAATTCCAGACCTCCATCGCCATGGCTCACAACACCGGCCAGAAGGTGATTCCCATTGTCATCGACTCTTACGGTGGTGAAGTGTATTCGTTGATGGCAATGATCAGTGCGATCAAGCACGCCGAGATTCCGATCGCAACGATCGTTGAGGGCAAGGCGATGTCGTGTGGTGCGATCCTGTTCTCTTTCGGTGAAGAGGGAATGCGTTTCATGGATCCGAACGCGACGGTGATGATTCACGACGTGTCATCGGGTCAGCTCGGGAAGGTCGAGGAAGTGAAGGCCAGCGCTGCAGAAACGGAACGTCTGAACAAGATTGTCTATAAGATGATGGCTCAAAACTGCGGGAAGAAAGACGACTACTTCATCAAGCTCGTTGACAAGAAGAAACATGCAGACTGGTTCCTGGACGCCACCGAGTGTAAGAAGCACAATCTTGCGAACCAGCTTAGGGTTCCAAAACTTAACATCACCATTGATGTTAACATCGATTTTGAGTAGGAGTGAATCATGAAGAAGGGTGACTACGTTTTTGTTGTGCGGCCTCAGGTCATGTCAGGTGATAAGCGTCCTTCGCTTGCAAGGGTCTTGCACATCGATGAGGATAAGACTGTAGTGGAATCAACGTATCGTCTGACATACGGGCTGCCAGGAACTCACGATTATTCACGGTGGATCGTACCCACCAGGCAATGCATCGTTGTGAAGGAGGATGTCCTTAGACACGCCACAGACAAGCACACAATCAACGAGGCAACGCTTGAGGAGAACGACCTGGTGATGTGGATCGATGATGGTAACAACATTATCGAAGGTATCGTTATTAGTACTACGCCGAAGACAGTGGAGATTCTTGAAAACGGCTCGCTCAAGGTCAAGCGCAAGAAGAAGGACTTGGTTGCAAAGCTCTGAGGTGTTTTGTGGAGCTTTGGTAAGATTGAAACTGTTTTTAGTGACTACCCTCGAGTGCTTCAATCCAAGGATTCAAAGTGATACTTATCAGTATGAATACATTAGGAGACACTCATGGTTGTTACATTCGATTTCGACGATACGTTGACAAGGCAGAGGCTCGATGATGATTACGGTATCAGGTACATGGG
>Ga0080013_1003597_pt1 | contig 16099 bp, 25 predicted proteins | sample ETNvirenome_6_85_FD_69236 | JGI IMG/M metagenome (GOLD analysis project Ga0080013, IMG submission 69236) | Marine viral communities from the Pacific Ocean - ETNP_6_85 (SPADES assembly) (version 2) | ecosystem: Environmental > Aquatic > Marine > Oceanic | place: Pacific Ocean | collected 2013-06-19
TCATAAAAAAAGATTCCTGCTTCGAAACAATTTCAAAAGCAGGAATCTTTTCAGAGATATGTCTTTGTAAGTTTTCTCTTATTTTTATGAGTTTTTCAACTTCATTTATCATTAAGCCAAGCGTCTTAACACTCTACTAAGAATATTTTCAACTAGTTGTTTTTCATCAACAACTTCAATAGACTCTTCAAATCTAGCATCTGCTGCGCCTGTGCCTCGACCGTGACCATGCTGCCCACCGGCTCCACCTTCGCCTGCTCTGCCTTCTTCCATTTCATCTTCTTCTAATAGCTCTTCTTCGCCCTCTTCGGGGGGAAGCTCTTCCATGCCGCCTAACTCTTCTTCGCCACCTTCGGGGGGAAGCTCTTCTTCGCCCTCTTCGCTCTCTTTTTCAACAAGACCTTCACCGGCAAGGAGATCAACAATCTTTTCTGCCAAGTCTTCTGCAGTGCCGGCAGACTCTTCGGCCGGCTCCATTTCCATATCGCCAAGACCAGCCTCTTCCTCGCCCGGAACCTCTTCCATCGAAGGCATCTCTTCTTCTGGGGACATCTCTTCTTCTGGCGCCGGCTCTTCCTCATCTTGCTCATACAAGTCTTCTTCCAAATAGGTTTCGCTAAGGAACTTGTTGCGTGTAATGGTGGGAATAGCTGCCAGCTTCATGAACTGTCTGGTAACTTCTTCGTTTAATAGTGGCTTTTTGCTCATAATTTATTCTCCTTCGAAAAGAACTATTAATAAATAGTATGTCTAAAGCTTAAATTCCTTTTTTTCAGTTTTTTCATAACTCAGGTCTGAGTCTTTTTCAAATAGTTTAAAAATTTTAAGCCACTTTTCAAAATCTTTATCAGAATCCATCTTTACGTGAAGAATTTTTATGTCTTTATCTGTCGCAATTTTAACATCATATAAATTCATGAGCCTTTCCCCCATAAGTAAATACTACTTTAATGAAATATTTTTGTTAATTTTTTGCAAAGCCTTGTCTTGAATCTGTTTTATCCGCACATAACTTACTTTTAATCTCTCTGCAACTTCTCTCAAGGTTAAACAACCATTCTTTTGTACACATACGATCGTGCAGTTTAAATCTTCTTCATAGTCTAGCCAATGTCGGCAACCGGTGTTGGGACAACTGGTATTTAATTTTTTGCATTTTTCTACACAACTCATAGCTCTGGGTGCTCCTTTTGTATTAAATCAAAAATATTTTCTATCTCGCAAGTCTTTAATCCAAATTTGTTTTCATTTTCAGCTTTCTTTTCTAATATTCTTGCTTGTTTGCTTCTTTTTTTCTTATTTTGAACTTTATTTTTTTCCTTATGATCATTAATAAAATCTCTTATAAGTTTAGAGTCTTCAAGATACGCATTTATATATGCGCGCATAAACTTTGTTTGCGCCAGCCCATCATATTTTAATTTTACAATTAAATTGGCATGTTGCTGATCGGTTAAGTTAACAATTATACGTTTTTGTGCCATTTTATCCTCGCTTCAATATGTGTGGCGAACTTTCATATATGCCCGCCCCGGTTTGCTTACAAAAAATTGCTTTTGCGCGCAACTCTTTTAAATTGCGCGCTCCGGAATACGAGCAGCCGCTTTTAATTCCACCCACCAAGTCTTTTATTATATTTTTAACAGAGCCTTGATAGGGCACATTCGTCGCAACACCTTCTGGTGTGCTGGATTTGCCTTTCCATGCCTTTTGTGCTTTTTCGCTGGCCATCCCTCGATAAGCCTTGCGCCTGCTGCCGTCTGTGTAAGTTATTATTTGCCCAGAAGATTCAGTAGTTCCTGCCACAAGTGATCCCAACATAACAAAATCAGCGCCAGCGCCAAGAGCCTTAACAATATCACCCGAATTTTTAATACCGCCATCAGCGATGATTTTTGCATCTCTGTCTGATTTGGCGCACTCAAATATCGTTGCAATCCCCGGAACGCCGTGTCCCGTTTGTATTCTTGTAGTACAAATGCTACCACCTCCAATGCCACATCTAATACTATCAGCACCCCAATCAGCCAGATCATTAAAACCCTCCAGCGTAGCAATATTACCCGCCATTAAGTGAACGCCCTTACCATAAATATCCTTCAGAGTTTTTAATGCGCGCTCCATTAAAATATGGTGGCCGTGCGCAACGTCAAGACAAAGTATATTTGCTCCTGCATCATACAACGCACAAGATCGTTCTTCAAAGTCTCCAGTCACTCCAATTGCAGCCCCCACATTACAGTGGCCGTTGGTCAGCACATCGCGTACCATGGCTGCCTGCTCTTCAATAGAATTATATCTATGGATAACCCCAAGCCCCCCCACCTGAAACATGGCTGCGGCCATTTTTACTTCGGTGATGGTATCCATAGGGCTGGAAATAATAGGAATATCTAATACAATGTCAGAGCCTAAATTTTGACTTAAATTAACGTCGTTTCTGCTTTCTATTGTTGAATATTGCGGCTGCAAAAGAACATCATCGAAAGCCAACTGTTTATCCTTTATAATTTTCTTTGTGATATGTGAAAATACCTTTTGCCGGTATGTATCTAAATCATGTGTGCTCATTTATTCTCCTCTTCTAAAAAACTAAGTAACATTTTTTCTATGTACTCTTTCGTAAACCAAGTTTCATCATCTGGTTTTTCTGGATCTGAAATTTCATATACGTTTTCAGATCCAAAAATATAAAGAGTTGGTACGCCATCTATTGTAAAAAAATCTCTTAGTTTTTTGTTCTCTAAAACATTAACAACAAAAAATTCAAAATGACTTTTATATTTTTCAGCTATTTTCATATAAATTGGAGCTAAGTTGTCACACAAATAACAATTGTTATTTTTAAACTTTACGACGCAGCGTCTCCCGCCTTTAAAAATATCTCTTACAAAACTTTCATCGTTAGTTTCAAGTATCATATTTACTCTTCCCAACAACTGGGGCAATATAGTTGTACCTCATCGCCAAAAACATTAACAAACCAGCTAGTGGCGTGTTCTTTGCTTTTTTTATCAAAATCTTTATTGCAAACTAAGCAATTGTCCGGCAAGCTGCTGAACATATTTAATTTTTTTGTCAGCCTCTTTTCCATTTCTTTGTTTTGTTTTCTTGCAAGTTTTCTTTCTAAGCTACCCATTTTTATTTTCCATTGTTGATATCCTTAAGTGCTGTCTGGCCATTCCTTTTATGGGTGGCCCACGAAATACCACAACTGCGGAGGGGAATGGCGCGGCATTACTAGAATTACCAAACTTTAATCGGCCTTTCACAAAATAGATTTCGTCTGCTTTCATACAATAATCGTGCCACCACTTTGTATCAGTTCTAGACGGAACAAGACATACAACTGTAGTTCCTGTCTTTTCGCCTTCTTCATATGCTTTTTTCATCCATTTGCCTATTTCGCGGCCATATGGAGGATTCATAAAAACTCTATGACCTTCCCAGCCTTTGTTTAAACCATCATCCAGTTCAGTGAAATATTTTTCACATTTAGTAGTTGCTGCAGTTGCGCAAGGATCTAAGTTAAAATCAAATGTATTGTTTAATCTTTCATAAAAATCTTGTGGGGTTTCCCATTCGGTTGATTTGTTTGAAAAGTGTATGGCCATTTTACCCAATTGTGTTTTATCGCTAGACATTGTATTAATACCCCACTCCATTTATCTATCTCCTGTGCTGCCAAGTGCGCCAGCGCCCCTCGTCGAATTTTCATTTAATGTGTCTGTTCCGCACTCCACGACAACGCACGGCTCAACAGGAATTAATATAGCTTGCGCTATTTTCTGCCCGGGCTGAATAGTGCGCGAGCATTCGCCTACATTGTGTAGATTAACAAACACTTCGCCATCATAGCCGCTGTCAACCACGCATGCCCCAACCAACAATTGTTTCTTTGCGGCAACACTAGACTTATTTTTGATCTCTAACATAAAACCATAAGGTACTTCAACTTTTATACCCGTTGGAACAATCTTTGATTCGCTGGGGTGGACGCAATAGTCGGTGCCATATAGGGCATGTTTCTTGTCTGGACAATAGAATAAATCTATTCCAGCGTCCGCAACATGTGCGCGGATTGGTAGTTTCGCATCTTCTCTAATTTTATAAACTCTTAAATTCATTTTGCCTCCAAAGCATATATAAATAATACACAATTTTAGAAGCGATGTCAAATAAAAAAAGCCCCAACTTTCGTTGAGGCTTAAAAAATTGTTTTTTTATTTATTCCGAAGTTTTAGGCTTCCAAGCTTTTCTAAATCTTGATGTAGCAGATGTTGCTTTTTTAGGTGCAGCTTTCGCTTTCGGTGCAGGCTTTGCCTTCACCGCAGGCTTTGCCACGGGCACAGGCTTTGCCTTCGCCACAGGCTTTGCCTTGGGCGCAGGCTTGGCTTTGGGCGCAGGCTTGGCTTTGGGTGTAGCCTCGGCTTTTGCTTTTGCAGCCTTTGCTTTAGCTACGGCTTTGCGGCGCCGCCTTTTGATATATGATGCAACCATGTTTTTTTCCTCCGACTAACATTATAAATAGTGTTCCAAAAATGGAAAATTATCCAACAAGCTTAAAATTGTATTTAATTGATCTTGTACTAAAACCCCACTTACTATTATAATCAAGTTTGGCCATGTATGGTTTATTCAAAAACAACCGTTGGCCTTCTTTTACGCCCCAACATTTAATAGAGTTTAGTTTGCTTGAACTATCAGTTGCGCGAACAATCCAGTATATTTTTCCATGTTTTGTTTTCTTTTCAACAATTTCCTTCGGAACAAACCAAGCAATCTTTAAAGCTGGATCAAACTCGCCAAGCGGCGGAACTTTGTACTTTTCAAAATTCTTAATCGCAGCATCATCAACAACCATCTCAATTGGATATACACCCGTCAAAGAATCGAGATACTGAATCTTTTCCTCGTTTGTAAAGTCTCCCTCATCCTTATAAAGTTCAATGTTCTCATCAAGCTTCTTCTTCGTCTTCGGTCGGTCTACGGCGACAGCAGACCAAAAATGTTTAAGGCCGGTGAATCTATCGTCCATCAAACAATTTAGCGCTTGACTACGAACCAACACATCCAGCCCCTTTTTGTTTAGTTTGCTGTATGAAATATTTTCATTAAATAACAACTCTTCAATATTATTAAACGGCCTGTTAGTAATAATCTGATCGATTGCTACTTCACCCAAGCCCTTAATAGAGGTAAGGGGCTGGATTAATGTTTTACCATCAATCTCCCAAACTTTACCAGAAGTATTTATGTCCGTCGTTCTGATATCATATCCAAGACTTCTTGCGATGGATATTGCCTTCGCTTTTCTATCTTCCGGCTCTTTGTCCAAAAAAGCGGCCAACCACTCAGAGGGATAGCTATTAAGAAGATGGGCACACTGATAACTAAGAATAGAATAGCTGACTGCGTGGGACTTATTAAAACCATATCCTGAAAAGTATTCGAAGGTTTGCCAGAGTTCTTCGGCTTGTCGAGTTGTGAGTCCTTTTTCTTCACACCCTTCAATAAATTTGTTATGAATCTTCTTTTTCTTTTCATATGTTTCACCTGTTGTTCCTTTCTTGGTTAAGTACTTGCGGAGCATGTTACCCTCATCAAGTGAAATGTCCTTGCCCAACTTGTGAGCAAGCAACGCAATCTGCTCTTGGAAAATAAGAAAACCGTGAGTTTCCTTAGTAACGTCCTTCATCAACTTGTGAATATATTTCACACTTGAAGGATTGTTTTTCGCATTTACGTACTGATTATCAACACCAGCACTTAGCGGCCCGGGCCGATAAATCGAAGTAATCGCTGAAATATCAATGATACTCTTTGGTTTTGATTTCCTGCAGAAATTCTGCGCGCCATTGTTTGCAAACTGAAATACGCCAGCCCACTTACCTTTATGGAATATATTTTTATATACCTTTTGATCATTAAAGTCAATTACATCGGGGTGCAGATGTTTGTCGTACCATTCCTTAACATCTGAAAAAGATGGTGTTTCCACGCCAAGATGCCGGCGAAGGATGTGCTTGATGCAACCCTCAACCATTCGTAATGATGCAAGTCCGAGTATATCAAACTTAATAAAGCCAAGAGGCTCAAGATGTCTAACATTTTGTCCTTCACTCCAAGGGGTTTGTATAACTCCCCCACTATTAATTAGCGGCATCTTCTTATTTAAATCATCAGCAACCAAAACACCGCCGGCATGCCGCGAAACAGAACGGATTTGTCCTTTAAGGTTCAATACGTGTTCTTTGATGTGCGGATACTTATTAAAGTATGCCTTCAAAGTATAACTATATTCCATTAGCTCTTCAAACGTCGGAACATACACACCAGCCTTAATGCCGTGTGCCTTCTTCGCAATTGGTGTTGCCTCGTCAAGCATCTGGCTCGTTACCGTATTCGCTTCGGTGAAAGGTATGCCGTAGAATTTACTGATGTCTTTGATTAAGGAGCGGAACTGCAATGTGTTATAATTTGAAATAGGCACAACATTGTTCTTGCCCCACTCGTTGATAAACATATCCTTCAATTCCATCGGGTCTGAAACATCGTAATCAATATCGGGATAGCCGCTGCCGTCCTTCGTTAAGAATCTCTCAAACAGAAGCCCAAACTTAATCGGATCAACTTGTGTAATATCCAGCACGTATGCAATGAGAGAGCCAGCCGCGCTGCCTCTACCACTGCCTACCAACTGACACGACTGCGCCTTGTCGGAGATAGCCTTCATTGTAAGGAAGTACTTTGCGAACCCGCGATCTTTAATGACCGCGTACTCCTTCTGAAGTCGCAGAGCATATTCGTTATTCTTGTGCAATCCCTTGGCTTTAAGCCCAGCGATGCACATTTCTATCAAGGCTTCTTCTTCGGTTTTATCTTTGGGTACAACAAATTCTGGTAGCTGCACTTCGCTTTCGGGGTAGAAATCTTCGATACGATTAAAAGCGATATCATGTGTGCGCTCGACACTACCACGAACGGTATCATCGTTGTATACAACACCGCATTGATCGCTGTATCTTTTATACGCAGCCCACATTTCATCGCCGTTCTTTGGATAAAGCTCATATTTTAATTCTTCTCTCTTGCTTGGCAGCTTGTTGTCTGCATAGTCTGGCTTAGATTTTCCAAGCCAACCCAGTTGTTTATAAAGCTCTCTGTCCTTATATAGTTCTGGTCGCGGATAGTGGGCATCAGCAGTTGAGATAAGCTCAACACCCTCCTCTGCGCACACCTCAATGATGTGTTTATTAACTTCGTGTTGTTCGGGGACGGCGTTCCACTGGAGTTCACCATAGAACCTGTCGCCAAAGATGTCTTTAAAGCGCCGTACAGTCGCTGTCATCGCGTCCTTCACGGCTTTAGGCCCCTGCTCCCGGTTGTTCCAATAATCTTTGCTTAGAGGGCCGCCTAGGCAGGCAGAAGAGCAAATGATTCCTTCGTTATGTTCCTCCAGCATTTTGTAATCCATGCGAGGAAAACGATAGAAGCTTTCTGGCTGAAACGACTTGGAAACTAACTGAAAAAGATTGGTCAAGCCTTTCTGATTCTGAGCTACCAGAACCAAGTGCGCTCTCCTGTTAAGGATATTCTTCGCCGCTCGCTTACTTTCTTGTTCGTCTTCAACGGACATAGAAATATTTTCTTTCTTTTTCTTTTTCTGTGTCGTTTTATGTGTTTCGTATTCGCCCTTCCATTTATCTAGGTCATCAATGAAGTACGCCTCAATGCCGTAAATCGGCTTAAGATCGCGGCCTTCTTCTTTCATCTTCTTCGCGTGAAGAACCTGATAGGAAAGTGCGTTCATGTTTCCATGATCAGTGATTGCCAAGGCTTTCGACCCATTCTCATATGCAAAGTCCATATGTTCTTGGGGATATCCTATAGCATCAAAGATGCTAAACGTTGTGTGCCCATGTAAATTTACAAAGGGAATTTTATTTTTTGTTTTCATTTTCAAACCATATATCTATTAATATTTCAAGCTCGTCAAGGAGGTTGTCGAATGTTTCTTTTGCCTGTTCTGTGTTTTTAAATTCGACATGTTCTTCCCTGTACTCTTCTATTTTATAACGAATCCGCTCTAAAAGCAAGTCTTTCATTTGTTCCACCTTTATATTTTCTTGCGCCTCTAACACCGCAATAACAAAGTCTTGTTGATCAATGGTTAGCTGATACCAATGGTATGGCATACCACACCGCTCTTTAACTAGTTGTGAAACTTCATTATATACTTTCTCTTCAATCATCATCTACTCCAACTGGGTTTAGTTTCCTGTTTTTGCCAAATATTTTTCTTATTGGTCTTCTAATTTCATTGGGACTCGACATATACTCTTTATAAGAATGCCAATCTTCAAGTTTATAATACCAAGGAACTTCTATTTTGTTTCCTGTATTAACTGGAACTTTACTAAAAACTTTATCAATGGTAAATCTCCTTGCAGAATATTGTTCTGAGGTGGGTAATTTTTCAACCCACTTTTCTCCTTGCTTATACTCTCCTAAGCTTTTTCGTCGCAACGTTCCTTCTTTCTTTACATAAGCTTTGACTTCTAACAATTGTTTTTGAGAGAAAGTAAACCCTAAATATTCATTGTCTTTAAAAGACTTGCTGTTGTGCGTAATGTGAAAATTGGTGTGACTTGAAATTTTAGGTCGATGATTATGAACGCTCCACGGATCATAGAGACCCATGGGGAATGCTGCATAAAACATATCTGCCATTAAGTGTTTGCTTATTTTGCCGGCTACGTAATTTGCATTAAGAGCCGAGTTTATGATACCCCACCCCATGCTGTCTCTGGTTCCCATATCATCGGGGTGAAGCGGCACATAGAACACTGGTATTCTTTTTTTTATTTCTGAGGGCCTTGGATCATATCGATGTGATATCCAATACGGATCTTCAACATAGTCACCTAAAATACTCTTAATTAAAGGAGCATTATCATAATTTACAGTGATCCAAATACTTTCACAACCAGCGCATGCACACTCTAAAACGGCTCTTTCAAGAGCCGTAAACTGAATATTTAATGAGATTAAACCATCATTCCAAGGCTGTTCAAATATAGATTGTCCACCCTCCAAGGATATACATCCGACCAAATGGAAAGTTTGTCCTTTAAAATCTTTTGTTCCTGACATAATACTTCTTCTTCTGTTCTGTAATCAATGTTTATATTTTTTTCTTTTTGAAACTTTTGTTTAGAAACGTCTATTTTTTCTCTTTTAACAAATTCTACTTTGATTCTACTATTAAATCCGTTTTGCTGCAAAATAAATTTAGCTTTACTTTTTGCATAATATTCAGAATGCTGATGATTTGCTAGCTGTTCTTCGTTTAAAGAAGATTTAGCTATAATTTCTTTTCCACCATTCACGAAGTGCAACTTATTCAAAAAAAAATCTGATGTCTCGATCAGCTTTGTCTCGTGCTTTCCAGCCAAATAAAGTTTTAAAAAATCATAAACTTCATATTGGCCTTTCTTTTTGGTTATAGGAACAAGATTTTTTACTTGATCTGGCTGGAAAACCACTAGTTCATTAAATTTAATTTTATACAACTTTGCATTTTTTGCAACGATTTTTAAAAGATTGTCGTCGTGTAGCCTGATGGATACAGCCTTATCTGAAAGAGGAATCAAACCAGAAACCCCCAAACAAAAAATAAGATAATCATAAATTTCTGCTTTGTTGCCCTTTTCAAAATCTTCCTCAAACGCTTCAAAGGGCCGCGGCCTAGTGGGTTTACAAAAAAATAAAGGCATGCAATGAATATAGGAATAAAACAGGCTGGCTAAGTTACTACCAACTACAATTTTATCATATTCATATACATGCCTTTTCATTTTTAAGTTTATTTAATTAAGCCATATACATAATTTTCCAAAACCAAAGTGCTTTCAGCTACTTCAAACAACATGCTTGTTTCGACAACAACTTCACTACCGGGCTTAATGCCCTTGAGCTTGCTATCTTCCGCGATGTCTAGTACTTTGACTATAGAGTATTTTTCAATTGAAGACTCATAACCTTCAGGCAAAATAAATGTAGAGGTTGTTTCTTTCTTTTCTTTTGGCTTTTTGTGTACCACCAAATGCCTATTCAATGGTTTGATTTTCATTACTTCCCCCGGCTAATTTTTTCGGCACGTTTATAAGCTTCCTTACGATTGGTGTATTCTACAAATTTTGTTATACCAACAATCACCGCGAAAACCCCTCCGGTAACCCATAAAATTTCCATTAGCTCCCCTCCTTTGATGCCTCAACGGCTCGATCATAAAATGCACCAAGCTGCTCAAAGTCAATGTCGTCGCTCATCAAACGATACGCCTTCTTGGCAAGTCGAATTTCTTCCTTCGAAAGCCACTTGTTGTTTACATAGTTCCGCGCCAAATCTCGGCGCTGATCTTGGTATGGTCGAATGCAATCCTCGATTGCGGATAGTGATTTAATGTATTCAGTAATGTGTACTGCTTTGGCTGTCTCATCAGACATAATAGCCTCCTTTTCTGTACTACCAGTATACCAGATCTGAGCTTAATGTCAATCGTTTTCTTCAACTATTATGTATACGCCGTTGTCGATCGCGTGTTGAAAATCTTTATATGAAACTGTGTGAGTGTGATCTTTTAAAGTCCAAAGAATGCTTATTTTGCTTCCGGCAATTTTCGTAATAATGCCAAGCATAGCATCATCACCATCGTCCACATAAGAAAACTTTACAAGCTGGCCTTCTTTGAGGTTCATATGATTATTATATCAGAAATCAAAGATAATTGGAACTTTTTCTTTCTTCGGATAAAAGCCTACATTTGCGCCCCTAACATCTTGAATGTCATCAAGGGTTTTAGTTTTTAATAAATCTTTAAGCTGGTTAAGAAGATTTTCAGCAAATGTGTGATCTAATAGAAAAACTTTTTTCTTGCCAGTCTGGCCAGTCATGTTAAAAATATCTTTTATTTTTCCCTGTTCTAACAAATCTGCGATTTTTGCGAATTCCGTAGGTTCATCGCCGCCATGCTTGCTATCCATAGTATAACAACATTTCATCATGTCTACAATTGTTTTGGGCTCTGTTGTAGGTTCGCCCGGCTCGGCATTCCAAAGTTCCTCCCAAGCTTGAGCTTGTGCTGGAGACTGCACATCCTCAATGACTGCTGCAGCGCCGTGTTCATCAACCGCATTGGCCACATAGGCCAACTCCTTTAAAAATGAAATTTCATAATCAGTCCCATCTGTGATTTTTCTCACCTCTTTCTCGGTATCGTCTTTACGACCATGGGCCGCCCGCATTTCACCACTAAGTGTTACTATTTGAGGCATTTCCGCATAAAACCATTTTCTGCCAAGCGGAGTTTCAATTTCGCCTTCCTCATAAATGTGTAACTCTCCGGCGCTGGCGGTGCCGCCGAATGTTTTTGACTGAGAAGCTCTATATCTTTTAATATCTGATCCAGCAGCCGGATCGGTACCGCGATCGATGGGATCAAAAGAACCTACATAAACTTTAAGTGCGTGACTATTATCAAGCTCAACTACAAAACCAAAAGAGCCGGCACCCAAATCCTTAACAATTTTATTCTTTTGAAAAATAGGATTATTAGCCACTAAGAAATTTATATACTGTTCTGCCTGCTGATAGAATTCATTTTGCTCGCCGGGCGGATTCATTCCTGCTTTGCCCCAGCCTTTTCTAAAAATGTTTCTAGTACGGCTATCATCTTTAAAATAGCTAAGAAGTTTATTTGCGTTGTGTTTTAGAATCCCGCCAGAAAGCTGTACTTGGGGTATATCTTCTGCAGTCGTTTCCGATTTCGAAGTTGTCACAGGAGTTCTTACATCTCTTGGGTCCATGGGCTGAAGGCCTTGTTTTTCGCGCTTGGTAGGAAGATCATGAAAACCAACTGGTTTTTCCCGAACAGTTTGACGCCAAGGGGGATCATCTACTGTATCCGCTTCTTTCAAAAACCTACGCCAATTTTCAAATATTAGTTTCATTGTCCTTCCTTTCCTTGTGCTTCTTGTTCCCGGGCTTTTTCTCTGGCGTGCCATGAGGCAAGCGCGCTTGCGCGGTGTGATGCGGCTCTGGCCGCTTCTTCCCTTCTATCTTCTAGCGCGGTTCTAACAATATACAGCGCTTCCTCAACATCGCTAGTCAAGCGCTTCATACCAAGTTCATTAAGCAGAAGTCTCAAAACTGTCGTTGGAGTATTCGGGTTTTTTGCAACAAAAATCAAAGTCGTAACCCAGCCCGTGGGTGGCGGATCCTGATCAATAACCCATTTGGTCATTTGTCCTAAAAGCCAAGCCGGCGTGTCTGACGAAGCAGCTACTTGGCCCCTAACGTTGGAGTGGCGATCTTGCGACAACTTCTCTCTTACCTCATCTGACGTACTAGGATTAAGCGCTACTTTTTGCCTAACGCCCCATTCTTTATCTTGTGATAGCTTCTCCAATATATCAGCCGATGTGTTGGGATTATTTGCTACATTTGCCCTAACCTCTTCATTTCCATTATTGGACAATAATCCTAAAAGCGCCGCGGAATCTGAATTTAGCGCCCTCTGCAACATCTGCGCTTTGTCTCTCCACACATGGGATCTTCGAAGGTCTTGTGTCGGATAAAATGCAGCAAGCTTATAGGCTTGTGGAGTGAGGGCAACCACTTGAGTTGGTTCCTGCGGATGGACGACCCCGTTACCAGCATCATAAATTCCAATAAAACCAAGCTCTCTAAGTAAAGAATTCCAAGCAATGGTACGCCGCCGGCCGGTTAAATTCTGAACGAGGTACGCGGTTAAATCAAAAATCTGCGCATCAGTATTAAAATCCCAATGCAATCCGCCGACCCACCTTCCGTCTCCACTGCCTTTGGTGGAAACTAAATGCTGCAAAGTTACTTTTCCTTGTTCAAGATCGCGTGCTATTTCATCAGAAAAATCAAACTTTTTCCTTGTTGTGGGATTAATAATCATTTGGGTTAATTTGTCGGCGACGTTTCTTGCGGCCGTTTTAGTTTGATTATTTTCGCCACTTTTAATAAATACAAGCCAGTTGGCACCGGAAGACAGGCCAAGATGGTGGATCGAATCGTTTAATTTAACTACACCAGAATATAACGCATCAGACCTAAAAGGAAGTTTATCCTTTATAAGCATTTCATAATATTCTTGATTAAGTGGATAAAAATAAACACCAGCGGGAGTATTATATTTTGTCTTAGGGTTGATGCCGACCTTTTCCACGTCTGTCATTGTAAAAGCATGAGTTACTGGCTCTTCTGTAGAAATAAATTGCTTTATTTCGTCAGCAGCATAACTCTTTTTACCCGTTTCTATTTCGTAGCGACTTACTTCTGATAAATACTGACGCCAGCTTTCCATTATTAATTGCATTTTCATGGTGGTATACAAATATATTTGTTTCTTTCGAGTTTTTTAATCCTCTGATAATAAATAGATGTTTGTATCTCCAAGTGTGAAATATATTTAAGAAGACTGCGAATTTCTTTTTCTTGTGCTAAGTCGTGTTTAACGTGAGATTGAACGAAGAGGCCGGCGGCGAAGAGCAAGACTACGAGCGCCCATGTTTTCTTTCTGACGCTACCCAGCAATGCTTTAAGATCTTTGTCCACATAGTAATTAGTTTTAAAACCAATTAACTTTCCATTTACAGTTTTTGGCTTCGTTCCAATAAATAAACTTTTTAGCTTTGTCCATAGAATAAACTTTTAATAACTCTTCGCCAAATGTAGTTTTATTGCCGATTAAATGATTTTCCCACTGAAAGTGCCACCACTCAGCGCCGCCGTAAGCGCCGCCCCTGAAGAAGCTACGTCTTGCTGAAATGTTTCTAAAGCCTAGGCGGCCGGCCAAAACAGTAAAGTTAAAGGCTCTGCAAGTTATTTCTTTTGTTTTAATAATGGTATATCTTTTGCCTTTGGCATTTTTCTTAGTAACAACATAAGATGCCTCAACCGTCTGTTCCGGAACAGCCGGGTTATCTGTTTTGCACCAGACCGTCCATCTCCGACCACCAGCATTTTCAATTAAGTAAGGGTCTGTACTCGGATTTTGCATGCCAGTTGGAAGTGCCATATCAAATGCTCTGCCAACATAATGCATAGATTTCTTGCTTCTAGCTGGGCTGGCCTTAGAACCAAGGCCTCTTCTGCCGCCAGCAGAAGTAATAATTCCGCCAAGCGCATGGACTTCTTCGTACAACTTGTTATAAGCTTCTGCCGCGTCTTCACGCAACGTTGTTCTAGTGAAGCCGCCTCTGTTTTGAAACTTATCGGCCGGGCATCTAACCCATTTGAGCTTTGTCTCGCTGTCTTTGACTTCCTCTATAGGCGGCGCCAAATTCAAATGAAGTTCAATTCTGGGTGAGCCCAAAGCTCTATTAAGCATAGCCGCCGTTGAAGGGCCGACTTTGCCATCAACATAGATCTTTGATTTTTTTTGAAAAGCTTCTACGGCGCCTTCAGTCATACTACCAAAATGACCATCAATTGGGCCGGGGTGATAACCTAAATAAGCTAACCCCTCTTGTAGTCTCTTAACTAAATCACCTTTTGTGCCATCGCGCAAAATCATAGTTCATCCCCTAAGAAGCTGTTTTTCTTTCTTACTCTCTTCTACTTTTTGTTTTTCTTCTTGTTCTGCAATAAGAAGATCCGCAAAATGTGGATACTTAGTAAATAGCTCTGAGGTGGTTAAATTTTCTTCTCTTTTGATCTGCTTAATCTTATCAGCAATTAAGCTCATTTTTTGGCCTTTTTCTTGGGGGGTGTGAATTTAACAATACCTTCTTCGTGCCAAACGAAGCAATGCTCGGTCTTTTGAAGTTTTTTTACTTCCTTCTGGGAGTGATACGACCAATGTGAAAAATCAGTTGTAATTTTCCCCCAATTCACCGGCGTTGCCATGCTAAAAACAAGAACACCCGCTACTATAAGTTCTGTCATGATTTTTTCTCCTTTTTTTGGGATTTTTTGACGATCACTTTAAATAGATCCTAAAAATGTAAAAAAACATCTATTTATTATATGAAGTTATTTAAATTTTTGACTCCCTTGATCTTGATCACTTTGTTGTCGTGCGGTCACCATCGCAATACTGTAAAAAATATTTTGCCGCGCGATTCTTTTCTTAAAATACAAAAAACAATAGAAGCAACAATGTGCCACCCAGAAAAAAAGAACTTCTGTGTAACAAAGCGATTTGGCGCCGTGGCCTCTGGTGCAGTCGTCAAAGTAACGGGCAACGGTGCATATGTTTTAACGGCCGCCCATGTCTGTATTGACGAAAAAGCAAAGAAGTTTTTAAGCAAAGTTGAACATAAAATGTTCTTCTATGTTATTAACATTGAAAGCACATACTTCCCAGTTGAAATTATTGCAACCGATCAACAGAATGATCTCTGTATACTATATGTAAAGGATTTATCAAACCCCGCAATGCGCATTGCAGTTGATAAGCCCAAGCCGGGCGATCGTGTATATAATTTAGCTGCGCCACTTGGAATTTTTGATCAAAATATGATACCGATTTTTCAGGGCTTTTATGATGGGGATGCGCGAGTATATGATAGGGCAATTTACACATTGCCAGCGATGGGCGGAAGTTCAGGTTCTCCGATAATGAACCACAGAGGCGAATTAGTTGGAATGGTTAGTGCAGCATTCATACGATTTTCTCACTTAGCCATCTCGCCGAAATTCAAAGAAACCACAACTTTTGTTAAAAAGGTAGTTGATGAAGATCGCCGTAAAAGGAATATAGACACCATTGCTGGTATCATCAAAAAGGTCTTTGAATAATTTTTGGTACTCCCAGAGAGAATTGAACTCTCGTCGCCGGCTTGAAAGGCCGGTGTCCTAACCTCTAGACGATGGGAGCGGGGGGAACACTTAACCGTTTGTCCCACTAACGTCTTCGGTCGGCGAAACAGCATCGGGCGAATCAACCACATCCTTGCCGGCCTTCTTGTCGCCGTAGCAACCCTTCTTACACTCGGCGCTCGACTTGTCCGCCTCTAGACAGCCCCAATAACAAAGGGCCTGCTTCCGCGCGGCGTCGCAA
>Ga0080013_1003598_pt1 | contig 16097 bp, 26 predicted proteins | sample ETNvirenome_6_85_FD_69236 | JGI IMG/M metagenome (GOLD analysis project Ga0080013, IMG submission 69236) | Marine viral communities from the Pacific Ocean - ETNP_6_85 (SPADES assembly) (version 2) | ecosystem: Environmental > Aquatic > Marine > Oceanic | place: Pacific Ocean | collected 2013-06-19
ATCATCAGTAAACTTAAACCGCACCGATGGCGTGGCTCCGCTTACGTCATGTGAAACAACATAGGCAAAGCACTCATCCGGGGCAGATGCGGTGATAGTCGCATTTGCGTACATGAGACTGGTGTATTTATCATCAAGATAAATCCAATAGTCCCCGTCCGATGCCTTTGTTGCTGTAAAGCCGATACCATCAGCAACAGTTGCAACGCCACTACCGTCAGTAGTGACTCGACCACAAACGAGCTTCAACTCACGCTCAAGTGCCTGCACATCTTTAAAATCACGATTCGCCATAACTCAATCTCCTTCCTGAGCCTGAATTATAGTGCTACGCGGCAGTTGTATCCCGGCGCATTGCAGGCGATGTTGCCGTAGTAACCCAGGCGTACCTCGTAAGCGTCTGCGCCACTTTCGCGGAGCATGCGATTATTATCGAGGTCCAAGAACATTGGTGCCTCACCAAGAGTGTTCAGGCTCCAGGTGTCGAGCTGGAGCATCCAGGCGACGTTGGGCTGACAGTTCTGGTCAGGAATAACTTTGATGGTCCCACGTGGTCCGCGAAGGGAAATGGCTGAGAAGCCAATATCTACGTCACGGGCCTTAGCTTCGTCGTAAACGACCTTAGAGCCGAGAGCTTTTTCAAGGTTTGAGAAAGTTGCAAAATCGACAAAGCAGACATCTGGACGACCGCCTTCGCGAGCAACTCTAGCCGCCCCAGAAATTAGCGCCTCTTCAATCGGAAGAGCCGAGCCATCGAAGCGATTACCCCCGAGACGGGTAACGTCTGCGGTTCGGTCAACGCCAAAAAACGTTGTAGCTCCCGGAGCCGCTGTTGGGCACCAGGCCTCAAGGCCCGAGATTTTCAAGCGGTCACTTGCCGAAACGTAGTCACCCTTCTGAAAGATATCGTCAGAGATTTCTAGGTCGCCGTGTGCTGCTAGCGCCGTAAACGTTCCAGCGTCGCGGTCGATCGCGGTAATGACCCGCTCGCCACCAGCGCGAAGAGCAGAGGTAGTGTTATCCGCAAAGACAACCTCCATCCCAACTTCAAAGTTGGTGATGTTTTCGCTATTGGTCAGCGTGTAGGTGGTGCCCGTGACAGGGTCAACGCTTAACGTCCCGATAGAGCCGGAGCCGTCACGGTACATTGAGACCGCAATAGAGCGAGTCAATGAGTGAAGAGCACCATCGATTTCCATTGTGGCGTAGCGCAAGAAAGCATCGCTGTCTCGCTCAGTAGCCTTGATGGATTCTCCGGTAATCGAAGCGAAGGAATAATCCTTCACCCGCGTCAAAACAAATTGCTTCAGCGCAGAGGTCGAGGTGTTCGCCTGGCCTGTTGCAAACGTCGCACTACGTCGTTGCGGGTTTGAATAGAGCAGAGGAATCGGCATATTCTCGCCACCGAACTTGGTGTATTTCGGCATCATGGCGAGAAGCGGATTGTCTTTGTAAACCATGTTCTGGACGCGAAGGGGCTTGTAGTGCTCCTTTAGCGCCTCGGTAACGGTTCCTACGTCGAGTGGACTAGCCATTTTCTAACTCCAGGGTCTGTGCGGGATCACTCCCAGCGAATTAATTGAGCGACCCGCTCTAGAGACTTTTCTTTACTCTCTAGTGCGCCGCTAGACGGTTCTGTTTTCTTAGCAGTGTTTTCATTGCTAAGTGTTTTTGGCCGTGATGATTTCGCTGGTTCGGCTTCTGAAGTCGCTTTTTGTTCAGGCTCTTTTTGGCTAGCGGCCTGCCACTGGTCTTGCAGCTTTTTACTGCCTAGATATCGCTGTGCTTCGGATTCAAAATGGCCTTCGACCATTTTTGCAGCCTCAGAATACTCCATGATCTCTTTTGTGCGGATGTAGTGCTGTTGCATCACTTCCGCCACGAGACCATACGCATCGTTCGACTGCACGAATTCGTAGTCACCTCCATCGTCAACGAATTGCTTAACGTTGTCAATTAATTTGTTCCGAGCGGCTTGCGCCTGGACTTGCTCGCGCTGCTTGTGCTCTTCGTTGTAAGCGCCTTCGAGCTTATCGAGCCGAGCCCGCAAGGTCTCATTCTCAAGACGTAATTGCTGGTCTGCCGTAGGCTCGCCCTCATTAATGACTTGCTGCGTCAAGGCATCATAATCGATGCCCAACTTTTTCATCGCTTCATAGGGATTCTTGCTCGCCAGCTCCTGAATGCCGGAGTACTCATTCTTGTACCCGTCGACTTCGTTGAACCGCGCTTCCATCTCTTTCATGCGAGATTCGCGCTGACGAAGCTCGCGCTCACGTCGCGCAATGGCGCTAAACTGTCGGGAGAAGTCGGGCTTCTCTTCGACCGCCGGTTGCTCCTCGGTGGCTTCCGCCACCGCCTCTTCAGCGGCCTCTTCAACGACTTCAGCCGGTGGTGCTTCTTGCTGCTCTTCCATTCAAATCTCCTATGTCGGCATTGGAGCTGCTATCTGCTCCTGGGCCATTTCTTGTTCTGCCATGGAGGTCGGGCGAGCACCCTGCTGCGCCACATCCTGCTCCATGGGTTGTCCTGGCAACGGGGCCATTGCTTGCTGCTGCATGGAAGCGAGCATGGCCACCGCGTCTTGGAGAAACCGCCGTAAAAGGTCTAGGCGCTTCTCCGGCACATCGTCTATCTTGGCCTTCAGGTAAGCCGACTGAACCATCTGCACACCCATCGCCAGGTTCATAAATGGCTCCGGCGGGTTGTACCGACCCTTGCTAATGGCCTCATCAATGATTTTATTGAAGAGTTCCTGAGATGCGGTTGCCAACTGGTTAACGGCTTCCAGGTCAGGGTAATCCAGCAGCGCACGGGCCTCTTGCTGGTTAAGCATGCCTGCTTGAAGCATCTCGATGACCTTCTGGAGCTTCGCAGCCGGTGTAGTTGGTAGTAGTGATGTTGGGTACACCTTCATCACGTATTCCGTCTTCTCTAGGTCAATTTCTTTCCAGTTAATCTTCTCAATGCTTTCATCGCCATGACTCAGCACGTCATAGGCATCTCCACGCTCCGCAATGACCCGTGCAAGGTCAATCATCTGCTCCGCAGCATCCAAAAAGAGGTTTTCATAGTCTTTAGCGACCATAATGAAGCGCTCAGTCTCAATATCTTGGAATTCACGAAGCGCAACGCCCGATTCAAGGCCTGCAGGCTTCTTAGATTGCGCTGCGAGCACACTTACGCCCGCAATTTCGTATGCACGGCTAAATAGGCGGTCCAAATGACTAAATATCTCCCCAGAAACCGTTTTTGGGACGTAAAAAGTCGGTGGCGTGCCCGCATACTCGATTATTCCCCAAATCTCATTATTTATGTGTGCTTTGGAGATTTTAGAGCCTGCTTCGACAAAAACCTTCGGTGTGGCGAGGTGCATCTGCTCTTGGATGTTCCGCAGGAGCTTATTTATCTCCACCTGAATTCCAGTGAGTTGTTCAGCCAATCCCTGCCCCCAAAAGCCAAGTAACCGCTCGGTCCAACGGATAAAGCAGAAGGGGAAGGTATCTCGCTCCCACTCTTCATCCAGAAGGGTGTGATTGTCGATGGTGATCACATGTCGTCCATCTTTCGAGCCCTTGGACGACGGGAGGTGCCACGCCTCGATGCAAAGAACCTGCTCACTCGCATAATAATGCTCAGTATCACGGTCTTCATGCGACGATGCCTCTTCAATGAACTTCTTGGCTTCAGGGAAAAGCGCCACCAGGACATCCTTGGGCACAAGCTTCTGCTGAAACATCTGGCGCGGCTCTGCATATCGAGCCTCTAGATCGTCGACAACAATCTCATCAGGAAAGACGCGCTCCACCTTGATTCGAGAGTCTTCCTCGTAGACCTTCATAACGCCCGTCCCGAAGACGCAGGCATCCAAAAAGACCTTGGGTGCAATCTTGTACACGTCGGCTTGGTAGAACTGGCCCTCGGTAAACCTGGTCAGAAGCTTAGCCTTCTGCTGCATGGCCCAACTGCCACCTGTCGTCAGGTAGGTCGCCATGGGCTTGGCCTTGGCCACCCGCGCTGTCACCGTGTCACACATCGACTGAATGATGTTGAGCGTTACCCGGTTCTTAGAGTTCTTTGGCGCCGACATAACACCGCGCAGGTCAGAGAAATGCGCGTTGCCATACAGGCGAGCATGGTTAAAGTTGTCTTTAGGTCGATGGGTCTGGTTCTCTGTTATCTGCTCAACAGTATCAAAGACCAGCTCATGCTTGTTAACGCCATCGTTCCACCAGTAATTGTTCGGCTTCATTTACTCACTCCACTGAATAAAAAAGGTCCTCTTCATCATCTGAGATGCTCTCATCCACCAAAGCCTCCACAGGCACAGCCTGACTATAGCGTTGGCGCGGCTTTTCCCAGAGTTCCACTTCTATATCACCAACCCTCAGACGCTTGAGGCCATGCTCTTGCGCCAGGGCTATTATCAATTCAACGTCCATTCTGAATCCCACCACGACTTCTCCGGCGCGTAGAGCTTGTCCTCTAATCGCTGCATAATTTTGAATTCTTCTTCGTTGAAGCCTTCAGGAATATAGTTTTCGTCTTCTTGGAATGTGTAGTGCCGACTCTCGCGCCACGCATACAGGCAGGCATCCGAGAGGTGGTTATCAAACCGGGCATCTTCCTTGCGCCGGTCTTCGTCCCACTGTAAAACATCCCATTCGGCGAGTATGCTCTGGTCGAGCACCCTGACTTTGCCGGTTGCTAAATCATCGTTCAATAGTTCGATGTAGCTGCCCTTGTTGCGCTTTTCAGCGGCCTTCAGGGGCAGCGAGTAACGCTTCCGAAACTCCTCAACAATCGACTTACCCAAACCACCGGTATCGGCCACCATTGTCGTAAAGTTATACGTGGCGTCCATCTCGCGCACCTTCGCCGCAATATCCACCGGCAGCATGTGGCTCTTCTTAAACGAGTCGACAATATAGAAGTCAGGCAGGTTCCGACAGAACGCCCCCACCACTAGGGCAGTCGCATCCTCGTAACCAAGGTCAATCCCCAGGCAGTACTCAAAGTCAAACTCATCGGTCGGCATAGACTCGACTAAGTTCTCTTCGCCATATTTATAAATCAGCGAGTCGTCCGAGCGCACCCACTTGCCCCGCCACTCGCGCAGGTAGATGGGGTTGTCGTCCGCCCACCTCTTCTGCTTGCGCCTCTTGGCCAGCCATTCCTCGGCATGGGGAATGTGCGGGTTCTCCATGATGGTCCAACTATGGGTCGAGTATTCAGGCCTAATTCCAGTTGTGGCCTCGTAGAAAATACCCGAGCAGTGGGCCGCCGGAGTCCCAATCATCGCGAGCGTTCCGTTGTGGTCAACGAGCGCCGGCTCCAAAACCTCTTCAATGAGCACCGACAAGTGCGGCCCGAACGACGCCGCTTCATCGATGATAACCAGCCGGTACGCCGACCCTCGGAGCTTGTCGACCTCGGCTTCGTCATCTGCCCCTGCCAGAATAATTTGAGAGCCATTCTTAAGCTCCGCCACCAGTTCAGCATTGTTGAACTTGATGTTCAGCATGTACTTGCGGTCTGCCCTCTTCAGCTCCGTCCACATCAGTCGTTTTGCTGACCGTCTGGTCAATGCAATATAAGCGCAGATGATGTCGGGATGCCGACTGGCTTCCTCAAGCAAATAATAACACGAAGCATAAGTCTTCCCGCTTCGGCGGCTGCACAGCGCCGTCTTGATCTGTGACTCGTCGTCAATGAAGCCGAGCTGGTAGTCAAACAAATCATTACGCCACTTGAAAGTACGATGCCCTAGCTCCCGCGTATCTTCGAGGCTAGTGGTGTCGCCAAACCGGCGAACATACTCTTGGAGTATGCTATCGGCATCATACTGCTTCACTGACCGCCTTCTTTGGTCGCCCGCGCTTAGGCTTGAGCACAGCGCCCTCAACCTTCATCCACGAAACTGATGTCAGCGGCACAGCAAACTGGCCACCTTTCTTGTGCGTCACCATCAAAAACTGCCCGCTCATCTCCAGGCTAAACGCCTCCGTGGCAGGGTGATTCACATCTATAAATGTCTGGTTCATAAGCGGCTTCACATCCGAGTTGAACCTAACTGCATACACCTTCATCGGCAAACCTCTCTAGCATGTCCAGCCGCTGCAATTGCGGCGCATACTCAAATTCAATCTTCTTCAGTATATCTCTCGATGGTTTGTAGGCCCCCATAACTGGACCACGATCCCACCCGGTCGCCTTCATCAGTGTTATCGCCACGCCAAATCGCCGAAACGGCGCCTTAACGTACATGAACTGATACACAGGCAAACGATAGCACACCCACCCACAGATATCATCATCCGCGCCCTCCGGAGTCGCCACCAAGATGTGGCACCCCTTCACGACCTCACGAATGATGTCAACCTGCGCCCCATACACGAGACTCCGGGGAACATCTTTATTTCGCCCCGCATATGACTTCACCCAAGAGGAGTATACAAATGCCATGTCCCCTGGGCGACTCTCCCTAATCCTTATCATCTACCAACCCCCGACTGGCCGAAACAATTAACCCTCATTATCCCCGCCATCCCCCAATTGCTTCACCGCCAGCGCTTTCTCCGCCAACGCTTGCAGCGTCTCATCATCCATCTGGCTCAGTGCGTCATCCTTCTGCATGTCCTCGGCCAACTTCAATGACCGCATCAGCTCCGAGACCACCTTCACATCGCTTGGCTCCAAGTCCCGCGCCGCCGATGTATGTATCGCCCCCTCAAGCGCCTGCTGAATCAGAGCCAGCAAGTTATGCCGCACCACCTCGATTGACGGCACCGCCACAACTTCCGAAGGAGTAAGTATCTCCTTCTCTTCCTCCTCCGGCTCCGCCAGGAGGGCATCGACGTCCCAGAAGTCAGTCATCGGTCGGTTCCCCCGCTGGTTCCCCGCAGTCGGGGCAAACAACTGTGCCGGTGTAGATGAGGTCACAGGCCAGGCAAGATCGAGACTCAGTCATCGGTCAACTCCACCAAAAACTGAGCCCGCCGCTCCTTAACGATGTCCAGTTCGGTCGCATAGGTCTGTGAATAATATGCGCGGTTCTGAATAATCTTACCAACCATGGAGCGGCTGACCCCGAGAGCGCCGGCCACCAGCTCAAGTGGAGGGAGGCAATTCGCCAGGTATCCCTCGCGGAGCTTCTTAATTGAGTTGCGGGGAATTACTTCCACCGAAGGTCTGCCTCTACCACGTGCCATGAAAAAAATACTCCGAGGGGTGACGTGCCATATATGTATCGTACGGTAGTGTATGGCATTTGTCAAAGAGGGAATACCTTTTATCTAAAAGGGAATATGTTGCACGTGAAACACAAAAGAACCTCCCCTTGCCTTTAGGGCCATTTTGGAGGTTAGGGCTAAGTGTCCGGAATCAAAGGGAAAGAACCTCGGCAAAAGAACCTGGGCGAAAAAATCAGAATGACCGGGTTCTTTTATTCCCCAGAGGGAAAAGGATGAGGGGAAAATTAGTTTTTGTGGCTATTAACCTTAGAGGGGGGAGCCGGGTCCGGGGTGGGATATCGATATGACGCACCGTTTCATGAATCGCGCCTCAGTCTATCCGATCGGTTAACTGAACGGCGCCTCAGTTAACGCACCGCGTCTGACGTGCACTACACTACATGCGGTGCTACATAGGGCAACGTATGGCAACGTATGGCAATGCGAGCGGGTCGGCCCTCTAAGGCGCGAACGGCGCTTCGGACGCCCAACGTACCAACCAACCCCCGAACGGCGCTTAGAATCGATTCTAGGGCCTGTCGGGGCTATTTGCGCCCACATGCGGCCATGGGCCATGGTGAGGCGGCCCCCACCTACTCTAGGGCCAGTTGGCGGCCCATTCGAGGGCCTTGGCTCGATTCAGGGTATATAATCACCTGAAAACAGGCACTTAGCCGATCTGCGCAAATTACGTATTTCGGGAAAGCTCAATAAAATCAGCAGGTTAGGTCACTTACAGGTTTAATATATAAAACCCCCCACTTACTATATGTATGACTGATGCTACCCCCCCCCCTCCCTCCCTCCCAGAGCACCTATTTGTACTTTTAACAGTTAAATGATCGTCTCCCATTTTCCCCAACAATTCCACACACTTACAGCCTCATATTGCTTGCTAAGGCGTCGAAAGTTTGTTGAAAGTTTGTCTTACCGTCAAACTAGCGTTTGACAGACCCACGCCCTCTTGCTAGTCTCTAATTGTCGACGGGGGGAGCAACCCCTGGACAAGCAAAGGGTAACAACATGAACAAACCAACCACTAAGCCCATCCGTAAAGCCACTGGTGACAATGGCAATCGCTTTGAACTTCATCAGGCCTCCGACGGCTACCTGGAATTATGGGCGCACTATGGCGAATGGATTATGGTTGGCACCGTCGCCAATGCCGACAATATGGAAATGGCAATCGCCAACCACGAAAAAGAGCTTCGATGCATGGCCGCCGGCCTCTAAGAGGCCCTCACAACCTAACCCACCTTGGCCGCCTAGAGCGGCCATTGGTGGTAAGAGCACCTAACACCAACAAAGGGTAACACATGTCATACATCAAACTACAGCGAGCCATAGCCACTAACAATCTATCATGGGCTATGCGCATTCACTACCGCAAGACTCTGCGCCCCACTGTTGGCCAAGTCTTACTTTCACTTATCTACTAAGGAGTCAGACCAATGATTAAATCAACCAACGATGGTCGCAAGATTACTGCCCACCAACTGGCCAAAGAGGCCATTGCCGACCGGTTGCAGCTTGTAGAATATTTCATGGAAGGGTACCGCGATGAGTGGGACGGCATGACAGAGAAAGAGCAGGATGACTTTGGTCTTGCCTGTGAGAAGAAAGTTGACGCCCTGCTCAAGTACCTCCGAGTCGACTATCTCGGGCGGCCCTTGAAGTAGCCCCACCCACATATCCCCACATAGCCCACCTAGAGTGGGCTTTTTGGGTAGAACATGACCAACCAACCACGGAGCTTTAAAAATGTCTAAAACAGTCACTACTAGTCAGTTTAGCACCCTACCTACCGTTGTATTTGTGAACGACGGCAAGCCCGGGGCCATTGTTTTCTCCACTGTTGAAGAGGCGGAGAAGCGCCGCGCCAAAATTCAGCAAACCATCGACAATGCCAAAGAGGGCAAGGGCCCAAAAACATGGGTTACCAGTGTGGCCGTCATTGACGCTAGCGTCTACTGAGGAATAGCCCACCTACATAGCCCCCCACTAGCCCCGGCAAACCCGGGGCTTTGGTGGTGAAACCACGCGGAAGGATGAAGACATGATTTGCGAACAGTGCGACAAGAAACGACATAGTCACTATGGCTGCAAGTGCGAACCTGAGCCCGAGCTTGGCAAGGCTGACACCCTTGAGGGATTCGAGGAACAGCTGGCCGGCCTCTATGACTGGGAAGAATTAACGCGGCTTATGTTTGAGACCAGATGCCCTAAATTGGTGGCGTTCTTCGAGGGCTTAGAGCTTGTGTCAGATGACAGCTGAACTTTCCGTCTAACCTAAGAGAAAGGGGTTACACATGTTTGACTATGAAGAAGAAGAAATCGAGCTTGATTATTTTGGTGGCGTTGATGCCACTGATGATTCTTGGGCTTTTGGCATTGAAATGGACGAAGAGGAGGCGGGCGGCGATGACGAAGAGTAAGCCACCCAAGGCCAGGGGAGATCAGCCTGAGAAGGTCTCAATCAAACCATTTTCGCCACACATTCAGGAAATTTTGAAGGCGAGTGAGCGAGCCTTGGAGGCAGAGAAAAATGACAAAAGATAGGGGTCTAATTATTATCGATTCACTCGGATTTGCAATCCGTACAATTTACTCGCCGGGGGCTTGGTACAATCCAGCCGACATGGCTTGGCAAATGGCTATCGATGTTATGGGTGGTAAAAAGGTCTTAGAGTTTGCTGGCATACTTGGCGAGGACGACGAACCGGATGAGGCAAAGAACGAAGAGCTACGCTCTAACATCAAACAAGCTGAGAAGGAGCTGAAACTCTTGGCTGCCAATAACCCTGGCCTGCTTGAGGACTTGCGCAAGACCTTAGAGGAAGTCGTGTTTAATTTTATGCCCCTTGGCAAGTATCCAGAGGGCCATGAGATAGAGGACCATTTACAGGACCATATAGACTTCGTTTGCATGGCTGAATACCTGCAATCGATGGGCTTGGATGTATCTCAGGAAATTCAAGGCCTGGCCAACACTAACGCCGGGTGCATCAAGACTCTCAACTGGTGGAACAACACCGATGAGGATGAGCTTGAGCATTGGAGAACGTGGTGGGGAATTCAGCAAGAGGAAAACGGGCCGGCTGCATTCATTCTGGACCTGCAGCGAAGTTATACCAGGTGGGGCATAGCGTACCCGCCAGAATGGGCGAGGGGTCAGAAAAAGCAGGTTGTGGAATTGACACCTAACGACTAACTGTTTTACAATTGTTTAACGCCTGGGGAATGAGCCCCCCAGGCATAACTTGAAAGGGTAAATCATGAAAATTCATTCATTCATTGCGGCGCTATCTGTTGCCAGAGTTGAGCCTTGGCGGCGCCCTCTGTGGTTCGTCAAAGGGTTCGCACAAATCTTTGACGGCTCTGTGTCAGTCCTGACCCTTGGTCATTTCAACAGCACCGCCAGTTATCACCTTACTTTTGAGAGTGAATGGTACGAGCGCTTTGAGAATTTCTTAGAGGAAAGGAATGAGTCATGAACGAACCAGCATGGGAATTTATCAGGGGTGATTGGGCAATATGCATGACGCCTAACGTTATGTTTCCAGATGAGACATGCGCGGAACCGGGCAGTAGCTTTGTGATTGCTGGTTACTTAGATGATGAATGCAGCGGTGATCGCGTGCTAGTCCTATGCCGGGGGGAAGGTGCTGAGCTGTTCACGGCTCATTGGTCACACTTTAGAATCACGGACGGACCGGGTTGTTAGACAGTCGACAAGCTTTAAGGGTTGAGCACCTTAGGGCCACACATTGAAAGGGTAAATCATCATGGCACAGACACGCCATCACTACACAAAAAAACCTAGCGCCAACGTCAAGACTGGCCCACTCACCGTATCCAGAACGACCACCGAGACATGCCCCCAGAGCTGCCCTTTATTGGGTAATGGTTGCTATGACCAGCAGGGTAACGGAAACATCCACCGCACAAAGGTCGACGCTGGCAAGTATGAAACCGTATCGGTTTCTGAATACATGCGAGACATCCGAAACTTTACCCAACTCTATCGTCACAACGAAGGCGGAGACTTATGGAATGGTAAGACATCGGAGCACATTTGCGCGGACACACTCAAGACATTTGCCGCAACCAATCGAACCTATAAGCGCACTCCCATCGTCTACACACACAAAGCTTGTGTAGGCAGTCGCTCGCATTGGGCAATCCGAAAGAAGAACCGCGAAGCTATCAAGGGTAGTGGGGCGAGCTTTGCTGTCAATGCCTCGGTTGAATCACTAGCCGACGTGGACGAAGCTTTAGCCCATGGCCTCGATTGCGTCGTGGTCTTGCCTGCTAGCGCTGGCAAGGGGTTAACTCGCACACCTAAAGGCAATCGCGTCGTTACTTGTCCTGCTACCTATGGCCGGACTCAGTGTGTCACGTGTGGAGCGGGCAAGCCGTTATGCACTCGCAAGGGGCGCGGCTATGCGATTGGGTTTCCAGCTCACGGAGCAAGCAAGAAGAAAATCACTCTGAACATTCTGAAAGGGTAAAGACCATGCAACAATTAGGGAAATTTCTAACACAAAGAGAAGCCGAACAATTCATTAGACGTTTAAAGAAACCGAACCGCGCCCAATATCTCATGATTGAGGAGTGGGGCTATATCGTAGTTTACAGGGCAGATTGAAAGGGGCGAACAAATGAGACGACTAAGAATCCATTCCAGAAAACTAAACCAGGCCTTCGAATTCAGGGGGGAACCCGGCGAATACATCCGGGTGTGGGTGCAAGGTAGCGGGCAATGGCGCCAGATTTGCGAGGGCGGGAGCTTCTATGGCTCTACCGTCAAGGCGAATTCCGAGGGTTTAGAAAAACAGTGCCGGCGATGGTATCGCGCACACATGAGAAAGGGCTGAGGCTATGAGCAAACCAACCAAAAAACAGATAGCAGAGGCACAGAAACACATGGCCGAATTGCGCCGAAAAGAGGAACACGCCACATGGTTCTCCATGGTGCAGCTTATCAATGAAAGGCTTTTGGTGGACACGCCGTTCTACTTAGAGGTGTCCTATGATGAAAGCCTAGGCGTATGGATTGAGGGTTGCGACCGTGGCTATATGGAGATTGAGGGCGAGTCTGCCATTGATTTTATCAGGGGCGTTCTAGCTATGAGGGGGGCGAGCGAATGAAGCCAGTTAACGAAGAAAATCTCTATGTGATTCAAGGCAAGGACTTAAACCAGCTTCTTTGGATTGCCCGCCATGTAGGCAAGGCCACTGGTAATGGGGGTGCATCAATAGTGGAGAGTATAGAGAAGAAACTACTAGAGCACGTTATCCCCAGCATTATGGAAGTCACAGACATTGTCTACAATGACTTACTGAGAGAACTGCCATTTCATGGCACTAACCCATTTGAGCTAGAAGAATGATAGTAGTCGGCTTCTGGCTATTCGTTCTCTTCACTCTTCTCTTCGTTTGCGGCTTTCTCGATTTTCTCAACTAACCAATCAATCGCGGCTTGGGAACCTTTAGCAACAAAGGTATCCCACCCGCACCTTTCCATTTCCCCTAGAAAATATTTCTGGTGTTTGCTTAGGCTACCCCCACTAACACGCTTAAGCTCGATTGCTATCGGCCTAGGCAATGGCGCGCCACCTTCCCCCGAAATCAGAATGCAGTCAGGGGCGCCTTTGCGTTGCCCTGCTTGTTTCATTCGGAATGCGGCTACCTTATTTCTATGGCCCCCGTTAGGGACGTGGAACCATACATACCCTTTAGCGTCTAAGTAGGTGGCTAGTCTGGCCTGTTCTTTCTCTTCACTATCCATTGCCTTGAGTCCTTACATAGTAGGTAGTAGGCCGGCCCTTCTTTGGCTTGTGTCGCTTCATTGTGACCTGGCCCCCGTCAATCAAATCTTTCAGAATCTTTTGGCGCTGGTCCCTAGGGACTGCTCTGGTCTTGATAGTCAAATCAGCTTGGCTTGTGCCCTCCCTTGTGATGTGGCGTAGCACGCTCTTGAGCGTTCGTTCATGCTCGCTATCGGCCACACGGTCGACTACATCAACTACCGTTGTCTTAATTTGATTGGTTACCAGCTCACAGCCCCACGTCACATCTGCCAGCGATACCTCAGGCCGTTTGAAGTCGATGCCAATGGCCCTAATCATTGCGACCTTGACCGCGTGCTCATAGGCCCGAGACCACAAGGCATCGGTGCCGGTTGAGCGATATTCCACCATCTGTTGGCGGATATTTTTCTCATAGTCGCCGAGATATTCTTTAGCGTCCGGCGATATTTTTACTGTGTGTAAGGGGATATCCACCGTACCGTTGGCGATATCCGCGCCATGGCCTTGCTGTGATTTGATATAGGAGCGCACCATTTTAAAGTATCTTATCAGAGGCTCCGGCGGTTCAAGGGTGATAGGCTCCTGACGTTCGGGCATGCTGTTACCGATATCAAAAATGATAAGCCGGTTTAGAAAGCCGTCCATAACTTGAGTAGACTTGAGCGACTCATAGAAATGGTTAGGGGTTGTTGTCCCATAAAGCGACACACATGGCTGGAAGATATCCACCCGTGGCCGGTTACCATCTGTGTCAGCGTATTGCATCCCACGGAATGTACCCTTAGCTCTGCTGAACAGCTCCAGTAGTGTGGCCATGATATCAGCCTTGTGTGTGCTGGCATGCTTTGAAGTCAAAGACTTGAGCATCAAACCAAACTCATCGATGGCCAGCATGGTAGCAGGCGAGCGTTGGCAATGCTTAAGCAATCCCTGGGCTGAACTCATCCGGCCCGTGCCTAGCCTTTCTCCCATTCCGGCATCGTTGAAGAGCTGGTCAGCGCAGTGGAGCGGGTGTTCTTTTCCTGAGCCAGAAAAACCAATAGAGCACGAATAGATATTGGTGCGCAGGTTGGTGGGGCTCCTGTAGTACCGGCCATAGAGCGTGCCTAGGATGGGCAGGGCTGCGGCCAGAGATAGCACCGGCTGGGGATAGATAGCCGTACGGTTGATGAACTCACAGATGGCGCCGAGCGCACCGGGCACCTCTAGCAGGTGGGCAGGCACACCTTTAACGGCGATACCTTCAATGGGCTTAGGCTCAAATCCTTCATGCTCAACGACCAAGGGCTCTTCTGGGTTGTTGCGCAAGTGAGTGGTGACAACGCTAGCCAGTGTGGTGTCCAGTTCATCTTTCTCCAGAGGGTCTGGGTTAGTATCGTTCCATTGGGTTAGCAACCCCTTAATTGATTTTAGGTCGTGCCCTTCATGGATATACTGACCCACCATGGATGCTGCAGCATTGTTGCGGCCACCCTCTTCAACAGGTGACCCGTCATGCGCATCTCGAATGGTCGTAGAATCAAAGAGATATTCTTCCTTCTTCTCAACACCATTGTATGAGTTGATGCGCGCTAAGTCTCCCTCATCCAGGGAGGGGAGATCGTCAAAGGTTTGCGCGCCGGCAGCCCTATCGATTACCCACCGATAGCGCTTGCCACTAGAATGCATAGATGGCGGACCAACGACATACCCGCCCATGCCCCTGACATCTACCTTGGCATCAACGTTAACTGAGTTTCGAATCTCAAAATCGGACGCACCATAGTAGAAGTGCATGCCCTTGCCTGTCTGCGCCGCCCACGGGGTGCGCGGCAAGTTGGCGATTACCCACTTGATTGAATCACGTGAGTCGGCATCGACAACCACCACGTCTTTCCCCGTGACAATACCAACGTTAGCCGTTGGCCATCTCTCCCACCAGGCCTCCACATCCTCTTGGGTCGGTGTCTCATTTTGATATTTGGCCCATGGTATCAAGGCCTTTTTTCCATTCAGCGGAATAACCCGCATCCCATTGTCCCACATTGAAATTGCTGCATCTAGCATTGTTGCCACGACTCCCCTCCGAGCTGGCTATATGTTTATTTATTCGTTATTTCCCTGAGAATCTTTCTCCATCTCCTGCAGCCCCATGACCATGGCTTGCCTTAGCACGTCACTTCGGTTAGGTTTCGCACCGGGGTAGCGGACAATATCTTTCTCCAGAAACGGGATGAGACTGTCTGCCAAATTAATCACTTCTTCTGAGAGCCGAAGCCCTGTTACCTTTAACGCCATGCGTTAACTCCTTGTTAGTAGTACTGTTATCTTTGTAGCACACGACAGTCAGACATTCAAGCCTCGTTCTTTTTTTCTTTTTTTTAACATGCTTTGCTTTTTTGTGCTTGACCCGTACAACGGCAATTGCTAGATTGGGATTAACGAAAGGGGGCCACAATGGCCGACGCAAAGAAGAAACCACAACCAGTTGATGTCCTAGGCTTTGAGCTAGCCAAGGCGAAGAAGCTGGAAGAAAGCGCACGTGAGAAGCGTGTGCAGATTGAGCAACAACTTATCGAGGCGATTGGCGCCAAGGAAGAAGGAGCCACCACACAGAGTGGCAACTACTTTAAGGTGACGACCACTGGCAAGCTGACACGCAAGCTAGATGTTAAGGCATTCAATCAGATTGCAGCGCAGCTAGGCGAGCATGCGCCCGTGAAGACGACAGTGTCTTTGGATGTGCGCAAGCTCAAGAAGCTAGCGGTGGATGAGCCGGCCATGTTCAGCATGATGCTTGATGTCATTGAGACTAAGCCGGCAAAGACAGCGGTTACTGTGGTGGAGGTGGCTGAATGATGAGTAGAGAAATCGAATGCCCGTCGAGAGCATGGGACCGGTACTGCGAGGATGAAGAGCGTGCGGCTTTTCCATGCGACGAAGAGTTGCTTGAGCAGCTGGATGCCTACGGGCATCTCACCTACGTCGTCGGCTATAGTGACAACTGCAGCGAGGACAAGATCTGTGATTGCCCTGCGGTTTGGAGACCAGGCAAGCCGGTGGAGAAGCCAGA